>Ga0209723_1005776_pt1 | contig 12433 bp, 10 predicted proteins | sample BiotimSIPDNA_2_FD_185750 | JGI IMG/M metagenome (GOLD analysis project Ga0209723, IMG submission 185750) | Anaerobic biogas reactor microbial communites from Washington, USA - Biogas_R2 time_0 SIP DNA (SPAdes) (version 2) | ecosystem: Engineered > Bioreactor > Anaerobic > Unclassified | place... | reverse complement strand
CAACAACATCCGGTTCTATACAGACAAAGGAGCCGCACTTGAAATGTTCCCCGTGGATAAAATCTTCCGCAATGTCGCAGTATTTTCCTGTTTCCATCTCTACCTCCGTCAGGATTACTATGATCCCGGTTTCCCTGTCCCCGTCGATGTTCAGAAGGGAACCGGTTCGCCGTATAATGCATCAAGAACATTCTGGTGGAAAAATAGCTCCTGCGTCCTTTCCTGGAGCACTTTCTTCCAGCGCTGAACAGCCACTTCAAAATCCACCAGGGGATAATCCGTCCCGAACAGGCATTTGCCGCGCAGATAGGAATTGGCCGCATACAGGAACTCCGGCGCCATGTAGATGGGATTGAGGGCACTGAATTCCAGGTAGATATTGGGATGCCTTTGTGCAACAGCCAGCATGGGAGGACCAAAACCATTTCCCCCGTGGGAGACGATCATTTTCAGTTCCGGAAAATCCACGGCCACTTCATCGATGTACTGCGGCTGACCATGCCACATATAGGAGCCGCGCCAGAAATGAACAGAGCCATGCACGATAACAGGAATCTTCATCAGTTCGCAAAGGCCGTAGACGGGATACATATGCCGGTCGTGGACATCCCTTTTATGGATGTGCGGCGTGACCTGGATGGCGGCAATCCCCTGCTCCTTGTATTTGCTGATATCTCTCAACGCGTGTCGGATGCCGATCTCCACACTGACACCGGCCACAGGAATAATCCTGTCGTACCTTCTGGATAATTCCAGGACGTGCTCATTTTCAGCGTCTCCCATCCCGCAAACCACCATGCGTTCAATTCCGGCGCGCTCCGCATAGGAAAATTGCTCCTCCACCGGAACGACACTCAGCCTGGATTTCATTTTGTAAAGGGAAACGTAATCCCGGTAATAGGGCTTCAACTCCGTCGTCCACGGCTTGAGCATCAGGTCCGTGCGCATCCTTACCCTGGCATCGATGATTTTCATGAGAACACCCCTTCTCTCAGCAGTTCACAAAGATCCATCACTTTAAGATCCTGATACCTTTCTTCCCCCCTGGCGCTTTCTTCCAGCATGGTCAGACAGTAAGGGCACGCCGTTGCCAGAATGTCCGCACCCGTCTTCAAGGCCTCTTCCAGCCTGATTTCCGCAAGCCGCTCACCCTTGGCGGTGTCCCGCCAGACTCCCCCTCCTCCGCCTCCGCAGCAAAAGCTCTTTTCTCCGGAATGCTCCATCTCAACGAGCTCTATCCCCGGGATATTCTGCAGAACCTCTCTGGGCTCTGCGATAATGGAGTGATGCTTGCTGAAGAGGCAGGGATCGTGGAAGGCAACCCGTTTATGAACTCCGTTCCGGACCGGCAGGGCACCCTTTGAAATCAATTCGTGCAGAAGGATGACGAAGGGATAAACCTGGCATCCGCCCGTTTCAAGGCCATCGTACCTGTTTTTCATGACGTCATAACAATGGGGTGAAAGGGTATAAATCCGCTTCGCTCCCCCCTTAGCCAGGTTCCTTGTATTGATCGCCTTCAGGCGCTCAAACGTCCCCTGATCGCCTGCCCGCAATGCGGACTCTCCGCAACAGACTTCGGCCTCACCGAGGATATCGAATGCCACTCCGGCCCGTTGAAGAAGTTCCGCCGCCGCCCTTGCGATCTTTTGAGCACGCTTGTCATAGGATGGCAAACAGCCGACAAAAAGCATGACCGCATCCTGCCGTCCCGAAGTGTTTCCGGAACGATCGCGATCGGCATGCCACTCTCCACGCCGGCTCTGGTCTTCTTTCCAGGGGTTCCCAGCCGAGGACAAAGAGGAAAGAACGCCCTTGATCGATGCCGGGACATAGCCGGCTCCCTGCTCCACCACCAGGCTCCGCAGGCTGATCATGACATCGAGAAAGGGGATTTCATAAGGGCAGATCAGTTTGCACTGCCCGCACTGGGTACACAGCCACAAATCCTCGCCGGAAAGGTCCAGCAGGCCCAACCGGGCTTTCTGAATGAAGGAACGGGGCGAAAACCTGGCATTTGTCTCGAGCTTCGTGTGCGGACAGCCTTCCGTACAGATTCCACACTGGAGACAGCGGTCCAGGGCAAAATATTCCATGCTCATCTGGCGCAGCGCCCGCTCCATCAAATGAGAGGATTCATCCATTTGGACAGATCGGTCTTCACAGAGACGCACGATCTTTCCCTGAAATCTCCATCCGTAATCGGGCTGGCCTTTTTCCCCGCTCCCCGTCTTCGCCATTACATCCCCTGGTTATCCCCTGCCCTGATGTAATCGCTGCAGGTACAGGGCGACCTCTCCGCCGGCGGAGAAGCCGTCTGACAGGCAATCCCGGATCGGCTTCAGCCCCGAGATGCTGCCTGCCAGAAAAACCCCTTCCTGATGGGTTTCGTAAGGGGACAGATAGTCGTCCTTCGCCTGGAAAAATCCATAGGGATCGAGCTCCAGACCGAGCCAGGCCGCAATCTGGGCCCCATCGGAACAGGGGGCCATTCCCACAGACAAGGAAACCACATCAAAGGCCCCTTGAACAGGCCTGCACATGAGGGTATTTTCCGCGCGAACCTGAATGTCCCCGTTGGGCAGGGCACTGCACTCGGATACCCTTCCCCGGACGTATTTCACGCCCAGTTCCTGGGCATACTGGTACATCTCTTCGAATCCCCTGCCGTAAGTCCTGATATCCATGTAAAAGCAGGTTACATTTGCGTCCGGGTGTCTCTCCATGATTTCGATGGCCTGCTTGGTGCTGTATGAACAGCAGATGCGGGAGCAGTAGGGATTTCCCAGCCGCTTGTTCCGTGACCCCACGCAGAAAATGATGGCCACCCTCTGGGCCGGCTGGCCGTCCGACGGGCGAAGAAGCTTTCCCTTCGTCGGCCCCTCCGGATCCAGAAAAAGCTCCAATTCCGGGGCGGTAATGACATTCGGATACACCCCGTAGCCGTACTCGCCCTGCTTTCGTGCATCGAATACCTCGAATCCGCAGGTGAGGATCACGGCGTCCGCACAGACGGCATCACCGCTCGTCATGGCAAGTTCAAACCGTCCGTCTTGACGCGCCATGGTCCGGATGGACGCATTTGTCAACACCCTGATGCGCGGCGACCTCCTGGCCTTGTCGATCAATTCCGCAACCAGCGCCTTGCCGTCCTTGAAGTCGGGAAACAGCTGGGCGTATCCCGTCACCTTGCCGCCGAGATTCGGCGATTTCTCGATGATGATGGATTCAATCCCGTATCGATCCAGGGAAAGGGCAGCGCCCAGGCCGGCCACTCCGCCTCCGATAATGGCCACCCGTTTATCCATTGCCGCTCTCACCTGCGGAAACCAGTTCCATCTCTGCCGCAGCCTCCAGAGGCCGGCCGTCCAGGCCGACCCAGGCCTTTGACGGGTCATAGGGGATCCCGATCTTGTCCAGAAGCGGCTCCACGGGAACCGTATGAAATTGGATCCCCGCGGTATTGTAAGGATCCCAGCCCATCAGCAGACCGGCCAATTCCTGATAGGTAAGCACCGGAACAAAATATTCTTCCCCCGTCATTTCATAAATGGCCCATTGCTCCTTATCGAGAAAAACCTGGCAGCCGGGGCAGTTTGTAAGGATCAAATCCGGCTGAAAGGGAGCCATGCTTTTCATTTTCTTGTAGACACTTGCCATCGTAGCTCCCCTGTTCGGAGAAATCATGCATTGGCGGAATCCCATGCCGCAGCAATGGCGCCTCTCCGGGTATTCCACGTTTTCCCCGCCCCATGCCTTCGCCATCCCGGACAGAACCTCACAATAATCGACACCACCCATGGCATGCTTTTCCGGGAACAATTTGCTGTAATGGCAGCCGACATGATCCACCACCCGCAGGGGACGGCCCGTTTTTTCCTCCACGAGCTGAAACTTCATGAATTCATCCCGGATCCGGTTTCGGTAGCGGTAGTAGACATCACTGGTATGCACCAGGTATTTCGGAATTTCGAATTCGCGCCCGCAGGATTCCTTAAGCAGCCTGTCCATTTTTTTCTTCAAGCCCGGTTCATGCTCATAGAGATCCTTGCATTCGCAGTAAGCCCCGAAAGAGGTTACGCAGGTGGGCGTGACAGCGTCCATCCCCGCTTCCTGTGCGATCGACCACAGCCGGGCGATGGTCAGAAGGGTTGCCTCGATGGGCACAATGTCGCCATGGTAGCCAATCGCGGAGCAGCAGGTCCATCCGGATTGCGCATCGGTGCTTGTCCCCCAGTTGAGCCCGAGCAGGTCATAAAGTTTGGGAACCATGGCCTCCGATCCGGGATAAAGAGTCCCCAGAATACAGCTCAATGTCAGGAAATAATTATTGTCCGGAATATCCTTGACATACCGTTGCCATGCGGATTCGCGCCCCTCATGATGAATGACGTTCATGATTCTAACCCTCGCTTTTCACTTTTTCATGATACGAGTCCAGGGAGATTCCCAGCTCCTCGGCCTGCCTTCTGGCCGCCTCCTCGATGCGTTCCCACAAATACAGCACTCCCCCCGCCTGCCACAATTTTCGCACCTCATCGAGGGTATCCGGATGAACCTTTCTTCCCGAAAGGGAGCCGTCCATATCCGGGCAGGCGCCAATCCGTCTGAACATCTCTTCCTTGTGCTTGAAATAAAGGGCAAACCGCGGCCCGAAATCTCGATGGGCAATGGGCTCCGGATTGCGGAAATAAAGCGTGCAGGCGCGGTTCCAGAGGTTGCCCCCCCACAGGTGGCGTGCGGCAAACTGCTGCCTGCCCCGGACGCTTTCCACATGGTACCCTTTAATCTGGCTGAGCTGCCTCAGCGAGGAAATCATCCCGAAGGGGCTGTTCCCCCGTGGGCATTTGGGCTTGCACGATCCGCACTGGTGGCAGTACCAGATGGTGTCCGATTTCAGCAATTCAATGATTTCCGCCTCATCTTTCTCCTGAACGATCGTCATGATCATCCGTGGACTGAAATCATAAAACTCCGCCGCCGGGCAGAGGGCCGTGCAGGCGCCGCAGCTCATGCAACTGCTTATTGAATGCCGGGAAATAATGTGATTTTCAATCCACCAGACGCATGATTTCTCTTTTGCCTCCTCATACCAGCGGGTCACTTCCCGTTGCTGCTGAGAGTTTTCTCTCCAGAGCTGCTGTTCCCGATAATCCTTCTCCCTTTCAAAGGCAGTCCCGAAGAGGTATTGAATGTTGGGGTAGAAAAAGCCTTTCTCCCATTCTATCTTTTCGTCACGAAGGGCCTCATACAATCCAATCACTTCCTCATCCGGGAGGTCCGACAGATAGTTTCTGAATGTCTCCTTCTCGTCCACCGAAGTCTTTGAACGCTTTAAAAAAGCGATGAACTCCCCATGCTTTTTTAAAACGGCGTCTTCCGGAATACGATCTGTCTCAAGGCCTGCGCCTTCCCTGTGGCCGGGATAATTCTCATTTTTTAAGTCAAAGGGCCTCATGGTCATTTCTTCACCGATTGCTTTTAAAAGTCATGGCGGCCTGCAGGAACATAAAATCCCCGAAAGCCTTCCCGAAAAAACCTCTGTCAGGAGGGGAAATCAAGCGGAACGTTCAGGATAAACCGCTCAATCTCCACTAAAAAAGGCTGAAAGCCCTGTCCGGAACCATGCGATGCCAAAGACATCACCATCTTCCGGAAATCGCTGACGGCTCACCCGGCGCCGCCGCTCAAATTCTCTACCATAATAGTAGACAATAAAAAAAGCTGCCTGTCAATTAAAATTAGCGGGACTTGTCTCGCTTTTTCCATGCTGGCGGGATCGGTGAGGATGCACTGGCTTGTTTCTTTACCGCTGCACCATATCGGGGAGGGATAACGATCAGTAGGAATTGAATTTTGGAATATTCGCTGCCCATTGCGGGCATAAGCCATGGACCGAGGGCGGATGAGAAAAGGGCCTGCTTGAAAAGCTCTCGACATAAGCGGAGCGGATGTTCTTAAAGCAGATAGCGCTTATCCGCTTCCCCGGCCCGGTGGACGGGCATCTTTGATGGCTGAAATGGACGTCACCCCCTATTCGACGGGCGAAACGCGCCGGGTCCCCTCTTCCTTTTCCTTGGACAACCGGTACCGTTTTCCGCACTCGCGGCATTGTCCCTTGCTGTCGTGAAAATCAATCCGGTTACCGCATTCGCACATCCACCCCTTGATCTTTGCCGGGTTGCCCGCCACCATGGCATAGTCGGGCACGTCCTTCTTCACCACGGCACCGGCCCCCACAAAGGCATAGCGGCCCACGGTGTTTCCGCAGACAACGGTGCAGTTAGCCCCCAGACTGGCCCCCTTGCGAACCAGCGTCGGCCGGACCTCCTTCATCCGGGAGATGGGGGAACGGGGATTATAGACATTCGTAAAGACCATGGAAGGGCCGCAGAACACGTCATCTTCCAGGGTGACCCCTTCATAGACGGAAACGTTATTCTGAATTTTTACACCGCTGCCAACGGTTACCTCGGGCGAGACCACCACGTTCTGCCCGATGTTGCACTTTTCCCCGATCCTCGCCCCGTTCATGATATGCGAAAAATGCCAGATCTTCGTCCCCTCACCAATCGAGGTCCCGTCATCGACAACCGCTGACGGGTGCACAAAATAGGAAGGGGAAGGAGAAGCTTCGACTGGCGGCTTCACCTGGTCGGCGGCTTTTTCCTTTTCCTCCAGGGAATGCTGGCTGATCTCCAGGATGCGGAGCACCCGCAGCCCTTCTTCGCCGGAGGTCAAGGGCGGCTGCCCGGTCTCCATGGCGCTCAGGAAAGCCCGGCATTCCGCTCTCAGGGGCTCTTCCCAGATCGCGGACAGGTCGATGGACTGACTGTCCGCCTTCACCGGCACCGGTGCGCCGTCCTTCCAGTTGATCGTGTGGGGATAAAGAACGAGTTTTTCCTCGACGGAAAGGGTATCATCAAAAACCAGCATCCCTTCGCTGCCCACGACGACCAGGCGCTGCTCCTTAAAGGGATTCAACCAGCTTACAAAAATGTGAGCCCCGATCCCGGAGGGAAATTTCAGATTGGTCATGGTCACATCTGGGATCCGCGCATGGAGAAAATTGTTTCCCACGGAATCGACATAGACGGGCTCTTCGCCTACAATACCCAGAACGACGGAGATGTCATGGGGGGCAAAGGACCAGAGGATGTTCTCCTCGCGCCGGATCTTTCCCAGGCTCAGCCGGCGGGAATAGATGTACTGCAGCCTGCCGATCTTTCCTTCATTGATCATGGCCTTCATCCGGATGACGGCCGGGTGGTAGTTCAGGATGTGCCCCACAAAAAGGGCCCTGCCTTGCTCCGCCGCAAGGCGGACCAGGGCGTCGCCGTCGTTGTAAGTCAGGGACAGGGGCTTCTCCACGAAGACGTGCTTCCCCGCATTGAGGGCCGCACGGGCCAGATGAAAATGCTGCGCCGCCGGTGCGGCGATAACCACCCCTTCAATATCCGGATCGTTCAGGGTGGCACGAAAATCATCGGCGACAGCCACATCCGGGTAATCCTCCAGGATCTGCTGACGCGTCTGCGGCTCCGCATCGCAGACCGTTTTCAAGACTCCCAACTGCGAAAAATTCCGTACGAGGTTCTTTCCCCAATAACCGGCGCCGACAACGGCGATATTCCTTGTCATCCCTGCTGATTTCCTCCTCTATATCCTGTTGATCACATCGGCAATTTTTTTCTGATCCCCTTCCTTCAGGTAAGGATGCATGGGAAGGCTGAAGATACGCTCCGCACAGTCGGCGCTGACCGGAAAATCCCCCGGTCTGTAGTCCAGGGCGGCAAAAGCGGTCTGGACATGCAGGGGTTTTGGATAATAAATCGCCGTCGGGATTCCTTCCTTCTGCAGGGCACCCTGAATGGCGGATCGCTGAAATCCGTTGCGGGCCAGAAGAGAGTATTGAGCCCAGACGGACAGGAAGCCTTGGGGGATATAGGGGACCACGATGGACCCATTCCCCGCCAGCAGGGACGAATAGCGCTCGGCAACCTGCTGCCGGAGGGTCACTTCTTCGGGAAAGAGGGAAAATTTAGCCAGGAGCACGGCTGCCTGAAACGTGTCGAGCCGGCCGTTGATCCCTACCCTGATGTTGTCGTATTTGTCGCTGCCCTTTCCATGGATCCGGACGGAAATCATGAAATCCGCCAGGGCGTCGTCATCGGTAAAACACATGCCGCCGTCGCCGTACCCCCCCAGGGGCTTTGCCGGAAAGAAAGAGGTGCAGGCGATATCGGCCAGCGAGCCGGCCTTTTTCCCGTGGTATTCCGCGCCGAAGGCTTGAGCCGCATCCTCAACGACAAAAAGGTCATGCTCCTTGGCGATGGCCTTTATCCGGTCGTAATCCGCCGGCAGTCCGAAAAGATCGACGGGAATAATTCCCCGGGGTGTCAGTGGCTGCGCATGCTTGTTTGCCGGCAGGGGGTAGAGTTGGGGATTGTTCTGTTTCACGGCTGAAATGGCCGCTTCGAGCTTCTCCGGGTCGATGTTGTACGTTCTGGGATCGATATCGACAAAAACCGGAGTGGCACCCAGCAAAGCAACCACTTCCGCCGTCGCGATAAACGTAAAGGGGGATGTGAAAATCGCATCCCCCGGACCGACCCCGTAAGCCATCAGCGCCATCAAAAGAGCGTCCGTCCCCGATGAACAGGAAATGGCATGCTTCACCCCGGTGAAGCCCGCCAGGTTGTCCTCCAGGGCCTTGACTTCCGGCCCCATGATGTACTGACCGTGATCCATGACTTTCAGGACATTTTCTTCCAATAGGTTGCGGATTCGCTGCTGCTGGGCAGCCAGATCAATAAAATCCATGAGATACCTTTCCCCGGTTCTTTTTAAAATGGTTTAAATAATCGATGATTGTAAGGGTAAAGCTCCGCATTCTCGATTACAGAAAGCAATCTTTGCGAACTCTCCAATCAAGGCCTTCCGGCATATCTTTCCGCGCTCTTTACCTTGACCACTCAATTATATACCGTTTATAAAAAATGGTTCGGCAAAAAACAACAAGCGGAGCTTATACATGATCTTCCGGAAAAATTCAACTGTTTGGGGAATCCAACCGACCTCGTTTCTGCCGGCAGCGCAAACTTTCTTCAGATCTTTCGTATCTGATCCTTCAGCCGTTTGATATGTCCGCGCCCCAACCCCTTGACCTCGCAGCCGAGAGAGAGGTAGCGGCAGATCCGGCTGTCATCGAGGATACCGAAGCAATCCACGACGGCACAGGGCTTCCCCACTTTATCCAGCAGCTCATCCGGTGAAAGAGACAGGTACGTTTGATGGCGGACGGCCAGAACCACGGCGTCGGCACCCTTGAGCGCCTCCCCCAGATCCTGCTGAATGCGGAGTTCCGTGAGCTTTTCCTGATTCCGGAAAAAGCGCGACCATGAATGCCCCGGCGCCGGATAGGTGTCCTGCTTTTCGAACTCCCACCAGTGCTGGACATAAGGATCGTGGACGGAAATTTCCCCCCCCATTTCCGTCAGTTTGCGCACGAGCATTTCGGAACCGCTGTAGCGCGTATCACCCACATCCTCGCGGTAGGAAGCGCCCAGAACGGCGATTTTTGATGCGGCAACGATCTTTCCCATATTGCGCAGGGCATCGCGGACCAGTTCCGCAGCATGGAGCGCCCGGGTGTCGTTGATGTCGATGGCCATGGGCGTCAGCTTGAAAATCTCATCGTCAAACCCCATGAGGGTCCGGTAGGCCCAGACACCCAGTCCGCCGTCCTTGGGAAGACAGTAACCGCCGATGCCGGGACCGGGGAAGATCATGTTCGAGTGGGTGGGACGCACCTTGATCGCCTGGATCACCTTGATGAGATCCACGCCGTTACGTTCGGCAAAGAGGCTCCACTCGTCGAGAAAAGCCAGCAGGGTGGCCCGGAAGGAGTTTTCTACGATCTTGCAGGTCTCACTCTCAATAGGCCGGTCCAGCACCGTCAGGGGGAATTTCTCCACATTCAGGATGTCTGAAAGGAATCGCGTCACACGCTGGCGGGCCGTTTCGTTCACCCCGCTGCAGACGCGCCAGAAATCGCGGATGGAAGCCACGTATTCCCGGCCAGGCATGACCCGCTCAAAGGAGTGTGCCAGCAGAGGTTCGGCGGAATTCAGGCCCCGCCTTTCCAAGGCTTTCTTGACGATGGGATAGGCGATGTATTCCGTTGTGCCGGGGGGAACGGTCGTTTCGATCAGGACGAGGCATTCCGGCCGGATCTTGTCGCCGATGATCCGCAGGCTCTCCTCCAGAGCGGCAATCTCCGCATGGCCTGTCTGGACGTCCCCCAGGTCTTCCTTGAAATAATCGCACTGCACGTCCACAACGACCACATCGGCCAGGGAAAGGGCATCTTCGGAAAAGGTCGCCATCAGAGTCTTCTTCTCTGTGACGCAACGGCGAATGAGCGGGACGACCTCTGGATCTTCCGCCTCCACGGGGGAAATGCCCCGGTTAAACAAGGGGATCTTCCAGAAAGACCGGACCGAGGGCCTCTGCATGCCAATGACGAACTTGTTGGGTTTGCCTGTCGCTTTGTCGACGGCGTCGGCCACGACACCGGCCATCACCGCACCGACAAAACCGAGCCCCATCACGACGACGATTTCCCGACCCAGGTCCCGCTGTGCATTCACCACCTGCTGCAGTCGTTCCAATTCTCCCGGATAGTCTTCCGGCAGAGGCAGGCTGAAGCTTTCGCCGCCCGGGCTTACTGAGAGCAATCTTTCCTCAGGATTCATAGACCTTCCTTTCTTCAACAGAAATTTATTGATTTCATGATTCACAGCGATCCATTTTCAGGGATGCCCTTCAGGACCTATCTCCGGACATGCGGAGGGACCGTTCAGCCTTCCCGTCCACAATAGAGGATCCGCCGACAGATCACAGCAAAAGACAGGCCACAGCATCATCCCGAATGCCCGATGCAAAGCGGAACGTATTGATAAGGATGAGGGCGGCCGGCCTGCACCGATGCAATGCCCCATGCGTTCGCGACACGAGCGGCGGTCCATTCATCAGCAGCTTTGGGATTGTTTTGATCGCGCAGCCATGGGATCGCCTTTTTTTTCAAAGCTCCATGACGCTGTCCCGGATCATGCCGGGCCGGGGAGAGGCCTTTTAAAAGTTGCAGGGCTTGAAGGTTTTGATCAACATGGCCGTCATCGGAAAAGGCAGCTGGTTTCATGAGGGTAACATCCGGCATCAAGAGCAGCGCTAACTGGGAAAAAAAGACGGCCCGGACCGGTCACAGCCAATAGTCGGAAAAAGCAGGTCAACCCGATTCACAAGCCGAAAACCAAGATCACATATCCTGAAAGGATGAGCCATCCTCCTGGAGATAAAAACGACGGCAGACCTTATTAAAAACCTTCCGGAAAGTCAATCTTTTTTAACCGTTCCGTGTGCCTGTTTCTCCGTAAAACGTCGTTGTTTTTTTCGCAAGATAAGTTGAATAAACCCTTTACAGACCGGATTATGAATCGGGGAAGCAGGACACGTCTCCGTCGGGAAAAAGAATGGGCTCAACGGATCCATTCCCCTCCCGAGGCAAAAATGCTTTTCTTTGACCTTCCCGATGTGATAAGCGCAGTTCTATCAAGGGACGGAGTGCAGCCTGTTGTCCACAGCATCCTGATCCGATGAGGCGCGCTGACCGCGTTGAATCGCATGGACCTTCAGCAACCGGGGAATCATTCCCCCCTGAGGTCTTCTCCCTAAGCGGAGGCCTTTCGTCTTCTTGAGAAAAAGAGCCCCCGAGAGTGGCGCCCCCCTTCGGGCATATCCCGGAAATAGACTGATTGTAAGGAGTTTCCATGCTTTCCGTTGGCGATCTCATTGATGCCTATTGTCTGCGCTGCAGACTGACCCTCTCCCACGTTATCCTCTACGAGGTGGGCGGAACCATTGACAAGGTCAAATGCAGGACCTGCGGTGCGGAGCACAAGTATCGCGGAATGAAGCCGGAAAGCCAGCGCGGCGCCGGCCTTCTGAAACGGGCTGAAGGAAGGCGGGGGACATCTGCAAGCCCCTCTTCGAAGGCCGAAAAGGCAAAACCGGTGCTCAGGGAATGGGCTCAAAAGCTTGAAGATCTCAAGGATGCAGGAGGAATCCGAACTTATTCCATCAGCGGAGCCTATTCTCCTGGAGAGGCAATCCGCCATCCGAACTTCGGAATTGGATTTGTGGAAAAGGTCATTTCCGAAACCCGGATGGATGTCCTTTTTCAGGATGCCCTGCGCCGAATGGCCATGAACATGCCCTGACCTATCCCTTGAGTTTTTTCACCAGCTCCGCCACCCTTCCGCCGCCGCTATTTCTCCTGGCTCGGAACCTTTGTTAACTCCAGGACAGCTGATGTCATGGCGGCAATCCCGCTCTGAATCGTCGGTTTCGGAACGGGCGCCAGATAGGGGCT
>Ga0209723_1005767_pt1 | contig 12451 bp, 5 predicted proteins | sample BiotimSIPDNA_2_FD_185750 | JGI IMG/M metagenome (GOLD analysis project Ga0209723, IMG submission 185750) | Anaerobic biogas reactor microbial communites from Washington, USA - Biogas_R2 time_0 SIP DNA (SPAdes) (version 2) | ecosystem: Engineered > Bioreactor > Anaerobic > Unclassified | place... | reverse complement strand
AATATCACTACTGTCACGATTCATTATGTTTGTAGAACCTGCGACAATATACCCGCCATCGGTGGTTTGCTGTACAGAGCTACCATATTCTGCCTGATTCGGGCTGCCAAAAGTTTTTTCCCATACGATATTCCCGTCGCTATCGGTCTTAATCAGGTAAACATCCCCGTCTCCAACAGAAAATGTATTACCTGCGACAATATACCCGCCGTCGGTGGTTTGCTGTACAGAATTACCACCGTTACCGCCAAAAGTTTTTTCCCATACGATATTTCCGTCGCCATCTGTCTTCATTAGCAAAACACCAGTATTGTATTTAGAACCTGTAATAATATACCCGCCGTCGATGGTCTGCTTCACGGATCTGCTGTCTTCAACTGTATTTTGACCGCCGGGGATTTTTTCCCAAACGGTATTTCCGACGCTATCAGTCTTAATCAGGTAAACATCCCATCCTCCACGAGCATTTGTATCACCTGCAATGATATAGCCTCCATCAGTGGTTTGCTGTACGGAATAACCATTAGATGCTTCATTTTGACCACCAAAAGTTTTTTCCCATACGATATTTCCGTCGCTATTGGTCTTGATCAAGTAGACGTCTTGACCGGTATCGGAACTTGTAGTAGTTCCGGTAATAATGTAGCCGCCATCAGTGGTTTGCTCTACAGATTTTCCTTCGTCCCATACACCCTTAAAAAAAGTTTTTTCCCACTCTACCTCGGGCGCTGTAGATGCAAAAGCTTTTTGATCCCCAGATCCAACATGTATAAAAAACGCGAACAACATAAATAGAATAATTAAAAATTTATTTTTTTTTATTTCCAAGATCAACACATTTCCTCCCCCAATTTTAATTTTTTTAAATTTTATCTAGAGGTAAAAATGAATTAACATAAATAAGAATAAAATCAGTTGCTCAATGATACATTATGACATGAATTCCACCATTCCTATATACTCACCTCCTTTCCTGACTTAAAGTGTTTTTTTCTTTATAAAAGGCTTCTTTATATAAATGGTTTTCTGGATATCAGCAACCATAGCAGGCTGAATACCAGCCAGCTGATAGGGAGTTGCATTTTTAGAAGGTTCTCAGGCGTTCATTCAGGGTGTTAGATCACTTCATCTATTATATCGCAATATTTATTAATATGTTTCATTAATATGTTTTATTGAGGAAGAAAAATGTTGTTGACAATTATCGACAATAAAGCCAAATATAATTGATTTGAATCTTTGTTTTAACCAGAAGGTAGAAAAGAGATTCCTTTTTTGACATGATAGAGTAAATATAATGTTTCCTGCGACCGTTATCAAGTGCAAATGAAAATTGTGTTGACCTCGGAAAATAGGCCAGCCTAAACGATATAGCTTCTAATATATTTCGGAAGAGAACATCGACGGAATGATTGAAGAGTTTTGCACGGATTTGTCTTATGTCGGGAAAGTTGAGCATGTTGTAAAATGTCAAATTTTTACTATACTAATGCTGAAATTATTTTCAGTTTAGGTTATAACATTACCAGGATAACTACCATAATGTCCATTCCCCTTCACAATTAACTAATAATCTAAACAATTGCAGCTTACCTTGTACTATCAATAAAAACTGGAAAAAGCAGATATGGACGGTCCTTGCCTGCCGGAGGCATAAATATTAAGACGAAAACCAACGTTCTTCTAGAGGGAACGCTGGTTTATTTCTAAGCTATTAACATTCTCTATTAGCCAGTTTTACACTTACTGCCTGCATTTTTATCCAGTGAGCTGCTCCATGAGAGAAGTTATATAAAAATTAAAAATTAGTGTATTATTTGATGAATACTAACCCGGGTTAGTACAGGAAGTATTAAAATAAGGTTTTTCAGCTACCCCAGCCGGGCCGCCGCTTCGGCCAGCATCTGCCGGATGGGCAGGTTATAGGGGCACCTTTCCTCGCATTCGCCGCAGCCGATGCAGGCATCCGCCCCGGCCTTTAAGGCCCGGTAGCGCTCCCTGGCCCAGTCCTGTAAATTGTACCTGGTGTAATAACCGTCCAGCAGAAATACCGTGGGGATGTCGATATTCTGGCCGCAGGGTTTGCAGTATTCACAGCGCCTGCAAAATGCGCCGCCCAGTGTTTTAACTTCTTCATCCAGCGCATATCTTTCGGCAGCGGTCAGGGGCAGCGGGGCATTTCCTACTCCGGCGTTTTCCTCCACCTGTTGGAGGGAGTCCATCCCGGGGATTACAGTGGTTACATCGTGTTCCAGAATGTAGCGCAGGGCCAGGTTCCCGTTTCGCAATGCGCCTCCGGCCAGGGGTTTCATTACGATTACGCCTTTTCCCATGGCTCCGGCCTGTTTCAGCAACTCCGGGACGCCTACGGTTTCCACAGCGTTAAAAGGAAACTGTACAGTTTCTATTTCTCCCAGAACCAGCGTTTGGGACAAGAAGTCTTTAATATGCCCCGTTATACCGATGTGTCTGATCAGCCCTTCTTTTTTTGCCTCTTTTAAAGCAGCCAGGGCGCCGTCAGGGCTGAGGACCCTGTCCAGTTCCCTTTTGCTCTTGACATTGTGCAGCTGATACAGGTCGATGTAGTCCAGGCCCATGGTTTCAAGGCTTTTCTTAATGTCCGCAGCCATGGCTTCTCCCGTTCTGGCCATGGACTTTGTGGCGATGACGGCCTCTTTTCTCCTGGCTTTTAGAGCTGCACCCAGCTTCTCCTCGCTGTCGGTGTAGGCGCGGGCAGTATCAAAAAAATTGATGCCCAGATCCAGAGCCCTGTTCACGATGGCGTTAGCTTCGGCGGCTGAAACCCGCTGGATGGGGATGCCGCCGAATCCTACTACAGAAACTTTCAACCCTGTTTTTCCCAGTGTTCTATATTCCATGGTTTACCTCCTGTATTATGTCAATTGTTGATTAATGCTGATTAATAAGGATAAGTCTGATAGCAGGCGATAAGTATTCCTTTCCTGGCCGGGGAGGCCTGCCGAAAAATCAAGGGAAATCCAAACCTCAAATAACCCTTGCTTCATAAAACAAACCTTATGTTCAAATCTTAGGGTATCATAAACTCTGGAAAAGGGGAATCCCCCGGCTTTCCAAAAATTTAACAACCCGGTTTACAGTTATGGTAGTTATGGTTATGGGGTGGAAACTACAGTATCGCGGCAGTCTGCAGTTCTGACAGCCTGCGCTTCTGACATAATTTGTTCTCGGATATGGTTGTGGGGGGATAAAGCTTAGAGTGGAAACAGCATAATTCCGTGGTGGACCAGTCGCAGGGATGACGCGGCCTTACAGTGTCCGGCTGCGCTTCGGCCAGGGACGGGCGCTTTAACTCAACGTGGCAAGATCCAGCCTGCGGCTGCAAGCATCTCATAGTATATCCGACTTGAACCGGCCATAAATTTTATTAAGAGAGGTCTTTATATTGAAAAGATAAAGCCGAATTAAGTTCACCTGATTGGATCTGGGGGGATCTTATTGGCCCAAAGAGAACCGGGAAGGAATGATCCCTGCCGATGCGGCAGCGGTTTAAAATACAAAAGATGCTGTCTTGGCAAGGAGGTTGCCTTTGTAAACTACAAAGGGGAAAGCGCGGTCTATCTCAGGAATGAGTTGAACGTGTTCGCCAATAGGTTGACGGCGCTCCTGGAAGAAATCATTTCCGGCAGGGACGCCCTGGCTAAGTTGACCGGATTTAAGCTGTTGCAAGATATCTATAATATTTATGGACAGATGCACATTTTTTTCAGCCGCTTTTATTCCTGCGGGAAAGGCTGCGCCCATTGCTGCTGCCTGTATATAACGGTCAGCAGGCTTGAGGCGGATTTCGTAAAGCATTATGTGACAAGCAGCTTAAGTGAAGATATGCAGAAAAAACTGTACAGCAATTATTTGGAACGCAAAAAAAGATACCCCGCGAACGATCATGAGCACAAAGGCCAAGAAGCTGTTTTCTCTTTAGCAAAAGAGTATTTTAATAAAAAAATCCCTTGTATCTTTCTGTCAGGGAATGGAGAGTGTCTTGTTTATGAAGTAAGGCCTTTTTCCTGCAGGGGTTTGGTGGCAACATCCGACCCTGAAAACTGTAAAGGTTCTAACCGGATTAAACGTTTTTACCCCTATGCTGAGCAAGATTCCATAAAAAAAGCCATCCTGACCCTTTCCAGGAGGGTATATGGCGATCATGCGGCGGTAAGGCACTTTCCGGCCTGGTTTAGCGGTGGTTTCGGAAATAATGCATGAAACGTGGGAACATGTTATTCTATTTTAATTTACCCTCTTCCGGAATACACCTGACGAAGGTTTCAGGAGCAGCAGTGAAAGCGCAGTCCTTTTTCAGGCTCCGCTGCTTCAGCTGGCATCTGCCTGATGGGCAGGTTGGTCAGCGGCAGCAATCCGGTGTTTTGTGAAAGGACCCCTGTTAACGAAATATGGCTTTGTTTATAGAAGAAGATGGCAGCTAAGGAAGCTGCCGTTCTTATGTTGCAAAAAAGGCGTGGTAAGCGTACTAATAAGTGCAACATAAGTAATTTGTGTAGTAGATAAATTAGTACTTATTTAAAGTATTAATCTATTGTATCGCATCTTTCTTATAGCTATAATGAAGTGAAAACCGTTTTGGCAGGGTGTTTATTTCTCAAAAAGATATGTATTAAATCTAAATAGATTACAAAAAGCCCCGATTTTATAATCTTCCTGGGAACCTTTTGAAAAAGGCAGAAACGTTCCGCAAAGTTTTAAAATCACCCTTGGAAAGGTTGTGGCTGTGTATTGCATAATTCCCGGAAGGAGAGGGCTTTTTTGCTTAAATGCCGGAAGTATTGGGAGCAATGCCGCTATGGCGTTGCAGGCAGAAGAATGAAAGAGTACAGGTTATATTATGAGTATATTAAGGTAGGTGAATGAATTTGGAGTACAAATGGAAATTCTGGTTAATACCACTGATACTGATAGTAATACTTGGTTTTATTGTCAGCAAAAATATCCTAAATAAAAGGAGTATTCAGCCTCCGGAGGTACATATTCAGACGGTGAAGGTCAAGGCAGCGGAAAAGGTTAAAAAAGAAGACATTCTGGAATATACCGGCAGCATTGAAGCTTTTGACGAGGCCTTGATCAGCGCCAGGGTGCCCGGTCGGGTAAGCCGGGTGCTGGCGGATAACGGCGGGGCGGTGGTAGCCGGCCAGCCGCTGGTTATGCTGGAAGACCAGGACTATGTCATTGGTCTGGCGGCCAGCGAGGCGGCCCTAAAAAAGGCTGAGGTCAATCTGGCCGGGATGAGGGCTAACTTTAAGCGGATGCAGGAGCTTTATGACAGTAAAGTTGTTTCCCGGAAAGATTTTGAAGATGCCGAAAACGGGCTGAAAGCGGCGGAAGCAGATGCCGAGGCAGCCGCCTCGGGGGTGGCCGCCGCCCGGGAAGCATTACGCAACGCTACGATTGTTTCTCCTATCAGCGGCTTTGTTGCCGGGCGGAGTGTAACTACCGGCCAGGTGTTGTCGCCTGGAGAGCCCCTGATGACGGTGCAGGATATATCTAATGTTTACATGGTAATCCATGTGGAGCAGAAAAACCTGGCCAGGGTTAAAACGGGCCAAAAGGCTGAAGCGACAGTGGATGCTTTCGGTGACCTGAAGTTTGCGGGACATGTGGAAATTATCAACCCGGCTGCGGACAAGTCCGCCAGGGTCTTTGAAACCAAAATCAGACTGAGTAATCCCGGTCATCTTCTAAAACCGGGTATGTATGCAGGGGTGGAAATAAGGTCCGGGGAAGCTGAAGAAGTTCTGGTTGTACCCCAAAATGCGGTTATCAGTGTGGAAGGATTGTATTTTGTTTTTATCGCTGAGGGCGACCTGGCCAGGCGGCAGCAGGTTGAAATCGGCCGGGTCATTGACCAGTCAGTTGAAATCAAGTCCGGTATAACCGAAGGCCAGCTGGTTATAGTCAGCAATGTCAACAAGTTAAAGGACCAGGACCGGATTACGTTTGCGGATTCACAGCAACAGGAGGCTTAAGCCATGTTTTTAACCAACCTGAGCTTGAAGAGGCCGGTGTTTGCTACGGTAACTATCCTGGCGCTGGTGGTCCTGGGCATCGTCAGTTATGTCAGTCTGAAGATCAATGATTATCCGGACGTGGAATTCCCCTACGTGGCGGTTACTGTTGTCCTGCCCGGGGCTTCTCCCGAGCAGGTGGAGTCCAAAATCGGCCATAAACTGGAGGAGGCCCTGGGGCAGATAGCCGGGGTCAAGCATATTTACACCAATGCTCTGGAAGGGGTCTGTATTACTTTCGGGGAGTTTACCCTGGAAACCGATCCCGATGTGGCCGCCCAGGATGTCCGGGATAAAGTCGGCGCCATCCGGGGTCAGCTGCCCCAGGATAGCGAGGAGCCGGTTATCTCCAGATACGATCCCCAGGCCATGCCCATAGTTTCCCTGGCTGTGACCGGGGACCTTACCATGCGCGAGTTGTCTAAAATCGTGGACGACACCATCAAGAGCCGCATCGAAACAATCAACGGTGTGGGTGCCATAAAACTGTACGGCGCAGAGGAAAGAGAAATTCAAATCAAGCTTGACAGAGAAAAATTGGCCGCCTATAAACTGACCACCTCAGAAGTGCTGGGAAGCCTGCAAAGTGAAAATATGGATGTTCCGGGTGGTAAGGTAAGCAAGGACGGCCTGGAAATGACTTTGCGTACTGTGGGAAAAGTGAGCTCGGTGGAGGAATTTACCGGCCTTCCGGTAGCCCGGCGGGAAGGTGTGCAGCTTTTTGTCAGGGATATCGGCACGGTGGTGGACGGGGCCAAGGACCAGGACAGCTTTTCCCGTTATCAGGGCAGGCCGGCCATCGGTATTGACGTTATAAAGCAGTCCGGGAGCAATACTGTGGCCCTGGCGGACCAGGTCTTAAAAACCGTGGAAAGCATTAGAAGGGAGCTCCCTCCCGGTGTTTACCTTGATGTGGTTAAGGACAATTCCGTAAGCATCCGGAGCGGGGTCAGTGATGTTCAAAGGACCATCATGGAGGGCGCTTTCCTGGCAGTGCTGATGGTGTTTGTATTTTTAAAGGACTGGCGCAGTACGCTGATCAGCGCCCTGTCCATTCCCACTTCCATTATTGCCACCTTTTTTGCCATGAGCATTCTGGGCTACACAATCAATTACATGACCTTGATGGCTCTTTCCCTCTCGGTGGGTTTGCTTATTGACGACTCCATCGTGGTTATCGAAAACATTGTCCGGCATTTGCGGATGGGCAAGAACCCCTTCCAGGCAGCCCGGGAAGCAACCGCCGAATTGGGCCTGGCGGTAACGGCCACCACGCTGACGGTGGTGGCGGTGTTTCTGCCTGTGGGGATGATGAGCGGTATCGTTGGGCAGTACTTCAAACAGTTCGGGATCACCGTGGTATGCAGTGTGCTGGTTTCCCTGCTGGTTTCCTTTACCCTGGTGCCCCTGCTGGCTTCCCGGCATTTAAAGACCGGAGATTATGTCCCCAGGGGGCCGCTGGGAAAGTTTTTGTCCTGGTTTAACCGTGTCTTTGACCAGATAACCATAGAGTATATTAATTTTTTAAAGATTGTCTTGAGAAACCGTTTAAAGACCCTGGGGGTAGCTGTCGCTTTATTTATCGGAAGCCTGCTGCTTATACCCTACCTGGGTTCCAGCTTCCTGCCACCCGCTGACCTGGGTGAGATTAATATAACGGCGGAGTTTGACGCCGGGTTGAACCTGGATGCAGCGGGTAAGATTACCGAGGAACTGGAGGGTATCATCCGGAGTTGTCCGGAAGTGCATAAAATATACTCCACTGTTAGGGCAGGCGGCGCCAGTATTTATGTCAAGATTCCGGAAAAAGGACAACGTCAGTTTGCAATTGAGAAAACCGCCGGCGAGCTGAGGCAAAGGCTGAACTCCGTACCCGGTGTCAAGGTTGTGGTTAACTCCCGGGCAGAAATGATCGAGGGGCCCACGGTCCAGTACCTTGTGCTGGGGGAAGACCTTGACGAATTACAGAAGTATGCGGAAAAGGCCCAAAAAATAATGGAAAGCACCCCCGGAGCGGTGGATGTGGGTATAAGTTACAAGCCGGGAAAACCGGAGGTAAGGGTTGAAGTTAAACGTAACCTGGCGGCGGATCTGGGCATCAGTACGGCCCAGGTATCGCAGACTTTGGCCACGCTGTTTAACGGAACGGTTGTAAGCCAGTACGAAGAGGAAGGAAACCGCTACGACGTGCGGGTCCGCCTGGCGGATACCCAGCGTCAAGAACTGGCGGATTTAAGCAATATTTTTCTTCCCGGTATGGTTCCCTTGAGCCAGGTAACCGAAACTGTTTTTTCCAGCGCTCCCAATGAAATCAGCCGCTATGACCGCACCAGGGAAATTACTTTATCGGCGAACCTGGAAAACACCTCCCTGGGAGAGTTTGAAAGAGAATTCATGAAGCGGGTGGAGCAGGAACTGGAAATGCCGGAAGGCTACCGGCTCTATGCCAGCGGACAGTCCGAGTTTATGGGAGATACTTTCAATACCATGTTTATAGCCCTGTTTGCCGGGATACTTTTTATCTTTTTTATCCTGGCGGCTCAGTTTGAAAGCTACATCGATCCCTTCTCCATCATGTTGTCCATTCCTCTGGCCGTGGTGGGCGCCATCCTGGGTCTGCTGGTCACGGGAAGCGACTTGAGCGTAATGTCCATGATCGGTATGATTATGCTCATGGGACTGGTGACGAAAAACGCAATTTTGTTAATCGACTTTACTAAAAAACAGCGCGCCCTGGGGGTGGAGCGGAACGAAGCCTTGCAGAACGCGGCCCGGATCAGGCTGAGGCCCATTGTGATGACTTCCCTGGCCATGATCTTCGGAATGACGCCCCTGGCCCTTGGTTTGGGCTCAGGCGCCGAAAGCCGCGCGCCCATGGCCCACGCTGTTATCGGCGGCTTGATTACCTCAACCCTGTTGACCCTGGTGGTGGTGCCGGTTGTTTACTCCTATCTGGATGACCTGAAGAAAAAGATTGCCTTTCTGTCCGGTTCCAGGTAAAGGTTTCCGCTTTAGTAATAAAGAATTGATTAACGAAGCATACAGGGTTTGGGAAAAGGATCTTGTGTACAGCATAATTGGAGAAAAGGGGTTTGAAGTTACTCAACGACATCACCTTGTTAAACCAATTTGGACTTAAGCTTTCCACAGGTTAAATATATTTCCTCAGATCTATTACAGGGCGACATTATCACAGTACAAACAACAATCAAACAGTTTTATTTCTATTATTTATGTAATCCTCAATTGATAGATAATTAATGCCTGTCTATGACGGTTATTAAACTATAAAAAGCTTGGAGCCCTGTATTTGCAGGGTGTTCAAGCTTTTTTGCAATCCAAAAAAGTGAGTAATATTTTATTTTTTAATCATCCAAAACTGCATTTTTTCTTAAAAAACATATGAGATGGTGTTGGCAGCGCGGCAAGTCTTTGGCTTGAAGCTTTCGTAAATTGAAGAAGAGTATGCCCGGGTCGAGCAGGACTTGCGGAGGCGGCTGGACCGGTGAAATAGTCTCAGATAAGGATATTGACCCGGTCGGCGCTGCAGGACCGGAATTTGTGTAATGAAAAACCGGCTGCAACGTATTAACATATGGTAAGCCAAAGCGAGCCCTGATGATCGAACAGGGCTATATTTAAAGTACAAGGAGGTAAAAACAAAAGTTGAGTGAAAGTGAAAAAAAACCGGTAGTCCGCAAGGGGTTGCAGGAGTAAATCAGCAAAAAAGCGAAAGAAATACCAGGGATTCAAGAAAGCATTGGTCGAGAATCCAAAAGGAGCCACTGGACAATTGGGCTTCCAACTTCCCAAAAATGTTCAAAGTGGTTGAGGAATCCACAGAGGTGGTCAATCCTGAGCTGTCGGTCAATCCCGACGAGTTGACCGATGAACAAATTGACGATGTTTCGGGGCGGGTCCGGCTGTTCAAGTGGAGATGTATGTCCCTTTCCTATTTACGAGCCTACCTGCCAACCTACCATAATACGGAAAGGATAGCGCGGGCAGGGTAAGGCAATGCGCAAATAGGTGAGAGGGTAATTAATCTTAAAATGGAGGTTTTTGAGGTGAGAAACAGGATTTACTACCCGGCGTTCTTTCTCATGTTGCTGACCGTGTTGCTTTTTGCGGCTAACGGCCGGGCCGCAGCCCAGGAAAGTAAGGCGGAGGCGTTGCGCCAACAGGATGGCGTCCAGATAACAGTCAGGGAGGAAAAATACAGTGATAACAATCTGGAGGTAAACCTCAAGATCCCGGTGATCGCCGGCATGGCCGACACGGATCTACAGTCCCGGCTCAACACCCTTTTCGAGAGCAGTGCCGCAGAACGAAAAAAGGCAATTACTGAACAGGCCGGAGAGTTTGTTGAGGAAGCAGCAAGGGGCGGTTTCCCTTTACGGACATTTCAGCTCTACTCGGATTACCGGGTTACCTGCAACCGGAACGGACTATTAAGCATCACCTGCGAATTTTACGAGTACACCGGCGGTGCCCACGGAATGACGGTCAGAGATTCTTATAACATCGATCCCTGTACGGGCCGGCAACTGGCCCTTAAAGACATGTTTAAAGAGGGGACGGATTATAAGGAGATCATCAACCGGGAAATAAAAAGGCAAATGGCGGCCGATCCGGACAAATATTTCACGGGTGAAGAATGGGGATTCAAAACCATTTCCGACAACCAGGCCTTTTATCTGGAGGATGCGGGCACGGCGGAAGATGGAATTTCCCCTGCCGGGAATGTCCCCGGTTTGGTCGTGTATTTCGACCTGTATGAAATCGCGCCTTATGCAGCGGGATTTCCGGAGTTCAAAATCCCGTGGACTCTTTTTGGAGAGTCCGTGCAAGTTTTAGCGCCTTCCGGGCCGGCTGCCGGAACCGGCTTCAGCGTGAAACTGAACGCTCGGCCTGTTGTCTTTGACGTGTCCCCGCGCCTGGAAAACGGCTACTTCCTGGTCCCCTTGCGGGCGATTTTGGAGGCTATGGGAGCGAAGGTATCCTGGTACGGTGACACTGGTACAGCGGTGGCGTGCCTACCGGGAGCGACACTTACCGTGACCAAGGGTTCCCAGTATGCCGGGATCAACGGCCAGGGGTTTACAATGCCGCTTGCCGCCCGCATAGAGGGGGACAGGCTTATCGTACCACTGGAGATCATTTTACAAGCCCCCGGCGTGCAGCCCAGCTGGGACAGCGCAACCCAAACCCTTTCGCTCTTTTTGGAAGATATCCCCGGTTATCCGGATCTGTTTCTCGATCTACAGCGGGACATCCAGAATGAACTGGAGCGGATGGACCGGGACCTGTTTACCGCAGCGGGGGAACTGGCCCGGACCGGCCTGGACGGGGAGGAAGCGCGCCGGATCTTAAACGAGCTGGCGGCTCGCTACCCCTATGTGGTAGATGCCTGCACCGTGGATAAAAATGGGAAGATTGTCGCTGTTGAACCTGCCGCCTACCATGAGTTCGCCGGCTCAGATATCAGCGGGCAGGAGCAGGTCGGGAGGCTTTGGGAAACCGGGCGCCCGGTCATAAGCTCCGTGTTCACGGCAGTGGAAGGTTTTCCGGCGCTGGATTTGGAATGGCCGGTGTTCCCGGTAAGCTACCAACAATCATATCACTCCCGGGAGGATAGCGTGTTCAACCGGCAAAACGAACTTAACGGCTCGGTCAGTTTACTGATCAAGCCGGAACAGTTCTTTGCCAGTTTTGCCCTCCCGGAACTGCAGGGACAGCAGCCGGAAATGATGGTCATGCAGAAAGACGGCTACATCGTTTACGACAGTGACAGCTCACAAATTGGCCGCAATGTCTTTACCGACCCCTTTTATCAGGATTACACCGGACTGCCTGCTCTGACCAGGAGAACAGTTGCCGAAAGGGCTGGGGTTGGGACCTACACTCCCCCGGAACAGCCAATTCAAAAACAGGTGGTCAAAATGTCGGTCTGGACTACGGTGGGCCTGCACGGTACGGAATGGCGGCTGATTATAAACTACGCGGTAGACGGTGCTAGCCAGTCCGGTAAAACCGCGCCGGCCCTGGAGATCATCCCGCTGCAGGCCCTGGCCGGCAATCCGTGGAAGATCAGAGTCTCCGGGCTAGCCCCCGGGGAGCCGGTGACCCTGGTGGCGGAACAGCAGGACGGCAGCGGGATTAAATGGGAATCCCACGCCGTTTTCCACGCGGACTAGAGCGGCTATTAAAGATTACCGGGGCGTGGCGGCGGCGTGGTTTTCGTACCGGTGCTTTAACGGTCTGGTTCTGCCTGTCGCCCCCCTTTCGTTTAATGCCGTAAATACATGGCGAGGTGGTTGGGTATGGATATTGTGGCAACCAGAAGGGGAAAGTAGCTGACCCTGGCGCTTGAAGGGAGAGTTGACGCCTTTGCA
>Ga0209723_1005753_pt1 | contig 12468 bp, 9 predicted proteins | sample BiotimSIPDNA_2_FD_185750 | JGI IMG/M metagenome (GOLD analysis project Ga0209723, IMG submission 185750) | Anaerobic biogas reactor microbial communites from Washington, USA - Biogas_R2 time_0 SIP DNA (SPAdes) (version 2) | ecosystem: Engineered > Bioreactor > Anaerobic > Unclassified | place... | reverse complement strand
TCACGATCAGCGGGTACTGGCCGTTCTCTCCGAAGTATCGTGGGAATAACTCCTCTAAGCCATAAAGTACCCACAGCCAAAACCTGCCGCACCACTTTGGTTGGATGACCGAGCGCAGAAAATTCACACTGACACTGCGCCATACCAGTATTTTATAAGGAAAACGTCCATTGACAGCCTGTTTAAACCACTTTGCATCATTCTTGATCACATATGTGCCCTGCGGTTTTTCGTGTTGCTGATCTTTACCTGCCTCAGCTGCTTGAGACCCCGCCAAATCTGCTTCTTGTTTTTCTATCTGGATTTCCTTTTGTCGTTTTGAAGCCTGTAGTTTGTTTGCCAGCACTATTAAATACCGCATAGCACGCTCTAAAGGCGGGTGCGTCCATCCATCCACGGTCACCATAGTTTTACCTGGTTTTAAGCAGCGGTATAAATTCTCATAACAAGCCACTTTCTCTTCTGCAGGTAAGTGGTGAATGGTGTGCAGCGATGAAATCCCATCAAAGGCATTGCTTTTAAAGGGTAGCCGTAAGATATCTGCAACGACATACAAGCCCTTATCAGCCAGCTTCTTTCTGGCCTCGGTCAAAGCCACGATGGATAAATCCATACAAACACGGAATTGGTAATTTTTAGAATACTCCAAATAAGCATCATACTGCACCGGGCCAGACCCAGCGTCTAAGTAATAAGCGCCTGTGTCTGCCAGGTGCCGCTTAACGCGCATATGACAGCGGTAGATATACTTAGCAGAAACCGGCCGCAGGTCCTCATAACGCGCATTTTGGAATACGCCCCCCTCCTCAACCTGCCAACCTACCTGGTCATAGAATTTTCGAACTTGTTCTTTAACGTTATTATCTGTCATAAATACAATCCAAATGATTAATCAGACTCAACCTGGGTTACTTGTAAACCCCGGGCTGACCAATCCAGTTTTTTGCCGCTTAGATAAGCAAAGGTCTGGCCGTACTTTTGCTGCCCCTCGGCGCTTAATACATCGGCCATTGCCTGTTCGGAATAGGTTTTTTCTAAGTGCAGTATATGCCATGGGAATGGTAGTGGAAATTCAAAGAAAAACAGGTAAGCATATCGCCAAGCCAGCTCAACTTGCGTTCCCGATAGGCGAAAGTTTTCTGGATTCGCCAAAATCTTATCTAGATAAGAGAAGTAAGACTGCCAGTTTTCAGGGTCGTAAGTAAAGCCCCGTTTCTTATAATGGGTTTGGCCAGCAACAACAACAGGGATGCCTGCCATGGCCATTTCTAACCCGACGGTGGTAGTAAATACCAAACCTAAATCAACCAGTTCAATAATATCGTAAGTATTAATTTTCTCATCTGGCCTAACCACATGGATATGGTCGGGTAAATTCGGAGAGACAGAATTAATCACCTCTACCATCGACATGCCATGGATTAACATCTCGCCAGGATGAACCCGGATAACCAATTGGACATCATCCATGTTCAAAAAATACTTTAATGTCCCAATGATCCAATCTGCCATGTTTTCACTGAACACCTGCCTGTCTAGCGTCAGGCTGTCCCCCAAGACATTCGTTGCCAATAAAACAACAGGCCGCTCATCTAAATGCAATGCATCCCTGAGCGCTTGCGCGCCTTGGCTGGGCAACATCTGCCACAGCCTGGTCAACCGTCCCCACAACTTGGCGTTTTTCCGGGCTGACACAAGCTTTAATAACATGTCCCGCCTATGGGAATCCATTTCAATTTGACCGAGACCCTGCCACAGGTCATCGGTGTTGTGACGCATAATCTCGTAATTTTGCGCCATCCAAATCCTATCCAGCTGGTCGCTAAACTCGTAAGTCACCGTGTCAATCCCCAACATGCTCGCCACGCGGTAACACACGCCGAGCTCTTGGATCGTGCCGTTTGGGATGACAACTACATCCGGCCTGTTCTTTTCCAAGTAGCCAGTCAGTGCTAAGGCTGCCTGCAAGTTGCGCTGATAACGAAATTGATAAAGCGGTTCACTTTTGTCGATCGTTTCAACCTGCAGGGTGTATTGGGTATCAAAGATGGCGGTTTGTTCCACAATATCGTGTAATTTTGGATAATCTTTTATGTCAATAGGCGGCAAAGACATCACTGGAAGAATTTCCATGACGCTTGCAGCCTGGTTCAAAACCTGGCGCGCATATAAATTTTGCTTCTTTAGGTCAAATTGATCAATCTCTTTGTCCCAATCTGAATACGGCAAATAACCAAAACTAACCTGGTGACCCAATCCGGCAAGGCCTAAAGCGGTCAGCGCTGCGTGTTGAATCCAATAGTGTAAAGTCGCAAAAACGAAGACCTTCTTACCTGTCACAACCCGCTCCAAACTATTTTGTACTGCCTCAACCGCACCGGGTAAGATACCCTTGAGGTATTCAAGATTGAAATGGGACGACCAGGGCTTATGTTGGGCACTTAAGGTCCAATACATCTCCACGGCTAAGGGTATGTCTCCCAGTAAATTCTTTAAGTTTTGTTTTGGGTTCGCCACTTGATCTTAATCTTTCCTATCAATCAGCCAGTTTAGAGCTGGCCTGGTCGTGCCGGGGCGGGGTTCAGGCCAATGCATGCCTGGCGCGCCAGTTGCGTCAACTGAAAATGTAAGCGCATTATCATCCTGGAAGTAGCGTTTGATCCGGTAAGAGCTGGCATTAATCCCCAGCACAAAACGGCCTTCATTCAACAAGTTTGCGGGCACCTGGCAGCGGCTGGTATACACACCTGCTGCGCGGTTATTATAGGTATTAAATAGCTGCTCATTATCTGTATCAAAACTGGTAAAGACCGGTTCTCCGCGGGTGGTGTAGAGGTAAAAGCCCACCCGCAGCCCAGTAATCGGCTCATTTAGCAAGTATTCGATTTCAATGGTAAATTGCTCAGCGCTGCGAACGGTATCAACCACCTGCCCGCTGTTATTCAAGATGCGAATGGCCACCGGTTTGAAGGGGTATGCATTATCCGGTACCTGCTTATCACTCCAAAAACGTTCGCCTAGTTTTGAAAGCCCGCGGTTTAAGTAAAAGTCAACGACCTCTTCTGTCTTGCCGCGCTTAATAATTTCGCCGCTGTCTAAGACAATTGTTTCTTGAGTAAGTCGTAATATTGCAGACATGTTATGGCTGACGAATAAAACCGTCCGACCCTGCGTTGCAACATCCCCCATCTTGCCCAAACACTTGCGCTGAAAATCTGCATCACCCACCGCCAACACTTCATCGACCACCAAGATCTCTGGCTCCAGGTGCGCTGCCACGGCGAAGGCAAGCCGCAGGTACATCCCGCTAGAATAACGCTTTACAGGGGTATCTATAAACTTCTCGACCTCAGAAAACGCCACAATCTCGTCAAACTTGGCATTGATCTCTCGTTTTTGCATGCCGAGGATGGCACCGTTCAGGTAAATGTTCTCCCTGCCGGTCAACTCAGGATGAAAACCAGTGCCTACTTCCAAAAGCGAACCCACCCGGCCATTGATCTCCCCATAGCCGCTGGTTGGTTCGGTAACGCGTGATAAAACTTTCAACAGGGTACTTTTACCTGCCCCATTTCTGCCAACGATGCCCAATACTTGGCCCTGCTTCACCTCGAATGAGATATTTTTCAAAGCCCAGATGTAAGCATCTTCCCTTTTTTGCGGTTGGTTAAAAGCATGTTTCAGGCGGTTGGCACTCGAAACCACCAAGTCACGCAGGGTATCAGATCTTTCCTGCGCCAGGCCGATCTTGTATCGTTTTGAAATAGCTTCTACTCGAATTGCGGTATCTGTCATGATCGCCTAAACAATATCAGCAAATGTTTTTTCCATTTTCCGGAAATAAAACAATCCTGTAACAAACAAAACAATCACTGTGATGATTGAAACAAGCATGGTCAAATCTGGGGCAGCGCCGTTAAACAAAGCCCAGCGGAAACCTTGAATCACACCCACCATAGGGTTAAAGCCGTAAATCGTCCGCCAAATCCCGGCTGGGATGGTCTCAATAGGGTAAACGATGGGTGAGGCATACATCCAGATTTGGACGATGAAAGGCACCATGTGCTGAACATCCCTATACTGCACATTTAAGGCTGAAAGCCACAAGCCCACCGCTAGGGCAGCCAGGACCGCTAGGAGAATTAGGGGAATAACCCACAAAATGTTGACCGTGGGGTAAATTCGGTAGACCAGCATCATGATGATCAACACAAAAAACGAAATGGCAAAATCTACCAAAACCGCCAGTACTGAAGCAAGCGGGATAATCAGCCGGGGAAAATAGATTTTAGTCAGCAAGTTGGCATTGCCCACCAAGCTGATGCTCGATTTTTGTAAGGATGTTGAAAAGAGATGCCAGGGCATTAAGGCTGCCAACACAAAAACAGGATATGGCAAACCGTCAGATGGCACATCCAACAAAACGCCAAAGATGACGGTTGAAATAAGCGTGTTGAGCAAAGGCTGCAGCAAGGCCCACCCCACACCTAAAGCAGCCTGCTTGTAGCGCACCTTGATATCGCGCCAGGTTAGAAAATAAATGAGTTCACGGTACCGCCAAATTTCTGGTAGGTCTAGGCCAAGCCAACCTTTTGAGGGCCGTAAGATGACTCTTTGAGCATCCATTTAATCAATTTATCCGCTGTTTATTTCCTGTTTTTAATATACCAATCGATGGTTTTTTGTAGCCCTTGGTCAAAATCAGTCTTTGCTACGAAACCAAAGTACTGGTCTGCTCGGCTGGTGTCTAATTTGCGCCGCGGCTGACCGTTGGGTTTAGTGGTATCCCAAACGATCTTGCCTTCAAAACCGGTCATCCTGGCAATTTTTTCGGTTAAATCTTTAATGCTGATCTCAAAGCTGGAACCAATATTAACAGGCTCTGAACCATCATATTTCTCTGTTGCCAACGCAATCCCTTCAGCAGCGTCTTCAACATAAATAAACTCACGCGTTGGTGAGCCATCGCCCCAGGCAACAATCTGCTCTGCACCTTGTTCTTTGGCTTCGAGGCATTTCCTGATCAAGGCTGGAATGACGTGCGAGCTTCTAGGATTGAAATTATCACCTGGGCCATAAAGATTTACGGGCAAAAGAAAAATAGCATTGAACCCATACTGCTGACGATAAGCTTGGGCTTGCACGAGTAACATTTTCTTTGCCAACCCGTAAGGCGCATTTGTTTCTTCAGGGTAACCATCCCACAAATTTTCTTCTTTAAATGGTATGGGCGTAAATTTCGGGTAGGCGCAAATCGTCCCGATGGCTACAAACTTCTCCAGGCCATGTTTCCAGGATTCGTGTATGAGTTGAACGCCCATCATCAAATTGTCATAGAAAAACTCAGCCGGCTTTTCCATGTTCGCGCCAATCCCGCCCACATGCGCTGCCAAGTGGATAATGACATCCGGCTTGGAATCGTCCAACATGCGCCGGATATCATCCGGGTTGACCAAATCATAATCTTCAATTTTTGGTATGAAGATTTGATGAGCGCCGCGTGCATTTAGTATCTTGATGAGGTGTGTGCCTAAAAAACCAGCCCCACCCGTTACACAAATCCGTTTATTTGACAGGTCCATTTTTATTTTCCAATCTACTTGTTTTTAACTTTTCTAATGCTTCCAAGGTTATTCCCACTCAATTGAGAGGTCTAACCCGTTAATTATAATGCTTGGAACATCTGCTTGGTCAACAATGCTGATGTTGTGCTCCACACAGGTTAACCGGCATACTTCCGCGATGTCTCCATCACCGTGAATGCGAACTGCTCTGACATTTTTCTGCTTAAGGTCATCAATTAATGCCAGAGTCTTCTCTCGGGTCTGCCGGTAAAGCGAGAATGAATTGCGGATGTACTCCATGGTCAGGCGTGTGCGCAGGGCAATTCCTTCCGGGGTAATGATGTACTTCAATTTCTTCCGTTGCGCTCGTTTGACCTTGACGTAACCTTTCGCGACCAGCCTTTTAAGGTACCAGTTTATGGTGCCAATTGCCACGCCCAGTTCACTGGCCAAGTTAGCCTGTGAAACATCGGGATCCTTTTCAATAAGGCGCAGTAATTCCAAGTCATATGATGAATCTATCGTATCATTCATAATTTTCAGTTGCTGAATTATAACGGATTAGTGGGATGAGTCAAGCTTAGAAGGGGTTGGAGATATTAACCAATAAGGGAATACCTTAAGGCAAAGCTAACTGCGCTTTTTTCTTTTGTCTAACAGCCACCCACCAAGCAGCACAAAAGCACTCAATACCAGGATATAAATAATCATGTGCCAGAAGGGTAAGCGCTCAAACCAATCGTAATAGCGGCTGAGGTACCAATTACTAAAGAACACCAAGGCAATCAATTCAACAACCAGCCAGCGCAGCAGCCATGGGTCTTTATGCTCTCGCACCCAGGCGATCGCCCACGCACAAATGATGGCCATCCAGGGTAGGAAGATTGTCCGGTAGCGCGGGTTATCCCATTGGTCACCCCCAGCCCTGACTGAAGAGACAAATATCCACACCCACGCAATGATATTAAACCAGATCAATAATTTGCGGGTGTTTATCGGCTTGGCTTTCCAAACCCGCATGAAGGCATAAATTAATATGGGTAAGATGGCGTACCAACCCAAGCCTCTAAAAATGCCAGCAACCCGCCAAATCCAGGGTGCGGGGGCCGCTATGGCCGCGGGCAAAACTGGCTGCAGCACACCATAAATAGTGACAAATGGAAAGGATACCCATCCTGGCAGAGATTCAAAAAGGTAAACCAACCAACCTGAATCCAAGATGCTTTTGTAAACATACCAGTTTGCCCCTGAACGCAGCCAGTTAAAAGATAAAGCAATAATGACAATGGAGAGGAAGAACAAAATCAGCCAACCTACATTTCGCTGCCATTTTATTTTTATTGAAGAATATTTCATCAGCCAAACAGTGACGAAAATGACCGCAAAAACGGGCATCGCAACCCGTGTTGAAATCAAGAGCAAGCCAAGCGCGCCAACTGCAAATGCAAACCAACAGCGCCAGCGCTTCCTGTTTTCGATGATAGTGACCGCTGACCAGAATAAAACGCTGCTGAAGCTGAGTAAAAACGGCTCACGCATTTGCGATGCACCTAATAACAGCGACTCTGGGTACAGCATTAGGATCCAGGTTGCAATGAGGCTAACTTTTGTGTCAAATAATCGCTTCACCAAGGCATAAAAGAACGGGATCCCTAATGTAAAAATACCTGCTGACAAGATAATGATTAAATACGATCGATGAAAATTTGGACTGAATAGGCGGTAAACCAGCGCGCTGATGGCCAATAAGCCGCCGTATTGATCAGATATAAATTCATCTGTAAATGCGCTGACGATGCTCAGCTCACTTCGCGCTAATTGCCAAGCCTGGCTATCCCTGGCAAACGCATCGGCATAGAAATAGCCACCCTGCTGCACTTCCTCGGGGTACCCAAAACGCGGTAATGCCCAGGTGAGAAACACACCCAAGGCCACTCTCAAAACAAAAGAGAGGATCATGATCAGCAATAAGCGCTTATCAGCCCCAAATTCCAGCCAAACCAGGCCGGTTATTACCAACAATATGAAGGTCAAGAAGAAGGTTGACAATCCGCTTAAGATAAAGCTACCTACCGGCAACACAAGTGGAATGACAATGCCCAAAATTAAGCTCATTCCAAACACAATAACCATCCTGGGTTTCAAGGTAGCATTGTTGGTTGTCAAATAAGCTTTAATGTTTCCTATCATTAGCGTCTCAATAAATTAGTTTCCTCAAGATAATTATTGCTTAATTTTCCGGCTTTGGAAAACCAGCCAAAATGCGCTGACTTCGTTCAATCCAAGAGAACTTTGCCGCTTGTTCCCGCGCTATTTGCCCCAAGGCTTGGTATTCACCAGGTGAGCTAGATACCAATCGGACTGCTGTCATCCAGGCTTGGATATCCATCGGCGGGACTAATACTGCCGTAGTCTCATCAATCACTTCCCTAAAAATGGGTAAATCACTGCAAATGATGGGCTTGCCAGCTGCCATGTACTCGAATAGTTTCATGGGGCTGGAAACGTCTGAGATCTCAGTGCCCGCAGAGCCTGAGAAGGTTTGTTCGTAAGGCATCAACAACAAATCCGCCGCGGCTTGGTAGGTTGGGATTAAAGCAGGCGCTACAAAGCCTGTAAACAAAACGTTTGAGAGCGCTTTTTGGTCAGCCTTGCTTCTCCAATAAGCCACATCCACCTGCGCACCACCAACCCACACAAACTGCAACCCATGAAATGCTTCTGCTAGGTTGAGAAACAGGTCCATGCCTCTACCCTCATACAAATGGCCAGTGCAAACAACCGTATATTTTTGAGGCAGTTTGAGGTATTCCCGCGCAGAGGAGGGCATAGGTAAATGGGCGTAGCGGTCAACGTCCACACCGCTAGGGGCAATAAGCATTTGCTCATTTTTCAGGGTTAAGGGGTATTTCTCCCCCAGTTTTGATTGCAGGGCACGGGTAATGATAACCAAGCGCTTCTGGCCGGGTAACTTCAGGAACAAGCGAAACCACAGCGGCCCCAACCTTCCCGAGGGCATGTTGTGGCATTCCAAAATCACCGGCAAATTTTTTATCAACCCAAAAACCGCAGCCTCTAAAGAGCGCGTAAAGATCAAATCGACCTGGTCCCTGCGGGCTGTGTTCACTGACTGCCATAAAAACCTTGGTTTGCCAAGAAATTGGCTAAGCTTAACCCGCTTGATGTCAAATTCTGAGTTAAGCCCATAATGCGCCTTTACATCTTCACTTGAATAACCCCGCTGGGCTGCATAATCCGGCAGCAACAGGCACACCGCATGCCCCGATTGGGTCATTGCCGCACACATCTTCACAACCTGGATACTGTTGGCTTTGTCTGAGGGAATTTCCGCAGTGGAGATGTAATAAATTTTCATTAGTCTCTGCCAGCCGAGTAAACAGCAGCGGTGTCATTTGCGATCTTCTGCCAATCGTAATGATCAATCACAAACAAACGGGCTCTTTGACCCATTTGCTTACCAAGTTCAGGGTCTCTAATCAGAGAAAGTATAGCCCCTGAAAAAGCATCAATCCGAGCTTGCGGCAGGGTTAATGGGGCATCATAGTCGCTGTCAACCCTTTCAAACAAGGGTACCAAGAGGCCCCGCTCATTGTCTTTGCCCAGCATGTCTTGATAGGCCGATAGGTTGCTAGCAATAATGGCCTTTTCACAAGCCATCGCCTCCAAACACGCCAAACTAGTTGATTCCGCGCTTGAGGGAAACACCACGATATCTGCTGCTTGGTAAAACTCCTGGGTTTTGTGGTGTGGAACAATCCCAATAAATCGGAAATTATCCTGCAGTTTTAATGCTTCAACGCGCTGGTGGATGTAGCTTTCCAACTTCCCTTCACCTGCCACCCAAAACTGTACATCCGGGATTTCCTTAACAACCTTTGGCGCTGCCTCCACGAGGTACTGGACCCCGTTCTTTCTTGCCAGGCGCCGCATCGTCAGCACAATGGGTGAGTCGTTTTGCGGTCTTACTGCTGGCGTGAAAAGGCTGGTATTAACCCCGTTGGGAATAACCACAATCTTGTTTTCAGGCGTAAATCGCAAAGCGACTGCTTTCATCTCGTCACTAGTAGCGATGACCTTGTCTGCCAGCTTTAGAGAGACAAAACGGTACAGTTTCCTCAAAATTGATTTATTTACCGAGGAATCGAGCGTACCCAAACCATGCAGGGTCACAAGTGTAGGTTTGCCAGTAATTTTCCCAAAGAGCGTTCCCAGCATGGCCATTAAGAATGAATAATGGCAGTGAATGATGTCAACGTGCCGAATAAAGCCTGCCAAGCTTGGGAGGGCTTTGATGATGCTTAAGAAAGCGCGCCAATGTCCGCCTGAAAGGCTGGGTATCCTGGTCACTTCAAACTCACTGCGAGTCTTTTCGCTTGCATCCGGGGCAGCGGTACAAATCTTGACTTGGTAACCCTCCTGCGCCAGAGCTCGGCTCAACTCCAACACGTGAATTTCTGCCCCACCGATAATCGGTAAGTAGGTATCAATCAGCATACCTATAGTGCGCGGATTATTTGATGTCATGAGATTGCCTGTGTTAAAGCGCTTTCACTTTCGGCTTGTTTAATCATCCTGAACACTTTTTGAACAACCAGGCTGTTACCAAGAATATTAGCAATGCTCAACATAATAGCCGCGCCGATATGCCCTAAGCTCGGCAGTAGCAATATATAACCAATCACTGAAACAATCGTAACCAGGATATTCACTTTGGTGGCATAATCCGCCAACCCAAAAGAAAGCAAAGCTGAACGCGCCCAAAATACAATATTGGCAAACACGATGCCGAGCAACATAATAATTAAACTATCATAAGAGGGAACCATCTCCGCGCCATAAACAATGCGGATAAAAAATTTTCCTAAAACCAAAAGCCCCATTGCAACCATAATCGAGTAAGCCCCGGCAATTTGGGAGCCCTGCTTCAGAATATTTTTAAATTCAGACCAGGTTTTGCGCGCCACCGCACGGGCTAGTTCAGGATAGGTCGCCTGTGGCAATGGCGCCATCGGGATTTGGATGTAATTCGTTAGTGCTGATGCTAATTTGAAGTAGCCGACTTGCTCTGGCACAGAAAAATAAGACAGCCATAAAATGATACTATCCCGGCTTATCAAACTTAATGTGCTGTTGATGTTGGTGCTCACCGCAAACCTTACAAGCTCTTTTCTATTCGGGGCAATTGATTTTAACCTTGCCCCCCACCAGCGCTTACCCCATACCTGCACTGCGGCGACCTGCGCAGCGATGGCTAGCCCCACAGCGTGGATTATCTTTCCTACTAAGTAGGCAATTAAAATCCCTTGCAAGCCTGTTTTTAACCACCAGGCCACAATAATCAATATCAAGGTAACAATGCTTTGTAGGATATTGACCCCGGCCATATTTTTAAACCGATCAAAGAATTGCAGCAATCCTGTTGAACTTTCTGAAAACATGTTGGCTAAGATAATCAACCCATAAATGATGAACCAGGGTGCTAAGCTGGCATCTTTGGCAAAGAATTCTGCCCCAAAAGGTGCCAACACCCAAATTAAAGCAAAGGCAACGATTGATGCCACAAATTCAGTTAATGACGCCAATTTGAATACAGCAGCAGCTTTTTCTTTTTCTTCATTTTCATGGAATTGCCCAACAAACTTGATCACTAATTCCCCCATCCGGAAAGAGGTAAGTTTGTTTATCGTGGTAGCAAACACGGTAATGGTGCCCAAAGTTCCGAACCCCGCAACGCCCAACAAGCGCACCGAAAAAATGCCCTGCAGCATGCTGATGGCGGAACTGATGATATTGCTGCTGAATAAATAGCCAAAGTTCTTCGCAATTTTGCGAAGAATCGGGTTTTCTTGCCATAAAGCCTTTATTCTTTGGAGAATATTCACCTAATTTAGGCCCTCAATGCCTAAAGGACCGGGTCACGGTGTTTCAATATCCTTGACCCACTCGCGTTCCTGCAAATACCAGTCCACCAGTGACGTCACGCCCTCTTCCAGGCTGACCTCTGGCTTCCAACCCAGTTGGTTGCGCGCCTTGGTGACGTCTGCAACATTTTCAAAAACATCAGCCGGGTGCATTGGGATGTAGCGCACGTTCGCTTTTTTACCCAGCCGTTCCTCAAACATCTTCAGCAGGCGATTAATGCTTATAACTTCATGCCCACCAAGGTTAAAAACTTCATAGCCAAGCGGCTGTAGCCCTAAAACCGTGCCGTTGGCGATGTCGTCCACATAAGTGAACCCGCGTGATTGCTCACCATCACCAGTAATAGTCACTTCTCGCCCCTCTGCAATCCATTGGCAGAAGCGGAACATCACCATGTCCGGCCTGCCGGCCGGCCCGTAAACCGTAAAGTAGCGCAAGATGGTGACGTCCATCTGGTACAGGTGGTGATAGGCATAGGAGAGCGCTTCTGCACCTTTCTTGCTAGCGGCGTATGGCGCCAAGGGATAATCGGTGCTAGCGATCTCGTCGTGCGGGGGTTTGCCCAGGTTGCCATACAAACTTGAGGTCGAAGCCATAACCATCTTGGTAATCCCAAGCTGGCGGCAATATTCAAGCATATTGAGCGCACCAATGGTATTCGTTTCAACATATCCCCATGGGTCGCTCAAGCTGCTGCGCACACCTGCTACTGCCGCCAGGTTGACGACTGCATCGATTTTTGGCGCAAATTCCTTGATTAAGTTAATGTTTTCTTTGGGAACAATATCGATCTTTTGAAACTGAAAACCAGGCAGTTCGCTTAATTTTGCCAAGCGGTATTCTTTCATGCGCACGTCGTAGGCATGGCTGAGGTTATCAATGCCATAGACCTGGTGCCCTGCCCCTACCAGCTTGTTAATGACTCTTGCAGCAATAAAACCAGCAGCCCCCGTTACAAGGT
>Ga0209723_1005746_pt1 | contig 12476 bp, 12 predicted proteins | sample BiotimSIPDNA_2_FD_185750 | JGI IMG/M metagenome (GOLD analysis project Ga0209723, IMG submission 185750) | Anaerobic biogas reactor microbial communites from Washington, USA - Biogas_R2 time_0 SIP DNA (SPAdes) (version 2) | ecosystem: Engineered > Bioreactor > Anaerobic > Unclassified | place... | reverse complement strand
AAAAAACGGATTTCGGACTTGACAATCGACGGGAATGTCGCTATCTTAAGGCATGAATAGTGAGGCTTTCCGAAACGTTAGCGCCAGAACGGTTCTGCCGCGTTTCGGAGGGTTTTGCAAGTGGCTCAGCTGTTTCCGATACTTCTAGCACAACGCTTCCAAAACACGCTACGTTTCTGCTTTTACCACTTTGGGTACTGCTTATATTTTTCGATGAACGAGACGGCTGAGGAATTACTCGAGGAACTTGACGAATACTCTCTAAATCTTGACAGCATTGCGTTGTCATTTGAGTACAAATAACTTCAATTCCTAACTCGCTTAATGCCCTGATTGTTTCCGGCAATGGATGTTTATATATGTTCGAACTTCCCGTAGATATAATACCCAAGTTTGGCCTGATGAAATCAGTATAAAGCTTTTGATGGTCAACCAATCGCTTTGTGTTTGCGATTTTTCCTCCATGGTGGGGAATAGTCATAACATCGCATACCAAGGGACGCTGTCTGTATTGTTCAGACAAGGCTTCCCATACCTTAAGACCAGTATCACCTGAATACACAATCTTATGATTGCCGCATTTAAACTGCAAAATGCCGCTGGTCAAGTTTGGGCAATTTTCGGACTCTAAATTAGCCATAAATGATGGGTACAATACTGTTAAATCCATATTGTTTTCCGCCCAAACAGCCTGATTGGCTTCTAATCTTTTTGGGCTTGGAAAATCATCAATGAACTCAGGAGACTTCAAAAGCGCAAAAGCCGCAATATTTTCAGAAGGTGTTCTGTCTCGAAGAAAATATATGGCATTAATGGCTTTCCGATATTGGTTCAAAATTCGCCCGACATTGCCGTCATGGTCTATATCATTGTGAGAAATAATTAAGACTTCAATTGTTTTAACATACTGAACAAGAAGCTCTAACGTTTCTCTCGACGACTTTGGGCCGCAGTCAATTACTATCGCCCTGCCTTCGCCCAGCAAGATGACATTGGATGTACCCTGCCCCACATCCAAAAACCAGCACTCACATGAATTATGCAGTTCCTCCTTCATGAACACAACCCCAATTAATCCCAACCGCCTTCAGGCAAGTCAGCCGCCGGCATTTCTTCCCAAATTCGTTTTGCCTCTTGTTCATTCGGCAAATGGAACGAAATAGGCTTTACAGATACAATCTCAAGCTCTCTATGTGTAACAGGATCTCTTTTGACAACGGCTTCAACATATTGACCTGTTTTCATGGACATCAACTCCGGTGGTACTCTATTGGGATCAATGATATAATTGTACCCCGTAAGCCATTTTATGCGATAAGGTCGAGAAATCATTCCATAACTGATCTGACCGACTTCCCGAACAACAAGAGGCGTTGTTGTTTTATATAAGTGGACATCAATAACAGTAACAAGATCTTGCCACAGCTTTTGTTCTTGTTCGTTCATCTCAAATGGCCGCTTGCGGTATAGCCTCTGAAAAACAGTATGCAATTCGGTTTTAAAATCCTCTTGGGCCGCAAATACTGAATCGCCTTTTCCAGCAATAGAAGCACCCAAATTAGACGACCAACAAATCAAGTCACCCGAAACATAATCCGCAACACTGTTTATAGTAAGCCCGCAAGGAAATTTATAGACAGTGTTTCCAAATTCAAGAATAGATAAAACCGTTTCTGTTGTTCCACCATACTCCTCCACTGCCACAGGTGTTTCTGCACTATGCGATATAGCAACAGGCGAAATATAAGGAGTATTTGCATTCAACATAATCATAACTCAATCCTATTCGAACAGAGAGCGACATCGATCTGTTAAACATTCATTAAATGCTTTATTGATTCCTTCATGGGCATGCTTCAGCCATGCTTCACATGCCCCTAAATCATCGCTTTCAAAAGAAATTTCTGATCGAACATCCCAATCAATTATGAAAACAAATTTTAACTGAGATTTTTCTATTGGAACTCTCGCGGTTTTCGTAGAAAGGAGAGCGACTCCATTATTGCAAATATCAGGCAAAACAAGACTTAAAGAATAATCCCTCATACTGCCAAAATCATTAGGCACTTCTGGATAAATCTTAAAATAATCACTGGGTTCAATTTCATTGTTTGTAAACGGGATTAATACATGGTCCCTGTAGTGAAGAACGGTCCGCAATTTTATAGGATGGAATTTACTTATAAATAATCGGCAAAATGGCAAGGCTTCACTTAGAAGCACAGAGAACCCCGGCCACCCTGATTCTTTTTTTCGAAGCATATTATAGACAAGCAGATTTTGCTCAATTTGAAGGCAGCGGTCTTTTGTTTTATTAAATGTTTTTAATCGTTCCAGTACAGGATCTGCTTCCGAAATAACTAAGCCCTGCTTGCTCAGCTTAATCTCTTTTTTTACCCGAGCACGATGTTCCTCCTGTTTAAATTGTTCAAAGGATTTTACAAAATCAACCGCAATTTTCTCATTCCATATAGGTGCTTCTTCGCCGTATTCAAAGCGAAAATCAATCCAAGCCTCAACGACTGGTGGATTTTTATATTCCTTCGACATATGTTTCCAATAATCTTCTATAGGAGCGAAAAATTGTATGAAGCCTATTTTAATCTCAGGACAACAGTAAACGTTATCGACTGATATAACCACACAACTTTAAGCTATACCATGTCTTTATACCCTAAAATAATTATCACTCTAACCAAAAAGGGCTTTCGTCTTGCCCTTCCAATATCAGTAATCTACCGTTAAATCCAACCGAACGGCCTTACCGGCTACCGCAACTGGACTTATTATACAATTCCCCACAAAAAACTCAACAACCTTTTCTTAAAGCAACCCCGCCAACACAAAAATTCAGGCAGGCTTGTATCCATAATCCTCTCTTTTCCCTTTGTACCTATTAGTTTAACCCAAATAGGAAATCGTCCCTCGTCAATCGTCAATTCAACACAGCACCGCATAAGCGATTTTTTACATTCCAAATCTTCGTGTTCTTCACGCTCTTCATGGTTAAACAATCTGTGCAATCCGTGAAATCTGTGGTTTCATCTATCGAAGTACAATGTGTGCCCATTCATGTTAATTCGTGGCCAAAAAAAGTTTGACAAACACCTAACTTTCCGCTATAATACCCTCGTAGCACGGCCATCTTGGCCGTGTCCCGTATCATGGGCATCCTGCCCATGAGTTCTTTTTCATTGCCAATGTCCCGCAGGAGCAAAAATGACCAAACCGTCAAAAAAAATCTTCGTGCCCTTCGTGAACTTCGTGGTGAAGACAAATAAAACAAGACAAATTCCACCCCAACTCAAAACTACGAACTACGAACTACGAACTATCTCTCCCCTCTACCCTCTATCCTCTACCATCTTTTTTCCCCTCAGTGTCCTCTGTGTCCTCGGTGGTAAAACAAGCGAAATTCGACCTTCTGACTCTTGACTTCTGACTCCTGTCTCCTGACTTCTGACTTCTCAAAAATTGAACAAACAAACCCAATTTTCTAAAATACAAAAACCATAAGATCATATTCCACAACTGTTTACTGATAACTGACAACTGATGACTGAAAAAAAACAAAGCCAATTCAAAGCCAAAATGTCCTGCCCGAAGAGACTCTCACGCACCTTCTTAGTTAGGAATGCCATCCACCAACAATGTTATCGGTTCAGTGCTTTGGTCGCCGACTGGACGGTGTTGTACAGAAGCATCGTGATGGTCATCGGCCCGACGCCGCCGGGGACGGGCGTGATGAGGCTGGCCTTTTGCTTGATCGCCTCAAAATCCACATCGCCGACCAGCCGGTACCCGCTCTTTTTACTCGCATCCTCGACGCGGTTGACACCGACGTCAATCACGACCGCACCGTCTTTGACCATCTCGGCGGTTATGGTGTTGGGCCGCCCTGCTGCGGCGATGACGATATCGGCACGCTGTACGTGCGCGGCGATATCCTTCGTGCGTGTATGGCAGACCGTCACCGTCGCATTGCCGGTCTTGCTTTTCTGAATGAGCATATTGGCCAGGGGCTTGCCGACGATGTTGCTGCGCCCGACAATGACCACCTCGGCCCCGGACAGCTCGACGCCGCTGCGCAGCAGCAGTTGAATGACCCCGTGCGGCGTACACGGCAGATACGCCTCCTGCCCGACGACCATCCGCCCGACGTTAACCGGATGAAACCCGTCGACATCCTTGGCCGGGTCAATCGCCGGCAGGACTTCGTCTTCGTTGATATGCTTGGGCAGGGGAAGTTGCACCAGAATCCCGTGAACCTTGGGGTCTTTGTTGCACTTGTCGATCAGCGCCATCAACTCGGCCTGTGTCGTCTCGGCAGGCAGCCGATTGTCGTCCGAGTGCATCCCGATCTCCTCGCAGGCCTTTTCCTTGGCCGTGACGTAGGATTTGGAGGCCGGGTCGTCCCCCACCAAAATCACCGCCAGCCCCGGCGTAACGCCTTTGGTTTTTAGCTGGGCGACCTGTAGTTTGAGTTCTTCCCGCATTTCCGCGGCGACCTGCTTGCCGTCAATGATTTTTGCCGTCATGATAGATCCTTGAAGTCAGCATTCTGTTATTCATTCGGGTCGATTATAGCGGGCGAGCTGAAAGTTTCAATAAAAAGCCGTATCCGAATGTGACGGAATCGGGTCGTTTTTGGATGTCATCCTGCCTCGAAATCGGTCTTCGGACAGCACGATTCGGGTAGAAAAACGGGTGATTTTAGTATTATTTTGAGCCTGAAACCAGTATCATCAAGCATCAAATAGCTGACTGAATTGAATCGAAAACATTTTGGGTCAGGAGATAATGCAATGGCAGGACAGCGGCTCCGGGAAACTCTGGATGCGGGGACATTTGCGATTACGGCCGAGTTGACCGGCGGGCCGGGCTACAACGTCCGGCCGTTCGTGACGTTTTTGCAGGCTTGGCAGGCCTCGGACAAGGCGCTGCCGGCGGGGTTTGCCTTGGCGGGCATTACCTTTCCGCAGAATCCCGGCGGCGTGGCCAACCTCGACCCGACCGACGCGCTGGCCGTGATGGAGGCCAAGGGGCTTCTGGACGGGCTGGACTATATCCCGCATATTAGTTGCAAGGACGCCAACGCCGATGCGCTGATCAGCACACTGGCGGGCTACCGTGCCCGCGGCGTCGAGAGCGTGCTGGCGCTGACCGGCGATAAACCCGTCACGGCCAAGGGCGTCTTTGAAGTCGAGTCCGTGGGCCTCTTGTCGCTGATTCAAAAGCTCAATCGGGAACAGACCCTCCAGGCCAAACCCGGCCAGTGGGACGCGGTGCATCAGTTTTATGCCGGGGCCGCGGTCTCGCCGTTCAAGTACACCGAGGCGTCGCTGATGCAGCAGTATTACAAGATGGAAAAGAAGATCGCCGCCGGGGCCAGGTTTCTGATTACGCAGGTCGGCTGGGACTGGAAAAAATCGGTCGAGCTGATGCGGTATCTCAAGGACAACGCCATCACCACGCCGGTCATCGGCAACGTCTATTGGCTCACGACCCGCACACCCGCCCCGCGGCTGATGCACGACATCAAGCTGCCCGGCTGTTTTGTCAGCGATGCACTGCTGGCCAAATTGCAGGCCGAAAGCGTCGATGAGCACATCGAACGTGCCGCCCAGCAGGTCGCGATGTACAAGGCCATTGGCGCCGCCGGCGTCGATATCGGCGGCGTCCACGACCTGGAGGTGTTTATGAAGATTCTCACCCGCGCCGCCGAGATCGGCGACGATTGGGAGAAATATAAAGACAACCTGTATTGGCCCGCCGAAAAGGCGTTTTATCTGTATGACAACACCGGCAAACAGGTCTCGCTGTCTGTCCCAAAGAAAAAATGCAATGAGCGGTTCTTTGATTTTATGCACCGGGCGATCCTCAACCCGAACTATTGCGGCTTTAAAGCCTTCCGCGCGACCCTCAAGGCGGTTGGCGCCAACCGCGATGGCGGTTTTACCAACAAGGCCTTCAACGGCATCGAAAAGTCCGTCAAGTACTGGCTCTTTGAATGCCAGGAATGCGGCGATTGCTACTTGCCCGAAAACTTCGGATACTGTACAATCGGCGGCTGTGAAAAGGGACTGGACAACGCCCCGTGCGGCGACGCGACGGTGGACGGCTACTGCGGCAACAATCTTGAGCGGCTCTGCATCGGCGAAAAAATGTATACATCCGCGGCCGCCGAGCCGGCAGGACGCGACAAGCTTCGCCACCAGATCAACCGCCCTCGCATCCCGGCGCTAGAGCATACCAGTTCCATAGTCAATTATCTGTTTGGAAAGGATCACACGATGAAAACGCCGCTGATCGGCATCGCAGAAGCCGTCCACGCCTCCATCCCCAAGACGGGGCAGATCATGAAGGAATTGCACGCCCTGGGCAAAAACGCTTATACCCAGCCCAGCGGGCCGCTGGATTATATCCGTGCCCTGATCGAAGGACAGGCCGACGAGGGCGCCGCCTATATCGCCGTCAATCTGGATGCCTTTGGCGAAAGCGACCCCGGTCTGGCAGCCCGGATGATCGTCGATTATGTGCGGCTGGTGCGTCAGTGGGGCAAGGGCGTGCCGGTTTGCGTCGATAGCTCGGACGACAATGTGCTGCGAGCCGGACTGAAAGAATGGTACAACACCGACGCGCCGGTCAAGCCGCCGCTGATCAATTCGATCAAGGTACACACCGCCGACGCGATGATGCCGCTCAAGAAGGAATACGACTTTGCGTTTATCGGCCTGCTGGTCAGCGATGACAAGCCCACCGGCCCCGGCGGCTCGCACTCGGTCGAGGAGTTGTTCGCGCTGGCGCAGACGCTCTTCGACAAGGCAATGCAGCACGGCTTCAAGCCGCAGGAAATCTTCTTCGATTCGACGGTGTTCCCGATCGCCATCGATATGCCAATGGAGCCGGACGTGCCGGGCTATACCTACCGGGCGTTCGAGACCATCAAACGCATCAAGAGCGACCCGCGGCTGAAAGACTGTCATTGTTCGCTGGGCGTGAGCAACTGCTGCCGCGACCTGCCCGGCCGCAAAATCGGCATCTGCCGGGCGTATGTCGCCAAGGCGATGGAGTGCGGCCTGGACGCCGGCATCGTCAACACCAGCCACCGCTACGGCGAAAAGGAAGTGGACGCCGAACTGCTCAAGCTCATCGAGGCCTACGCCGCCCTCGACGGCTCCATGGAACGGCTCAACGACGCCATGACCCTGATGGGCCAATTCTGCGCCTCCTGCAAAAAAGCCTAAAGCCGGTTTGTGAAAAATGTTCCCTGTAGGGGCAGACCTATGTGTCTGCCCTTTTATGATATGCACAGGCAATGGACATTCAAGGGGACAGAGCTTAGAACGGCATAAACGGCAGGTTGCGGGCGATGCCGTAGAGGACGATGACAATCAGAATCGCCCAAATCCACCGCGCCGGAAGCCGCACCACGGGCAGTGGTTTTGTAAACGTCGAGTTCCACAGCCCGGCCAGCAGGCCGTAAGCGACAAACGGCGAAAACAGCAGCATTAAGGGATTGAGCCGAAACGCCGCGATAAACTCGCCGTGCAGCAGGCAATGCGCCGCACGCAGCGAACCGCACCCCGGGCACTGCCATCCGGTCAGGGCGTGAAACGGGCACGGCGGAAACAGGCGGCTCTCTGCCGGATTGAACAGATACAACGCCGCCCCCGCCAGCAGCCCGGCCGCAGTAATCGCCGCCCACATCAGCGTTCGCGCTGGCGTTGGCCGCATCGTGTTCCTACAGATTGCCTGCCAATCCGGCCAATACCATAATCGCACCATAAATCAGCCATACAGCCAGCCCCAGTCCAAATGCCAGCCTGCACCAGAACTTGGCCTTATCCGAACACTCCATCGCCCCGTGAATATCCCCGGCCGCAACCTTGGAACTGGTTAGGACGGCATAGACAATCGCCACGATGCCGAACGGCTGACAGCAGAACAGCGTCACCAGAATCGCCGGGGCCAGCCGCGTCGGAATCTCCGGGGCCGGGGCTTGGCCCTGCTGCGGCTCGGTCGGCGATTGAAGGGATTGTCCGCAGTTGGCACATTGAAAGACGTTGTCCGCGTTCGGGGTGCCGCATTTTGTACAAAACATAGGTTCTCCTTATCGTTTGAATTTTATCAACGCAATCAAAAAGATAACACCCGCCCGAGAGGCTGTCAATCCATAAAAACGCTTTTTTGTCGAAAGTTTATCAGGAAATCGTCCTACAAAAATGACTCGAAAATGCGGATTTCTGTGCTTGACAAACGACAAAAAGGCGTTTAAATAGGGCTAATGGATGTTGTATGTTCAATTATCGTGAACATTTTTTCTAAAGGAGTTAACCGATGGAACAAAACGAACCTGCCAACCCGACACCGGACAACCAGCCGACCTCGGACATCCCGCCCATTGTGGACAGCGAGCCGACTCCGGAGGAAAAAGCGGCCGCCGCCGTCGCCAGCAAAGACGACAAGACCATGGCAATGCTGTGCCATCTGCTCGGCCTGTTGACCAGCTTTATCGGGCCGCTGATCATCTGGCTGATCAAAAAAGACCAAAGCGCCTACGTCGATCAGCAGGGCAAAGAGGCGCTGAACTTCCAGATCACCGTAGCGATTGCCATGCTGATCGCCAGCCTGTCAACCATGATCTGCATCGGCTTCCTGCTTATGCCGGCGATCGCGATCGCCGATCTGGTACTGTGCATAATGGCAGCTGTGGCCGCCAACAAGGGCGAGCCGTATCGGTATCCGATGTGCCTGCGCCTGATCAAGTAAGCGATGCCCGACAATTCTCAAATAGCACGATTCAACGACCATCCTGTGGTTCAAGGGTGGTTTTTTGTTCTGTGCCGGGAATCCGACGAGGATTGTGCAGGGGTATTTTATAAAACCAATATCGGTGACCGTACCGTATGAAAAAAAGTGATTTTCGCGATAAACGTGTGGTGGTGATGGGGCTGGGCAGCTTCGGCGGCGGCGAGGATTCGGCGATGTTTGCCGCCAAGGCCGGGGCGCGGGTGCTGGCGACCGATCTTTCCGGCCCGAACAAACTTGCCGCGGCGCTCAAATCGCTTGACGGCCTGCCGATTGAATTCCGGCTCGGCGAACACCGCGAGGAGGATTTTACCTCCGCCGACATCGTCATTGTCAACCCCGCCGTGCCGCCGGACAACCGCTATGTGCGGCTGGCCGAAAAGCACAAAGCCCTCGTCACATCCCAAGTGGAGCTGTTCTTTCAGATGTGTCCGGCGTCCATCGCGGCCATCACCGGCGCCAACGGCAAAAGCACCACGACCGCCCTGTCGGCGCACCTGCTGACCGCCGGCGTCGGTCAGTCCGGCATCGGCTGGAAGCAGGTCTATCTAAGCGGAAACATCGGCCATCATCCGCTGCTGGGCCTGCTGGACGAGTTGGCCGCTGATGATTTAGTCGTGCTGGAGATCAGCAGTTTTCAGCTTGAGCAGCTTGCCCGCATAAAAAAGGGGCCTGATGCGGCCGTCATCACCAACCTGACGCCCAACCACCTCGACCGCCACGGCACATTCGAGGCGTATTGTCGCGCCAAAGAGACGATCTTCAAATACCAGCCGCTGGACGTGCAGCGCCCGTGCCTGTCAGTCTTTAATGCCGAAGACCCCATCACCCGCGCCTGGTTCACCAAGTTTCACACCCAGTCGGGCCGAACGTCTCTGGCCTTCTGCCCCGACGATGTGCCCGATGCGCTGGCGGCCGTCTTCAAATGCCCCGGCCGTGCCAACCGCGCCAATCTGGCCGCGGCACTGGCCGTCGCCTCGCATTTCGGTGTCGCCCCCGACCGCATCGCCGCGGCCGTGGCGACGTTTTGCCCGCTGGACAATCGCCTCCAGCTTATCGCCGAAAAACACGGCGTTCGCTGGTACGACGACTCCAAGGCTACCACGCCCGTCAGCACGCTGGCGGCGCTGGAAGGCATCGACGAGCCAAAGATACTCATCGCCGGCGGCTACGACAAGGGCATTGATTTTTCCGAGCTGGGCAAATGCATCGCCCGCCGCGCCAAGGCCGTCGTCCTCATCGGCCAGACCGCCGGCAAGATCGAACAGGCCGTCCGAGCGGCAGGCAGCTCGGCCGTCATCATCAAACACGCCGCGACCATGCCCGAAGCGGTGGTCGTCTGCAACGCATTGGCCGCCCCCGGCGATGTCGTCCTCATGAGCCCCGCCTGCGCCAGCTACGATATGTTCACCAACTACATCCAGCGTGCCAACGCCTTCATCACCGCCGTCAACGCCCTTTAAGCAGGATAATGCTTATACTGACAAACACGCCAATGGGTGGCATCGGCTCTGCGCAGCAGATCGACGAAAATCCTTATTCCTCTCAAATCATCCATCGTCATTCAAAAAGCCTGCGCAGCAGGCGTAATAGTGTAGCCTCGGCCGCAAGGCAGTGGACCCGTAATTCGCTCCCACATCCCCTCATCCTTCAGCCGAAACTCTTTGCTGTAGTGCTTTGTCTTCATGGACACTCCTGTAATTTGGATACGTATTATACACTTCCAAATCCCTCGCTCCAGTGTCCGTTATCTGTTTAGCACCACATATTGGTATCTTCCTTGCATATCTTGGCAATCGTTTCCATATACCATTGATGATCCATATCCTCATAGACTTTACCTTCAGTAGCTATTAGATGGAATGGGGCAAGCTTTAAGTCCTCAATGGAATTTACTTGCCAGCAATATTCCCGATATGCTGCAATATACTTGACCCGAAATCCGCAAAGCCGTAATCGCCGCGGGCAACCGCCGCATCCGGCCCTGCCTGATGACCACCGCCACGACGATCCTGGCCCTGCTGCCGGAGCTGAGCTCGTCCGGTCGCGGCTCGGACATCACGATCCCCATGGCCATCCCCGTCTTCGGCGGCATGACCATCGAAATCCTTACCATGCTCGTCGTCATTGAATCGCCTCAGTCATAGTCAATGTCATCGATCGCTTTGCACCTCGAACAAAATGCCCGATTCCTCAAATATATCCATAAACATGAAGCCCTTCATTTCTAATAACCAGTGGCAAGGATAATAGAAATAATAGGCTGCGGTATGGATAGCCGGTGATTTGGAAAAGAAAATGCCTGTTCCCGCCGGACAAACCCGTTTGTCGTGTAATTCGAGAGTATATAGATCATCCGGCCGCCCTGCATATTTTGCAGGGCGAGCAAAAAGAAAAAAAGTGGCGATGTATATATCCACCGCGACCAAAAGCCAGATAGCTGTTTTAGTGAGATTAGGAGATCGCATGGTTATTCTGTTTCTCCAGTATTGAAGAACAAGTCAACATCCTTTACAGGAAATAAAAGTTCCTTCTCTTTCAGCGTAAAATGAACAGGATAATATAAGTAATAAAGCACATTTTTCACCTTCGGTGAACCCGTCGGCGTAACAATCGAAATTGATTGCGGGCTGTCTTTATAGAATTTCCTGTCGCCGTTAAGCCCAACTAAGACACTAACCCTCTCGAATGCCACGAAGAATCCTAAAAGGTACAGATTGAGTAGCAGCAATAGCACTAAGATATACTTGCCAATTCTTGGTTTCATCATCTATTTTGCCTTAAGCTTTTGCTGCACGAGGGCTTCTGTCCCTGACGCCATTGGTTGTTTCTGTCGTTTTAATCATCGTACACCGCCCTACACCCAGCACCCACAAGCCTACGGCTTGAAGGTGCCACCCGTTTTTCAATTGACTATTGTTTATTGACGATTGACTATTTATCACGTTTGCAGAGGCCACCCGTCGCATAGCAGAAGTCACCCGTCGTCAGATAGGTTATTGCGTAGGACAGCTATTGTTTGCTCTCCGTAATAATAATTCCGGAACTGCTTTCCATATAATATGAATAGTCATTAATTTCGCGACAAAGTTCATAAAGCATTTTTTCTATGACAAAGGGATTGTTCATCTGCCAGTTATCACATTTTTCGTATGTATGACAGTTATATATAAATAACAGCTCCTTAGGGTGTTCTTTCGATGCAACACCAGCGATGTGTCCTGAGCCAGATTTTATTAATAGAAATTCAGGTGTAATTAATGGATCATGCGTTTTAGGCTCGAAAATTCTTGGATCGCCTATCATATAATAATACGAAGGTGCAATTTCCCATGATGATTCCCTGAAGATATAAATATGAAATCTATCTATCAAATCTTCACTATCTCTAACGTGAAAAGATTTTACTATGCCCATCATGTCGAAGTCTATCTCCTTCCCCGGTACAAAATAACGACCTGTAATATAACCCATAAGAAAAATAGGCAGCAATTGTCCAGCGTCAACTATAATTTCTCTTGACGACAAATAAATCTTCCCTTCTGTTATCACATCTTTTCCATTAACTAATGTTTCCTGGGGGTGCCCCCATGGGGGCAAAATTCTGGACTTCAAAGCTCTTTATCTTTTCGCTTACGAGCGTGTTCAGCTCGATAGCTTGGCAC
>Ga0209723_1005744_pt1 | contig 12479 bp, 7 predicted proteins | sample BiotimSIPDNA_2_FD_185750 | JGI IMG/M metagenome (GOLD analysis project Ga0209723, IMG submission 185750) | Anaerobic biogas reactor microbial communites from Washington, USA - Biogas_R2 time_0 SIP DNA (SPAdes) (version 2) | ecosystem: Engineered > Bioreactor > Anaerobic > Unclassified | place... | reverse complement strand
TTGAAGTTTGGGTCTAAGTGCCCTCAGCTCTTTTCGGTGTAAAGAATTAATGTTGTTCCCGTTAAAAAGCACCTCTCCGCCAGTCTTTTCATAAAGCCTAAGAATAGTCCTTCCAACGGTAGTTTTTCCACAACCTGATTCTCCAACAAGGCCCATAGTTGTCCCTTTCTTGATGTCAAAAGAAATACCATCCACGGCCTTAACATAGCCTACAGTACGCTTAAAAAATCCAGCTTTGATTGGAAAATACATTTTAAGTCTATTAACTTCTAGGACATTTTCGGGATTATGCACAATTGGATCATAAACATCATTGATTATAGCCTTTTTTCGGGCTATTTCATCATTAATAAATTTTTTCGGGTTTTTTAAAAAAGTCCCAATTGTCTTAATTAATGATACTGTCTTATTCCAAAGGTTTTTAAAATATGTCTTTATCTTCTCCCCTATGACAAGGAAAGTTTTTTTATTAATTTTTCCCATTTTCTACACCTTCCTTTCCTTCTTTCGGCTCCGTTTCTGCATATCTATAACAGTTTACATAATGAGTTTCAGAAAGCTTGTAGTATTTAGGATATTCTCCACCGCAAATAGGCATCGAGCGGTCACAGCGGTCTTTATAGTAACAATAATTTGGCATATCTATTGGATTAGGGACATTTCCCGGAATGTTGTATAGCTTATCTACTTTTCTTCCCACTACTGGTTTTGACTTCATCAATCCAATAGTGTAGGGATGCGCAGGATTATCGAAAATTTCTTTTGCAGTACCTTTTTCCACAATTTTACCGGCGTACATTACGACTACGTAGTCAGCCATTCCTGCGATAACACCGAGGTCATGGGTGATTAACATAATACTGCTATTAATCTTATCCTTTATTTCTCTTAATAAATCCAGTATTTGTGCTTGAATGGTAACATCTAGCGCAGTTGTGGGCTCATCAGCTATTATTAACCTAGGATTACAAGCAAGAGCCATTGCTATAACAATTCTTTGTCTCATTCCGCCAGAAAGCTCATGCGGGAAATTCGAATACACTCTTTCGCTGTTTGCAATTCCTACTAGGTTTAACAATTCGAGAGTTCTTTCTTTTGCCTCTAGTTTAGTCATAGTATTGTGAAGTAACAAAACCTCGTCTACCTGTGGTCCAACACGAAAAACAGGATTTAAACTGGTCATGGGCTCCTGGAAAATCATAGATACTCTATTACCCCTGATAGTCTGCATTACTGTCTCAGGACATTTTGCAATATCATATGCCTTATCACCAAGATTAAATCTGATCTCGCCTTTAACTGTCTGTCCTTGCGGACGCTGTACTAATCTCATTAGAGACAAACTAGTAACAGATTTACCACAGCCTGATTCTCCAACAACGCCTACTGTCTTTCCGTGAGGTACATCAAACGAAACCCCATCAACAGCCTTTACCGTTCCGATATCGGTAAAAAAATAGGTGTGCAGATCATCAAACTCCACTACGTTGTTTGTATCCCGCATAGTAGTTAAATATTCTGATTCAGGAACTCTCTTTCTGTTTCTTTCTTTTTCTATTTCGTTTGTTATTTTTCTGTTTTCTCGGGATATTCTAGCAGAATCTCTTGCCGAGATATAATTAGTCTTCTTATTTTCTCTCTTTTGAATGTCCTTGTTAAGTCTTGAAAGGATCGAGTGTTTTTTCCCATCAGCTGTTCTCTTTTCTTCGACTTTGACAAGTGCACCTTTTAATAAAGTGCCGATTTTATCAATTCTGTCTTTTATTTTCATACCGGCACCTCCTTTATCTCTTCATCTTAGGATCGAAAGCATCCCTAAGCCCATCGCCAACGAAATTAAATGCTATAACAGTCAAACAGATAAGGACTCCAACAGGGATCCAAATATATGTATAATTAACCAAAGCGCTTGCATCACTGACACTATTGATCATTGATCCCCAGGTCGCAAGCGGATACTTCGCACCCAGTCCTAAGAAGGACAAAGTAGATTCGGTAATTATTATTCCGCCAAGTCCCATAGTTGCATTAACTATAAGCTGTGGCATTACATTGGGGACTAAATGTCTAAATATTCGTCTCTTAGCAGAAATCCCGGAAGCTTCAGCAGCTAACATAAATTCCTGCTCCCTTAGAGACAATATTTGACCTCTTACTAGTCTCGCTATTCCCGACCAGCCAAGTACTCCCATCAGAATCATCAGCCACATTATTCTCTGATACGAATCCAGTTGAAGCTTATCGAACACCGAGCCAAGAATTATCATTATTGGAAGGAATGGTATACAGTTAAATATATCTACAATACGCATAATTATATTGTCCACCCATTTTCCAAAATATCCCGCAATACCACCCATTATTACGCCTAATATAGTTTCAATGAATATTACTATAAATCCTATCAGCAAGGAAATTCTTCCGCCATACATCATTCTGGTTATTACATCCATACCATTAGAATCAGTTCCAAGTAAATGCTGGGCAGATGGTTTTCCATAAATATCAATTAAAAAAGTTGTCCTATTGTTTCTAATAACATAATTGTCAATTCTTCTTTCAACTTTGAAAATATTTGTGATGTCTCCTTGTTCGGTTTCTTCAACAAAGGTAAACTCTCCCCTTTGGGAGGATGAGGCTTCCATTCCAGCAACAAAGTCCTGAAGCTGAAGCTTATAATTGATGGGAAGTGTATCTTCTCCGGTATATCTTCTTACGACAAAGTTAGACATGTTATACAAGGGCACTCCATAATATGGGTCTTCTTCGCCTGTCTCTTCTTCGTCCCCCTCCTCAGTTTCTTCAACTACCGGAGGATCTTCTACTCTGTAAATGGTATATAGTCCAGAAATATCTTCGCTAGCTATAGTAATATACTCAATTTCACCAATTAAAAACTCGCTTGCATTGGAAGTAGATAAAAGGGCCTGATACTTAAACATATTATCAAAATCATTGGATTCATCGTATGTATCAAAAACGTATGTGGTAGTATAGAGCGCAAGCATCGGATCGGTTGCTTTTGCAATAGTCACAGTTTTCAATACCCTGGATACTTTAAAGTTCGACCCGCCATAAGTTAAATATTTCGGAGTGCTTTCGGGAATACTTGAAGGATTTAGGGCATCAACCGCATCCTTAAATGGTTGCTCATCATATTGAGAATCCAAAAAAGAGTATGCATGAGTCATTACTGCATAGGTAGCAATTGGATTATATTCAATTTTTTCCAAGGAATATACTCTCGGATTATTTTTTGTCAGAATATAATCAGATCCATTTTTATCTGTTAGATTTTTAGTTACCTCAAGTTCAGTCATAGACTTTATTACCGTATTTAAAGAAGCCTTTACAGTTGAGTCTACAGCTATTTCGCTATCTAAAGTAATAGAGGAATATTCGGTCCTGACGGTTGCTTGGGCAAAATCCAATTCCATTTGGTCGTATTTATGAAAAACTTCCTCTTGTCTGTATGGGCTGAATAGCCCTCCTAAAAAGGCAAAAGAAAACATAAAAATCAATATTATGCTTCCAGCAATTGCAAGTTTGCTCCTCATGAATCTCTTAAAAACGAGCATACCAGGGGAAAGAACCTTTACCCTTCTTGAATCATCTAATGCTTTTTGTGGAATATCGCCCGGAGGTTTTTCATCTATTTCCGGCGCGTTCAATTTCTTATTTATATCGTTCAAATCTTCCTCTCTAATATTTTTCGGGTCAGTCATGTCTCTTTTCATAGCAGCCTCCCTAATTAACCCTTACGCGAGGATCTACTACAGCGTATAAAATATCTGCTATCAATGTTCCTAACAATGTAAGTATAGCCATAAATGTCAGATAAAACATGGTGAATGGGATATCTCCTGTCATCATTGCTGTATATGAAGTAAAACCTATACCACCCAAAGCAAATAATGTTTCGGTAATCAGAGCCCCGGAAAACAGACCAGGTAATGATCCACCTATAATGGTGACTATAGGAATTAATGTGTTTCTGAATGCATGGTAATTAATAACTTTCCTTTCCGAAAGTCCTTTTGCCCGGGCGGTTCTGATATAGTCAGAATTCAAAACCTCGAGCATGTTTGTACGGGTATAACGCATCATACCCCCGATTCCTATTATTACTAATGTAACTATAGGCAAAATAAATTGTTTGGCTTGATCAAGGAATTGTCCGAAAGCGCTGAGGGTGTCATAATCACGGCCTACCCTTCCGCTTATATCAAACCACTGTAGTTTAATTGAGAAAATTAATTTTAATAATGTCGCAACGAAGAAAGTTGGAAGAGAAATTCCTATTAAAGCAACTACTGTAACTGTATAGTCTGTTGCACTGTATTGTTTCTTCGCAGCCAACACTCCCAAAGGAATAGAGATCGACATCTGCAAAATAAAAGCTGCAGCTCCAAGGTAAAAGCTAAACCAAACTACTTCTTTGAATTTGTCCACAACCGGAACAGTATAATGCCAGGAATCTCCAAACTGTCCTTGTGCGGCTTTTCCTAGCCAGTTAAAAAAACCCATAACTATATTTTGGTCTAAGCCATACATAGCATTTAGTCTTCTTATCCATTCTTCTCTTGGTAAAGACCCTGGTTTTGTTGCAAGTTCTCTAGCAACTGTTTCTACATAGTCAGCTGGTAGGGACCTCATAATTGTGTATATAATAAACATTACAGCGAATAATATCGCTGTACTGATTAATAGTCTCTTAATTATAAATTTAAGCATCCGTGTTTCTCTCTTAGATTAAAATTTAGTGTGAAAACAAAAATATGCAAACGCTCTTTTGCATTACTGAGGAGCCTAAACAAATAGGCTCCTCAGATTTTGGAATAAAATAAGATATTGAATTGAATTTAATTATGCAAGATCTAAAAGCTCAATATCATTCATCCATCCCCAGAATGTAGTAATATCAGGAGTTAATGTTTCAAGGTCTACACGCTTAGGACTAAATACTATTGCATTCTTTCTCTGGTATGTCGGAATTTCTACGCCCCAATCCATGATTATTTCAAGACATTCTTTGTAAAGAGCCTTTCTCACGGCTTGGTCATCACTCTGTCTGGCTTCGACAATTTTGTCATCGAGATCTTGATCAGTTATGCTGTAGTGATTACTATCTGTTCCGCCAGCGCCGATTGCGTTGGAGCTATGATATACCTGGTACATATCAGGATCAATGGTTGCACCCCATGCAGCGCACCAAATGTCAGCCTGGTTTCCTTCGAGAACAGGCCAGAAATTGTTGCTGTCTGCATAGTCGGTAATATTAAGGGTAACACCAATTGTTGCAAGAGCGGCCTTAACATAGGTAAGAATACCAAATGCAGGATGATCTCCTTGTCCATCGGCTGGAATGTGAGCTGTTAATTCTGGAACTGTGGTGAATACTCCAGCAGTGCGGGTATAACCAGCTGCTTCGAAAAATTCAATTGAGGCGGCAAGAGCTGCATCATATTTTTGTTGAGCGGTCATTCCTGCTGTGTAAATAGCTTCTCCATCAGTATCAACTGAGTAAGCAATTGCATATCCATCATCTGTGGGTTGCGGGGCAGCCCAGGATGTATTTGAAATGGGGTACTCGATAACACTTGCACGATCGCCGTAGTATGAATTAACAACTACTTCACGATATGCAGCAAATAGTGTCGCATAAGCCTTTCTCAAAGCCTTGCTTTCTGCAGAATCAGATTCTCCGATTTTCACTCTGGAGGCATTGATTCCGATATATCCATATCCAAGGTTGTCAACCAAACTTGTCTTAATAAAGTCTCCGGAAATTTCGCTGTTTGAGTTGGCATCTTTAATCTGGTCAAGAACTGTGTTGCTGAGAGAAGGATCTGTTACATCAAAGGTACCGGCAATAATTCCGCTGACCTTATCAGTGTCACTTGTCTCTCTAAATTGAATGTTTTGGATAATCGGTTCACCTTTGTAATAATATTGGTTTGCCTCAAAGTATACGATTCCATTTTCGAATCTGTCAAAAGTATAAGCACCGGCTCCCATAGGCTCCGTTGTTTTTGCTTGGACAGTGGAAAGATCGCCTTTATCAAATCCGAATTGATTTGCGGCATAGTTGTACTTTGCAACATCCCCATAGTAGTGTAAAGGAGTGACTGATACTCCGAGCTGGTAGATTGTTGTTGCTTCAAAACCGTCTGTTACGACTGTCATTGAATAATCTCCAGTCTTGGTTATTCCAGAAATTGTTTGAACTTTTTCTTCTGGATGTAATGCAATATATGCTTGAATAAGTTCTATTTCCTTCATTGTCTCAAGCTCTGCTTTGTAGTCATCATAGAATCCGCCAAGTATTTCATCGGTAGCTACGGCAAGGTATACTTCCTCATCGGTTGATTCCTCATCTCCGTATCCAAAAGAAATATATTGAGCAACTGAATAGCTGTATGCCCAGCTAGCCCATGCAGCGGTATCCAATGTCTTCTCTATCGCCCAATCAACCATTTCCTGTTGTTCTACTGTAAAATCAGCAGGATCAATTTCTTCAGCTTCAACTGCTGCAACAATAGCGGTTAAGTCGGCGATATATGCTGCGGCTTCAACGCTCATATCTTGGTTATCAGTTCTATAAGCGTCCATTCCCTTGATGTTAGTTGAATAGAGAGTAGATGAACCAGTGTATGTGGGATCACAAAGAGCATACATTGTGAATATTACATCATCAATGGTCATAGGATCGTTATCACTAAATACTAAATCATCTCTAATCTCAATAGTATAAGTAGTGTCAAAAGGCTCTACTTCTGATTTATCAATAGTAATGTCTGCAATACCAGTGTAAAGATATTCAGTTCCCATATAGCTTGTGGTTTCGCCCTCAATTGCCTGTAGAATGAGATTTCCCAATCTATCAGTTGTCAAAAGTCCAACCTGTGTCATAGCGGCAACATCTTGGTCATAAGCAGTCTTAGAGAAGAAGGGGCTGAATTTGCTGCTGAATGGGCTATACCCTACAACTAATACGCCATCGGCTCTCGCTGCAACTGTAACTTCACAAGTTGCTTCAAAGTCTCCATCTTCGGAAACTGCAGTAATTGTTGTTGTTCCTGCTGTTACAGCAACTACCAACCCGTTAGTAACGGTTGCGACTGCTGTATTGCTGCTTGTCCAAGAAGCTATATCTTGATTTGTGGTCTCTCTTGGTGTAAATACTGGTCTCAGTAAATACTTACCATCGGTGCTTATCTCTAATGTGGCCTTATTTAATGCAAGACCAGTGGCTGCTACCGGTACAGCAGTAACAATAACATCACAAGCCGCGGTAAAGGAACCGTCTGTGGTTGTTACTGTGGCTTCTGTCTCACCAACAGCAACGGCTGTAACCACACCAGTCGCACTAATAGTAGCTACTGCCTCGTCGGCAATTGTCCATGCAACTGTTTTGTCGGTTGCATCTTCAGGAGCTACTGTTGCGACCAAGGTACCTTCGGTCCCAACCACAAGAGAAAGCACTTCTCTATCGAGAGTTACCCCTGTAACCGCTACAGTTTCGGGCTTGCAAGCCACGGCTGTAATGGAAACCAAGAGAACTAACGCTACGACAAGAAGCATCAATAAACTCTTTTTTTTCATTTTTTGTCCTCCTACAAAATTTTGGTCCCAAACAATTATGGATATACCAATTAATTTTTATATTTTATCACATATAAATATATGGCGCAATAATTAATTTATAGGAGAAATACACCAAAGATTCATATAAAATTCTAATTCGGCTTTGAATAATACTTGTTAAAAGTAGCAATTTTCAATCAAAAAGTGGATATTTTTGCAAATATCACTCCTTTTTTCATATTTTTTACTTTTAAATATCCCCGTCAGCGCTTTATTAAACTTACTCATTAAATAATAAAAAAATAGAAAAACTAATTAAAAATACTATTCGGTTTTTTCTTCAATGTTTTCCAACCTTTCTTCTTTTACAACGCGGAGTTTTTGGAAAATAAATAATTCCCGCATTAAGCCAACAAAACATAATATGCATAGACACAGAAGTATCATTTCTAAAGAAATCGAATATGTGTTTCTCTCAATAACCATCATTACTATTCTTGCCACTACAGTAAAAACAATAAGACCTGCCTGCGCGATAAAATACCCTTTCGGGGCAACAAATACATCTTCCTTTTGTTTAGAGTTATATCGTATTAAGCCTGCTAGAAAAGGATAGAAAAAATACAAAGTGATTAAACCCATTACAAAGGATAAGAACTGAGGAATAACGACATATAGTTTGAACCCGGAAACCGTATCAAAAAACAAAGATCCAAAGAGAAAAACACTTATTACCAAAGAATAGATTGAAATCTCTAACCTTGCTTTTTTCAGAAACGATAAGCTATTTTGCAATACAAAATAATCACCCGAGTAAACAACTCTAGTCTTAGTCTTTCCACCCTCTTCGAAATATTCGAGCTTAAAATCCTTGTAAATCTCTTTTCTTTTTTTCATATTTCACTTTCCATATATAGATTCTTAAACAAAATCTTTAAACGCTGTTAATCTCACACTTTTTTTACACGAAAGATAATAATGCAAGTTGAAAACAGCAATAAATATTATTTTACCATAAAAAAACACTTCCCAGTTCTATTATTACTCATCTTAAATTTACCCCTCTAATTAGCATATTGGCTATTGTATATTTCTGCGTAGAATCCGTTCTTTTCAAGAAGAGATTTATGTGTGCCAATTTCCACTATAGAGCCATTGTCTATCACTAGAATGAGGTCAGAATTTACTATGGTAGAAAGACGGTGGGCAATAACAAACGCAGTCTTATTTTTCATTAATTTATCCATAGCCTTTTGTATGAGAATTTCGGTACGTGTATCTACGTTAGAAGTCGCTTCATCAAGAATAAGAAGAGATCTTTCTGAAAGAAAAGCCCGCGCAATAGTAATAAGCTGCTTCTGTCCCCCAGATATATTGGATGTCCCTTCATCAATTTCGGTATCATAACCCTTGGGGAATGTTCGGATGAAATGGTCTGCATATGCGCTGTCGCAAGCTGCAATAACATCTTCCCTTGTTGCCCCATCTTTTGCATAGGCCACATTTTCAAAAATCGTTCCTTTAAAAAGCCAGGTATCTTGTAAAACCATAGAAAACAAATCCCTTACACTCTCCCTGGAAACTTTAGATATATCTACCCCGTCAATAGATATTATTCCTTTCTGGATGTCGTAGAATCGCATGAGTAAATTTACTATCGTAGTCTTTCCCGCTCCGGTTGGGCCCACTATAGCTACTTTTTGTCCCTTTTTAACCTCAAAATTTAAATCTTCGATCAAGCTTTTATCAGGGGAATAACTAAAACTCACTTTATCAAATTTTACATTTCCCTTTATTTCTTTTGGCATGTCCCCCGAAATTTCCTTCATCTCTTCTTGATCGAGCATTTGGTATACTCTCCTTGAAGCAGCCTTTACTCTTTGCATACTTGAAATTCCTTCGGATATCTGTTCAAGAGGAGCCGCAAACTGTTTGGAATAAAGAATTATTGCAACAACTCCGCCAAGAGATATGCTTCCTTGAACAGCAAGATATCCTCCTATCAGGCAAATTAAAACATAAGCTATACTATTGGTCAGAGTAATCAAAGGGCCCACCATTGAAGAAATTGTAATACCTTTCTTCTCTGAATCATATATCTCTCTGTTTATCTCCCTTGCTTGTTTTTCCCTGGCTTCTTCTACATTGTAAGCCTTGATGGTTGCATATCCTGAATATGTTTCCTCCACGCAAGTGTACATCTTTTCCACTTTTGCCTGAAGTTTCTCAAAATGCTTCTCACTTCTCTTGCTGATTAGAATTGCCAAAAATATGGAGAGAGGAACAATGGCAATGACTACAAATGCCAGTTCCCAGTTGACAATAAACATCATAGCCGCAACCCCTACTACTTGGATTATCCCCATCATTACTGTATCCACAATGTTATGAATGGTATTACCCATGATAGAAACATCCGAGGTCATTCTAGAAAGAAGTTCTCCTGGCTGAGTTTTGTCTACGTAACTAACCGGAAGACTCTTGATTTTATCCGACATTTGTATTCTTATCGCACAGGTAAAATGACGACTTACCGTGAAGTTCATTACTAACATCTTCAAATATTGAAGAACTCCCTTTGAAGCATACACAGCAAAGGTTATCAAGAGAATATCCGTAACACTTGCAATCAGAGAGCCTACAACTCCACCACTCTGTCTCAGAAGGTAAAATTTATTCATTTCCTCTATTACCATACTTACTAATCTTGGCGCAGCCATGTTGCAAGCTATTACGAGTACCGATAAAAGGGAGCCAAAAAGAATCCCGGCCCTGATTTTCTTGGCCTCTTTCACCAACCTTAATAATATGTGGTCATTAACCTTCTTCTCTTTTTTCATTTTATTCTTGTTCTTTTTGTCGTCTCCAGAAAGATCTTTATTTTTCACTGATTCTGCAGTTTTATTTCCATCCTTCTCTTTTTTTATTTTAATCTTGTTGTTTTTGTCGTCTCCAGAAAGATCCTTATCTATTACTAATTCTGTAGTCTTATTTTCATCCTTATCTATTCCATTTTCTAAAGAGGTATTCTTAATGTTATTCATTATTATTACCTCCTGTCTGAGAATTATATATTTCCCTATATATTTTTGATTCGGACAGCAACTCTTTGTGCTTGCCTGAGGCTACGATTTTTCCTTTGTCAATAACATATATCTTGTCACAGGTCATAGCGGAAGCAACTCTTTGAGTTATATATATTTGGGTCTTGCCTGCAAGAAGTTTAGCCAGTCTAATTCTTATCCTTGACTCAGTTAAAAAATCTAACGCCGAAAAGCTATCATCAAAAAGATAAATGGGAGCGTCTTTTAGTAAAGCTCTAGCAATTGAAATTCTCTGTTTCTGTCCCCCAGATAAATTAGCTCCAATAGGTTGAATAGGATAATCAAGACCTTCTTTTTGTTCTTTTACAAAATCAAAAATCTGAGCGGTCTTTACTGATTCTAAAATTTCCTCTTCATTTGCTCCCGGCTTTCCAAGTTCAATATTTGACCTTATTGTTCCTTCGAAAATAGTGGCTTTTTGAAGGACACAGCTGATATTCTTTCTCACCCTTTGAACGCTTATATCCTTCATAGGAACATCATCATAATATATTTCTCCAGTAGATCTGGGGTAAAAACCCATCAAAAGATTAGCGATTGTACTTTTACCCGCTCCAGTCCCGCCGATAAATGCAATTTTATCCCCGCTCTTTATTTCCAAAGAAATTTCTGCAACGGCAGGATCGAGTGCATTTTCAAAAATAAAGCCAACATTATCAAACCTGATATTTCCTTTTAGCGGAGGAAGATCTATGTCGTTAGATGGTGGAATACTTTCCGCATCTAATACTTCGCATATTCTTCTGTAACTGACTTGAGCGTGGGGAAACATTGCAATTGAGAAAGTAATATTTATAATTCCAATCATGGCAAAAGCTACATATTCTATAACCGCAAGAATATCTCCCGCCGATAGAAGGCTATCAGGTTTTTGCATTTTCATTGTTCCAATATATAGAATTACTACAACTATCAAGTTCAGTAACATTATGGATAAAGGGGTAATTATCCCTATTGTAACGTTCCCTTTAATAATATTTTCTGCCATGACCATTGTTGCTTTTTTTGCTTTTTCCCTTTCTCTATCTTCCCTGTTAAAAGCGCGAATAACCCTGATTCCCGTCAATCTTTCTTTAATAGTCGCATTTTGTAGATCTATATATTTGTCAGATAATTCCCACAAGGGAAGGGTCTTTTTACCTACAAAAAAAACGACTGTCACCAGGATTGGGACACAAGAAAACATAATTATCGCTAGAGTCCAATCTTTTAAAAATGCGAGGATAGTCCCGCCTAAAATCGTCACCGGAATAGTCACAAGACTGCGAATAGCCCCATATGCCACTTGTTCTATTTTCCAGGCGTCCTCAGTAGATCTTGTTATTAACGCTCCAGTTCCAATTTCATTTACTTTTTTATATGAAAGAGTATTTACTTTTTCGAAAGTCATAATTCTTAAACGAGTAGAAAAGCCAGCCGAAATATCGGCAAGAAGTTTTACAGCAAAAATCATGGTTACTGCCCCAATCACAGCCAAAACCAACATATATATTGAAAATTTTAAAATATATGGAAAATCAAGCCTATTTATCCCGTTATCCACAATCATGCTAAGCAGTGTGGGCAAAGCCAAACTAGTTAGCACATTGACAAGAAGTAAAAATGATGACAACACAATCTTGTTCTTGTCGGGAGCAAAAATTTTTATAATCCTTTTCATTTTTTATATACCCATGCATGCATCGATGTGATGCGTTCATAATAATCTGATTATTCTAGTTAAAGCACATTGCTCCCCAAAAACCATAAAACCAGATTATTCTCTCCCAAAAGCGCAAGCCTCATATT
>Ga0209723_1005742_pt1 | contig 12480 bp, 10 predicted proteins | sample BiotimSIPDNA_2_FD_185750 | JGI IMG/M metagenome (GOLD analysis project Ga0209723, IMG submission 185750) | Anaerobic biogas reactor microbial communites from Washington, USA - Biogas_R2 time_0 SIP DNA (SPAdes) (version 2) | ecosystem: Engineered > Bioreactor > Anaerobic > Unclassified | place... | reverse complement strand
GCTCACTTTGTTCGGGAAGCCGGATGCTTTGGCAATGGTACGCTCCCGTTTTGATGCTGACTACAAGCTTAATCAAGTCAGGATTGTGTTGTATGGCGGTACCGAGATCGCGATTGGTTTGGTCCGGCTGTTGAATAATCCGCGTTTCCGCGTCAGGATCATCGAACAAGACGCGGCTTGCTGCAAGGCTCTGGCAGAGCAATTTCCCCAGGTTACGGTGATCCATGGCGATGCCACTTCGAGGCGGTTGTTGGAAGAGGAGCAGATTGGTAGCTGCGATTATTTTGTGGCCTGCACCAAACGGGACGAGGACAATGTGATGACTTGTCTGCAGGCCTCGAAGCTGGGGGCTAAGCATGTGCAGCTGGTGATCAACAAACCCGATTACGAGCCGATCCTCCAGGAATTGAAGGGTGCGCTGGGCTTGGAATCGGTGGTTTCTCCACGCCTGGCGACTGCCAATGAGCTGTTGCACATGATATCGAGGGAGCCAGCGGTCGAAGTCGGTCGATTTGCGGGAACCCCTTCGAAGTTGCTCGAGATCAAAGTATCGTCGCGCAGTCCATCTGTCGGCAAGGAGATCCGCGAACTGCTGCGGCCAGCGAATACGATTTTTGTCGCGATCATTCACCGCTTCGACGCGCGGGTGCCTTCTGCCTCCGACCGGATTATGGCGGGGGACCGGATCATTGTATTGACAACCCACGAGGCGGAGGAGGCGGTGGTGCGGCTGTTGGCCTGAGTGCCCTCATCGGACAACGCGAAACAGAGGCGGATATGCAGTATTCCATCGTATGCCGGTTGCTGGGGGTGATCACTTATGTGTTGGCCGGTGCGTTTGCGCTTTGTCTGGGCCTGGCTTTGGTTTTCAGCGAGCTCGAGTCCCTGACTCCTGCGGTGCGTGGCTTTGGGATCAGCTTGCTTATTGCGTTGGTATTGGCCTTTGTTTTCCGTTGGATTGGCCGTAACGCCCAGCCGAAGCTGTTCCGAAAGGAGGCCCTGAGTGTCATCGGGTTGGGCTGGATTCTTGCCAGCGTACTGGGGGCGTTGCCCTACGTGATCATCATGAAAGAGTGTTCCTGGGCGGATGCATGGTTTGAGTCGGCGTCTGGCTTGACCACGACGGGAGCAACGGTGTTTGGGGATGTGGAGGGAATGTCCAGAAGCCTTTTGTTCTGGCGTTGCCTCAGCCAATGGATCGGGGGCTTGGGAATTGTCGTGTTGTTCGTTGCGATGCTTTCCAATCTCGGGGCGGGAGCCAAGCTGCTGATCAGCAACGAGTCATCCGGACAGTCCCGTGATATTGACGACAGCACCATGCAGGAGGGTGCCAAGCGAATCATGTGGTTTTACCTTGGGCTGTCGCTGGTGTGCCTTGTCTCCTATCGGATAGCGGGAGTGTCCTGGTTTGATGCGGTTTGCCACATGCTGACCACTGTCTCCACGGGTGGATTCAGCACCCTCAATGCCGGAGTGATGGGATATGGTAATGAGCCATTGGAGTGGCTGATGATCCTTTTCATGTTCTTGGGAGGGTTTAGTTTTCTTTTTGCGATCAAGTGGTTCCGTATGGGACGGGCGGCCTGGAGTTCGGGATATGAGCCATTGGTTTACACCGCTTTGGTTATCGCTGCCTGGTTGGTGATTGGCCTCATCAACGGAGTGGAATCCCATGGGCAGCACATGCGCCAGGTGATGAGGGATGCCGGGTTTCAGGTGATTTCGATCATGACCACCACGGGTTATGCAACGGCGGATTTTGCGCAATGGCCGAATCCGACCCGTTGGATTCTGCTCGGGTTGATGTTTGTAGGCGGGTGTTCAGGTTCCACAGCGGGCGGACTGAAAGTGATCCGGGTCGCGACGGCCTGGCGTATGGCAAAGCTGAGTATTGAGAGGGCGTTCCGGGCAAATGTGGTCCGGCCCCTGCGCGTCAATGGCCGGGTATTGGATGATGATTCCAGAGACGCCCTGATGGGTTTTTTGATGTTGAACGCCTGGGTTTTTGCCGTGGGGCTTTTCGCACTGACTTTCATGGAGCCCTCGCTGGATATGGAATTGGGGCTTTCCGCGGTCGCGGCATGCCTGTTCAACGTAGGACCCGGTTTCGGACAGGTAGGCCCGATGTGCAATTATGCATTTCTGCACGATTCCACGAAGTTGATCCTGGGATTGTTGATGATCCTCGGTCGACTCGAGCTTTACGCTGTGCTGGTTTTGTTTTTTCCTTCGCTCTGGAAGCGCTTCAGCTGATGAAACTGTTTGCGGCTTGATCGAGAGGGATGGGTTTTTGACGGGTTCCGGATCAGCCGTTTTGGGAGAGTCCGGATGCGTAGGATTCTGCGAAATAAGTGAGGATCATGTCGGCTCCCGCCCGCTTGATCGCCAGAAGGCTTTCGTCGCGTGTTTTGATGAGGTCGAGCCAACCCATTTTTGCAGCCGCATGGATCTGGGCGTATTCTCCGGAGACTTGATAAGCGGCGAGAGGTAGATGTGTGGCATCCCGCACTTCCCGGATGATGTCAAGGTAGGGTCCGGCGGGTTTCACCATAAGGGCATCGGCTCCTTGTTCTACGTCGAGGAGGGCTTCCCGAATGGCCTCGCGCCGGTTGGCCGGGTCCATTTGGTAAGTGGATTTGTCGAGCAGTCGGGTTCCGGCGCTCCGGGCGCTTCCGACCGCATCACGGAACGGTCCGTAGTAGGCGGAAGCGTATTTGACCGCATAGGAAAGGATCGAGGTGTTGACCAGTCCAGCATCGTCGAGTCCATCGCGGATGGCACCAATCCGACCATCCATCATGTCGGAAGGGGCGACCCAGTCCACACCAGCCTCCGCGAGGATGCGTGCCATGACGGCCAGTGTTTCGACCGTGCGGTCGTTCATCACGCGGGTTCCCTCGGGATTGAGAATGCCATCGTGCCCATGGGTGGTGTAAGGATCGAGGGCGACATCTGCTATCACCGATAGCTCCGGGCACGAGGATTTGAGTGCGCGGATGGTGCGGATAACCAGGTTCTTAGGGTTGAGGGCCTCTGACCCATCGGCGTCTTTCAAGGATGATTCGACGCAAGGAAACAGCGCCACTGCCCGGATTCCAAGCTCGAGAAGACCTTGGCCTCTTTCACAGATCTTGTCGATGGTGAGCCGTTCAACACCCGGCATGGAGTCAATCGCTTCAGTTTTACCGGTTCCGTCGATGACGAAGAGGGGCTGAATGAGATCGGAAGCATCCACATGGTTTTCCCGAACCAGTGCGCGGATGGATGCATCTTTGCGTAAGCGTCTTGGGCGTTGCCGGATTCTCATGAGCTGGATGGGGTTCGAAAAAAAGCCCCGTCTGTCCGTTTGAATCGGCGAGACGGGGCGAAAAACGGAATACTCCGGAAGGCCGGTGATCAGCTCTTGGCCTGAATCACTTCTGCCGGCGCTTGTACAAGCTCGACCAAAACGCCCTCCGAGCAGATTGGAAACTCTTCATTTCCTTTCGGGTGGATGAAGCACACATCAAAGCCGCTTGCTCCCTTGCGGATGCCGCCTGGAGTGAAGCGAACCCCCTTGGCCGTAAGCCATTCGACGGCTGCGGCAAGGTTGTCGACCCAGAGTCCGATGTGGTTGAGGGCGGGTTCATGCACCTTCGGCTTTTTTTCGATATCGAGTGGCTGCATGAGGTCGATCTCAACGGCGTGCGGACCCTTGCCCATGGTGAGGATATCCTCATCCACGTTTTCCCGTTCACTCTTGAACGTGCCGGTTTTGGCAACTCCAAGGATGTCGCACCAGAAGCGGGTGAGTTTGTCTTTGCTCTCGCCTCCGACAGCTACCTGCTGGATGCCGAGAATCTTGAAAGGCCTGGAATTTTCCATGGGTGTAATCAAATGTGGGTCTTGAAATGATCTCAAGCCGAAAAAAGGACCTTAGCGGTTACGCCATTTGCGTTCGTTATTCGTATAGTAGTCCTTGAGGACATACCATGCGAGTTTCTTCTCTCCCTTCTCTGAAAGGAGGCCCTTGCGGTTGTAGAAGTCCTGGATTTCCGGCAAGGGGCGGCGAGGGGAGCGGAAATCGAACAGGATCCACGGAGACATGCCCCGGAGGCCATCGATCTTGTCGAGCATCGGAAGTGTCTGCTGGTAGAGCTCATGCTGGAATTCCTCGGTCCACCGGTCGAGATGGTCGCCGTGCATTCCGAATTTTGCGCCCCCGCCGAATTCGCTGATGAACACCGGTTTGTCGTAGGGGATATGCCATTCAATGTTGGCACAGTCTTTTGGCATGCCATGGTACCAGCCGACATATTGGTTGAAACTGACGATGTCGGTGTGGTCCGCAAACGGGTCTTCGACGATAAGCCGATTGGAGTCATCCGGATCGCGATGGTATTCCATTGCGGCACTGATGAGACGGGTCGGATCGGCGGCGCGGGTGTCCTCAACGAGTTTGAGGAGGAACGCATTCCGGCCTTCGCTCACGGGGGTCTCGTTCGCCATGGACCAAATGATGATCGAGGCGCGATTACGATCCCGGTGGATGAGTTCGCGCAGCTGCTTCCTGGCGTTTTCGAGGGTCGATGGATTATCCCACTGAATGGTCCAGTAGACCGGAATCTCTTCCCAGACCATGATCCCCATTTCGTCGGCAACCCTTGCCATATGCTCGTTGTGGGGGTAGTGGGCGAGCCGGACCATATTGCAGCCCAGTTCCTTTGCGGCAGAGAGAAGGGCTTCAGCGTCCTCCCGGGAATGGGCGCGCGCCTGCGTGAGCGGGCTTTCCTCGTGGATGCTGATGCCTCTGAGGAATACCGGCCTGCCGTTGAGCAGGATGTCCTGACCTTCCGTTGTAATGGTCCGGAATCCGATCTGATCGGTCAGGTGATCGTCACCGTAGGCGAGGGCCACGTCGTAAAGCTTGGGCGATGTGGTTGACCACATGTAGATGCGGCGGGCCTGCGCTTCGGCTACGATGTACCCTTGTTCATCCGCTTGAAAGTCCTGGTCGATTCCCATTTCCGGGATCACCAGTTTGAGCTGTTTGTCGGTGGACGGGTTATCAATCCATGCCTCCAGGATCACGGTGTCGCGTGTGCCGGGCTTCAGGTTCAAAGTGAAACTGTGAATGAAGCTTTGTGGTACGAAGACAACGCGGACGTCACGTGTGAGTCCACCGTAATTCCACCAATCGGTGTTGAGGGTGGGGACTCCCTCTCGGAGTCGTTTGTTATCCACTTTGACGACGAGGGATTGGGTGCCTTCGCGGAGAAGATCCGTGATTTCGAATTGGAACGGGGTGAATCCTCCGACATGGCTGCCGAGCTTTTTGCCGTTCAGGTAAGCGTGCGCTTCGTAGTTGGCTGCGCCAAATACGAGAAAGGCCCGCATGCCTTCGGGCGGGGTGCATTCGAATGATTTGCGATACCATACCGAGCCCTCATAGAAATACAGCTTTTCATGCTGTGTATTCCAGTCCCCGGGAACGTTGATGTTTTCTGCCTTGTCGAAGTCGTATTCGATCCGGTCGGACCGGTCGGTCGGCTTCAAATCGAGAAAGTAACTTTGTTTGTCAGGCGATTCCTGCTGATCAAACGGTTCCCAGCGATAGTTGAAGTAGCCGTTTTCGTAAGGATCCACCACCATCTTCCACTCTCCGTTGAGCGAAAGGCCCTCTCTCTGGAGGCTGTTGGAGGCGGGGAGTCCTGAACACAGTTGAGGCTCAGTCGAGGAAATGCCGGATGTCATCAGGCATTGAGCCAGAATCAAGGTGGTTGCCAACATGGGTGAACTTTAGGCTGAATGAGGGGTTAATCTCTGAAAGGAAAGCTCCTTTGTAAGAGGAAATGTCTACAAAATCAAGGTTTACACCAAGGTGTAGGTCTCTTTTATTCATTAGTATGCGTGCTTCATCATTAGACTTGGGTGTGAAACTTCTGATTCTAGTCACAACTCTTCTTTCGATGCAGCACTTTTCCATTCAGGCGGGACAAACGGACGGGACACATTCCGGAATAAACGACGACGTGCTCACTTTGATAAACGGGGGCATGGAGTTGAAAGTCCTGCCGGGAGTGGGCGGGGTGGTCGTCTTTTTCGGACCGGAAGGCGGAAAGAATGTGCTGCGCGAGGCGCCTGAAATGTGGTCGCAGTGGCAGTCTCTGAAGCCGGATTTGGCACAATACCCTGCGTCTGACAAAGCGTGGCCCGCGTTTTTCGGTCACACCTTCTGGTTAGCTCCGCAGAGTGGGTTTTGGAATCAGCAGGATGTCTGGCCGGCAAAAAAGGGTGAGCAATGGCCTCCCGATCCATACTGGGATTACGGCAGCTATCAGGTGGTTGAGCAGGGGCCGGATTCGGTTGTTCTGCAGGGAGAGGCGAGTCCGTATTCGGGTGTGTCGATGCGGAAGACCTTGAGGATCGACGAAAAGGGGCATGCGCATTTGCACGTTAAGGTCGTGAATCAACGTGATGCCGATGTGACTTGGGGGATTTGGTCCAATACGCGGGTGAGTGCTGCCTGGGATGCACGGGTTCCTGTTTGCGGAAATGAGTCCGGTGATGTTCGGGTGGAGCAGCGTGGAAAGGTGGAAATGCCGTGGGCGGTGAAGGATGGGAGTTTCGGATTTGAGTCTGCCAAGGATCCTACATCCGGCTCTGGATCGGCGAAGGCCTTCATCACTCCGGAAGAGCCGTGTATTATTGCACGCTTTGGCGATTGGTGTTTCGAGAAGCGTTTTGATCGGATCGATCCAGGCTTGGTGCATCCGGAGCAGGGAGCGGTGGAAATCTACATCGCGTCGCCACGCCACGAGGAGGATCCGGGCTTGTTGGAGTTGGAGGCGCACGGACCCTTGAGGACGCTTGCAGCTGGGGAGTCGATGGAATGGAGTGAAACCTGGAGCTTATCGATATTGAAAGCTCCGGATGAAGATGGCACTCCAGTCAACTAGCGCCTCCACCTGCACCAAAGCGACAGCGGAAGCTGTTTGTCGGAGTGTTGGTGTGTCAAGGCAAGCTCCCCGAAGGTGATCTGACCTGCCGGTAGCATCGCACTCACAAGATTGCGCAGCATGAGTGACGATGCCTCGAGGTTGTAGAGGGTGAGCACCAAAAAACGTGCGTCCGGGCTGAGGAGCTGGCGGCAGAATCCCAGCAGGGAGACAATCTGTTCTTCCACCTTCCAGACTTCTCCCTTGGGTCCACGTCCGAAAGAAGGCGGGTCGAGCATGATCCCCTCGTATTGGCTGCCGCGCCGGATCTCCCGCTGGACGTATTTGAGCGCATCTTCGATCAACCAGCGGATAGGTGCGTCATCAAGGTGGCTGAATTTCTGGTTTTCCCGCGCCCACCCGACGGAGGGCTTGGATGCATCCACGTGGGTGACTGCCGCGCCGGCTGCAGCGGCTGCGATGCTGGCGGCGCCAGTGTATCCAAAGAGATTGAGCACCCTCGGGGCGGTGGAACCGGAGCGGGATTCTGTGGCCCGAATGGACTCCGACACCCAGTCCCAGTGGGGCGATTGTTCGGGAAAAATACCCAGATGTTTCGAACCATCGGTCAAGCGGGCCTGAAAGGATGCGGTCCGATAGGGGATCAGCCACGCCCGCGACAATCCGGCCTTGCGGATTTTCCAGAGCCCGGTCTTGTCGTCGTGAATCGCGTGGGCTTTGGACCAGGCGGCATCGTCGAGGTCGGGCTTCCACCACGCCTTGGGTTCGCTGCGGACGACGATGGTATCCCCGAATCGCTCCAGTTTACGCTGGTTCCCGGAGTCAATGAGCTGGTAACCCGCCCATGATGAGGACAGAATCTGAGGCTGGAGGATCATCGGAGACGAGGATGGCATCAGGCTTCCACAAACTGTTTGTATCCTGCCGCGTAGCGGACCCAGGCGATCTCGTCGATCGGACGGAGGCGACGGATCACTTCGTTCGCAATTGCTTCCGATGGAATACGGTCGTCGTATGCTTTCTCCAAGGTGCGGATCAGTTCATTGACCATGACATGTATCCGCTCGGTTTCGACCGGACGTTTCTCGAGGGCTTTTCCCAGGCTGGCCATAAGCTTGGCCTGACTGAAATCCTCGGTGCTGCCGTCCTTTTTCAATACGAGCAATCCATCCCGGATAATCTCTTCGAGCGTTGTGAAGCGGTGCCCGCATTCATTGCACTCGCGTCTTCTGCGGATTGACTGGTTGTCCTTGGAAGTCCTGGAATCGATGACCCTTGTATCGGGTGAATTGCAGTTCGGGCACAACATGGGGTTATCGGGAGACCGGAGTAGGTTTCACTTCCCTGATTTCGGGGTATTGAATGATGCGCAGGAAATTGCGGAGGATAATTTTGCCGGGGCCGGTTGCGTAGGATTCCGGATGGAACTGCACTCCATAGACCGGGTATTGATTATGGCGCAAGGCCATGATCTCCCCTTCAGCGGTCTCGGCGATGATGGACAAGCAGGATGGCAGGGACGAGCGCTCGACGATGAGCGAGTGGTAACGGGTGGCGATGAACGGGTTTTCGACCCCATGAAAAAGTGCATCCCCGAAATGATGGACGGGAGAAGTCATGCCGTGCATAAGCCGATCCGCATGGATGACATTGCCTCCAAAATGCTGTCCTAGGCACTGATGCCCCAAGCATACGCCGAAAATCGGCAAGCGGTGTGACCACTCCGCAAACACCTGTAAGCTCTTCCCGGCTTCATTTGGGCTGCATGGTCCCGGCGAGACCACGATAGCCTTCGGGTTGAGCGCTTCCACGTCCTCCATCGAGAACTGATCGTTCCGCCAGACTTTGAGCTCCACTCCGAGTTCGCCCAAATACTGGACGATGTTGTAAGTGAAGGAGTCGTAGTTGTCGATCATCAGGATCATGGCGGTCTCTGGATTAAGTATTGTCGGTCCGGAGGGCAGGACGGGATTCCCCTCCGTTCCGGAAACGAAATGAGGACATAAAGCGTGGCATTGGTCAACGCTTTGTTGGATTCAGCTTGTTTAGAACCGGGGGTAGTCGGTTGGGGTTTAGAATAACCGGATCCATCTCGATTCTCCCGGGTCGCACTATCATCGGCATGAGGAATGCTGTGAATCAGTCTCCTATGATCGAAACGGCCATTTCTTCCCACTCCAGAGTCCTGCACAACCCGCAACGGTCAAATTTTGCTTGGGTTGCGCGGCTTTGTGTCGTAGATATTGGGATGTCGAAGTGGGCAGATCTCTTTACAGATAGAGTTTGGTAACTATTTGCATCCAAGTTTCATTCTCGAGTTCTATGCGATACAAATCCAATCTTGCTGATGGTCCGATGTCAGTCGGGTTGTCGCCCCGGTCTGACAGTCTTGGAGGGCCAATGGATCCGCCAACTTCGGATATGGCTTCGTGTATGATTGGGGTAAATGGATATTGGAAGCAGTTTTCGGATCGGGATATCGCTAATGGCGAGCATCGTGGTTATGTTGGCGGAATGTGGGATGAGATAGGGCGGCTTCAGTTTGAATGGCTTGTTTCTGAAGGATTGGCCCCCGATCATGCTCTGATTGACGTGGGGTGTGGAGCGTTACGTGGAGGGGTTCATTTCGCAGGCTATCTGAGATCTGGGAATTACTGTGGGATTGACGTCAACGTATCGCTTCTGGAGGCCGGTCGGCGCGAACTTGCACTTGCCGGTTTGTCAGAAAAAAACGTTCGCTTGCATGCGACCGATAGATTCGATGCAAGTGTGTTCGGGATAAGTTTTGACTTTGGAATTAGCGTTTCTCTGCTGACTCATCTAAACGCTAACTACATTATTCTGTGCTTTGCGGGAGTGAAGAAGGTAATGCATTCCCAAAGCCGTGTGTTTTTCACATTCTTCGAAGCTCCTTACCCTGCATGTTTGGATCCTGTCGATCAAGGCCAAGGCGTTGTGACCCATTGCACTCATGATTGTTATCACTATTCTTGGAGAGAAATTTGTGGCTTTGCGGAAATGGTGGGACTCAATCCCCTCTACATTGGAGACTGGGGTCATCCAAGAAATCAGAAAATGTTCGAGGTTCGTATCGCTTAGAATCTGCGTGCAATACACCACAAAAAAATGACTGCCATTTTTACCCAATCCGAAATGTTGAGATCCACCCCGGAGATTCGTTTGGATGATGGTGTTCGGGTTGGGTTATGGTTTCCCCATGGGCGTTGCGATTTGCCTCTGGCTGCGATGCTATGTGCTAAAGGTATTCCTGGCTCTAGCGTTGTCTGGGAGAGCGACGAGGCGGTACCTGAACCGCCGCAGGTGGAAGTGAGTCTTTGGCTGGTCCTGTGCAAAGAGGTTCCCCCTGATCCTCCTGTTTGGCGAGAAAGGCAACATGGGGTGTGGGCGGTATTCCCAGATTCGGCTGCTCGCTGGACCGACGCTACCCGTAATGTTGTGGATAGATGGTGCGTTGATTGGGTATTGATCGACTTGCTGCCTGACGAAATTCCAGAAGCACCGTGGATGCAACAGTGGAGTGGTGTCCAATTGGCGTGGTTGCCCGCCTGGTTCCCCAGGGCGTCAGAGAGGCTTATTCGCGACGGGTGTTCGTTTTTGTCAGATGACGGCTCTGTTGATCCAGAGATACTGATGTTGATGCCAGCCATTGCCGCGGCCATGGAGTGTAATGTGGCGCAATTTTCTGATCCCGCCATCGATTTGTGTAGGCGCGTTTTGTTTTTGACGTCGGATCCCATATGGGCAGGGGCGATGCTTCGACTGGGCGATGAGGAAGGTTTGCGCCTTGTCTTGGTCGGGTTGAGCAAGCTTTTTGTTTTCAGACGTTTTTTTCTGGGAGGCCAAGCCGAAAGGTGTTTGGACTATCACAGCGATTCGGACAGATTGTCTGACTTCGTAGCTTCAGTCGTTAGATCGATGGACGTTGTGGCATCGGTTTCGAAATCGATACCGGTTCCTGAATGGAATTGGGAGGTATGGCTGAAGGGATTGTCGGGTGCTGACGACATCGAAAGCGACCCATGTATTGCTGCGAATTTTCTGATTTCTCTTGTTCAAAAGAACGGAGGTTCCGTGGATACGAAGACGAGTCGCCTGCTCGATGATTGGTTCCGTTCAAACGTTGGTGAGCTGTGGAAGATCGATTGGTCTGCTAAACTGAAACGGGAAGTCAAGGCATCGATATGGCTGCTGAATCGCGCATCGTTGCTTGAGCTGGATTCGATGAGGAATGAGCATTTGCTCGCGCGTTTGTATTCCGCCGTTGGCGATGTAGTTTCGGCCGAAGAGACTTTGTCCCGCTATGCAACCCTAAATGGCGGCTTTGTCAGGGAACTCCCTGGTGCAATTGCAATATGGTTGTGGCGTAAGGGCATTGTCGAGCATGCACAGAGGATTTTGGGTTCATGGGCTACAGGAGTTGCATCAACGCCTTTTGCATCGTTTGTGCTGGCGGTGGCTTGTGATCTTTGTGGAATGAGTCGAACAGCTGAACGGCACATTGAGTCTTTGTTGAAGATGGACTCTGGTTTTTTGGATTCTCCTGATGCAACTGATGCAAGATGGATTTTGGCGGCTGTTATCGCTCGGTTATACTGCAGTGAGGATGCAGCAGTTCGTTTTCGAGCTTTGGCAGATCAGCATTCCTTTGGTTGTGAGCACTTTTTCGATCTATTTGGTCATGTTCCTTTACGTTCGAGTCCTCCAAGCGCGAATTGGAAGACTTGCTTGATGATCTCATGAGTCTCCAATCACAACCGAATTGTATTACGGACGAAGACGGGCATGTGCCTGTGATTCTCTTAGGGATGCATCGCAGTGGCACTTCTTATTTGGCAAGCTTTGTAAACGCTTGGGGAGTGTCGATAGGAGATCATTTGCTGAGTCCTGCAGAGGATAATCCCAGGGGATATTTTGAGGATGAGGAGTTTGTGCGCTTTCACAGTGAAGTGTTGGAGCGACAGTGCGGCCAGCCCTTGACATTCCATGAACTGGGTCCCATTCACTTTCGTGATCAACCGGATCTCTCCTTGACGGAGCAAGAACGAAATAGAGGTGCGGATTTAGCGAAGGCGCGATCTCGAAAGGCTATTTGGGGTTGGAAGGATCCGCGTACATGTCTGTTTCTGGATTACTGGAGGTCTATGTTTCCAAAGGCTATTCTCATTGCGGTATATCGCCACCCGCTTGAGGTTTGGGGTTCAGAGGTTCGACGTCGGATGCAGGATCTCAGTTTTGATTGTACTATACCAATTGATTCGTGGACTGTGTACAATCGAGCCATCCTCAACGCATGGAAATCCCATAAGGGTCCGAAACTGATGATCGGTGCCGGGACTGTTTTTGGGAACAAGCCTCAAATGGAGTTGCTGATTTCGCAGGTCTTGGGTCCTTTGACGGAGGAAAGGCGATCCTTCCTTCCTGAATTTTCTCCACATGAGTTTCAGGATTGGCGGATCAGTAAGGGAGCGCACGAGTGTTTCTCGGAAATCTTTCCGGCAGCAGCTGAGGTTTTTGACGAACT
>Ga0209723_1005740_pt1 | contig 12484 bp, 15 predicted proteins | sample BiotimSIPDNA_2_FD_185750 | JGI IMG/M metagenome (GOLD analysis project Ga0209723, IMG submission 185750) | Anaerobic biogas reactor microbial communites from Washington, USA - Biogas_R2 time_0 SIP DNA (SPAdes) (version 2) | ecosystem: Engineered > Bioreactor > Anaerobic > Unclassified | place... | reverse complement strand
TCCGGCGAGAGTGACGTCACCGCCTACACGGGGCCAGACGGGAAGTACGCTATTGGTGGATTGACAGACAGTACGACTTGGCGGCTCACGCCGACGAAGACCGACTGGACGTTCACCGAGACTTACGAGGACGTGGAGGTAAGCGGCGCGGACGAGACAGACGTAGACTTCACGGGTAGCCCCCTTGCGGCGGCCGAGGTAGCCGCTCCCCCTGCTACCTTCGTCCTGGGCCTTTCGTGGGACGCTCAGGCGGAAGTACACGAGCCGGTTGAGGCTCCTGCTGCCATTTTCACCCTGGGCCTCTCCTGGCAGGCGGCCTCCGAAACCTCCACCCCGCAGACACAGCCTGACCACGACGGGCGCATGAAGTACGAGCACAACCGCTCTCAGTACCAAGACGGCACCTGGAGGCGTTCGGCGGCCATCAGCTACGCTTGGGCAGGCCAAGACCCGCCGGCCACGGCCATCACCCGAGGCATGTTCCATGCGCTCACCGGAACGTGGTATGGGGTAACGTACAGCTTCGCGGACCTCAAGACGGCGGGGTTCAACCTCGTCATGCCTCCTCGCTATGATGCCATTTCGGGCCACAGTGTGCCTAACATGATAGCCGCCGCTGAAGCCGCCGAAATCAACATCATGCCCATCGTCTGCAATTCCAACATCCTCACCACCACACAAGCTGTCATCGAGGCCAACGATAGCAGTGACCGACTGGTGGGCTGGTACGTCCAAGATGAACCCAACGTGCGCACCGACTGGCAGGCACGGTTGGCACTGTTCCAACGCTACAAGGCAGATTGGAATGTCACCCACCCGCTCTCGGTGTGCTGCGCCTCGGCGATTGAGGAGGAGTACGAGGATCGCTTCCGGGTCTTTGCCTCGGAGTCTGCCGTCATCATCCACGACAACTACGGCTACTCGTTGAGTCAGTCCGCCATGCCGCGCCCTTGGACGTTCGACATCCCGCCGATACAACCTACGGGGGCCTTACGAGGCAGCGGGCAGGTGCGCACCCTCGCCGTGGCACAGAAGATTGCCGAAAGCCAAAGCAAAGAGCAGTGGAACATCATTCAAGGTCACGGCAGTCTAGACATAACCACTGGCACCGTCACCCCGCCGGTCAATCGCATGCGGGCCTCAGTGTACCATTCGCTGATCTGTGGGGCGACAGGCTACATTGTGTTTGCGGAGGACAGTTGGTGGTTCCGTAACGTTACGTTCATGGGCGTGGGGCCGTATACCCGGCCAGACTACGGCATAGGTCTGGTGGCGACCGGGTATGAAGTGCACCGAAGCGGCCTGCTCTGGGCTGGCCTGCAAACCGTCAACAGCGAGATTGCTGCGTATGAGGCCGTGTGGCTCTCCCGTGCGGCCCCCTTGGAGTACCTGGTCGAGTTCCAAGAAACGAGCTACTGTTGGAGTGATAACCCCATTGCTTCTACCCTCAAGCTCTACAATGGCGACTACTACCTCTTCATCGTCAATATCGAGAACTTCGCGCACCCCGTGCGGGTCACGCTCCCGTTCACCCCCTCGGCGACCACCCGGCTGTTCGGGCCCTTGACATGGAGTCAGTCGGCGAATATCCTGAGCGTTACATTGCATGAGTTCGGCACCTGGGGATGCAAATTGGAGGTGTAACCTTATGGCAACCCGATCAGCACGGAACGGAAGCGGCAAAGGGAAGGGGCAACGTGGGGGGGCCGCCGCAACCGGAACACAAAGCCCTGCCCCCGCGGTGGCCCTGGCTATGGCAAAGGGGGAGGCCGAGGGAAAGGACGCAACCGACGTTGAACAGCTAGGAGGCACACATGAACCCCGCTGAGGTTGCCGAAGAGGTAGTCGCTGCGCGCAAGGCCGGGTATGCCCGTGCTACCGTGAACGGAGTGGTGTTCGCCACCATCGAGAAGGGCTACTGTTCGCGGTTTGTGCGACTGTGCCACCTGGCCGCAGGATTGCCTACCGCTGCTTTCGGTTGTTGTGCCCATAGTACGGCTCAACACCTACGGGGGGAGAAGCGCGACGTGAACACCCCTGCCAGGGGAGACATTGCGGTATTCACGAACAGCGGGCCTCGTTGTTCTGTCTGCGGTCAAGCCGTCTGGCATATCGCCGTCTACTTGGGTAACGGCATGGTCGCAGAGAATACCAGCAGCTCTACCCGTGGAGACCCTCGCGCCGCCGGCACAAAGATCACCCCACTCGAACGAATTGGCATCAGCCGTATCTGGGGATACTTCTCCCTCCAGAAGTTCGCACAGCAGGCCGCTTACCACGATGGGCCGGTGGTCGTCAAAATCGCCGACACACCTTTTAATGGAGAACTGCGCGACGGCGTGACTTACCTGGGTGCCCTACCGGTTCGCGAACTCACCAGAGTGGGGGCCGCGGTCTACGACCATATCCCCGACGAACGGACTGTCTATGTCTACAAACGATAGGATATGCCCCATCTGCGGAGGCCCCAAGTCCCCCCGTGCGAAGACCTGCCGCCGTTGCATGAACAAGCGGCAGATTGATGACCGCTATCGGGCTTGGCGCAAGGCCGTGCTGGAGGCCGATCACTACACCTGCCAGCACAAGCATTACAACGATGATGGGACAGAGTTCTGGTTCCACGACCCCACGGGCAGAGAATTGCAGGCCCACCACATCTACCCCTGGCGTAGAAACCCCCACCTCCGCTTTGACCCCCAGAACGGCATTTGCTTGTGCCGCCGCCACCACCAGGAGTTTCACGACCGCTACGGCAAGTTTGGCAACACTTGGCCTCAGCTCAAAAAATACCTCGAAAGCTGAAAACTCGTTGCGCCGCACCCTTGACAAAAGATTCAGAGTGTGCTAAGGTGTCACCATAAAAGAAGGAGGTGCCCGAATGAAAGTCAAGGACGTTAGGGAAGCCTTGGGCGCAAGTGGTGCAGACCTCGCCCGTGTTCTCGGCGTTTCCCGCACAACGGTGTGCCGGATGGACAACGAACGCTTGGGCGCGGAACCGCAAGTGACTGAGGCCCTGCGACGCATAGCAGAGATTCGCTTGCCGCTCTTCGAACGGATGCGGCAACTACTGGCGGAGGTAAGCATTACGGCACCCGTGCGTACGCAGCTAGGGCCGGACGGAAGCCCGACGACTGTTGTTCTCGACGAGGAGGGCAGCGCGTTAGGCTTTGTGCGCTGGCCCCCCAAAACAGCCATCCCGCCTGGCGACGGCATGCTGATCATCACCCAGCGGCAGGAGGTGAACGACGATGGGGACGGAAATGGTGCGGAGTGAGGCGGCCCCAACGGGGTTGGAGGACATCCAGAGCAAAGTCCGCTCCATGCTCCGCAGCGGGTATCTCAAGCGCTGGACGGAGTATAAGCAGAACGGGCAGGTCGTCCGCAAGAAAGAAGATGCAGCGGTGGCCGATGTGGTCTATGCCATTATGACTGCTAGAGAGGTGGGGGTGCCTGACCTCTTCTTCTTGCGGCATGGCTACGTGACCCCCAACGGGGATGTGAGCATGGACAGTCACGTGCTCATGGCAATTTATACTGCCGCGGGAGGTCACTTCGAGGTCTTGGAGGAAAGCGACGAGAAGGCCGTTGTGCGCTTTTACGATGACGAAGGCCATGAGTATGTGAGCAGCTATTCCGTGGCGGACGCCAAACGTGCGGGCCTGACCACGTACAAAGATGGGAAGCCCAAAACCGACAGCCAATGGATAAAGAACCCCCGGAATCAGTGTTTGCGGCAAGCCTTTGCCAGAGGCGCGAGGACCTTCCGACCTGATCTCATGGCCGGCATGTACGAACATTCGGAACTGGGCTTGCATGTGAAGGACGCTGGCAAGGGCGATTGGGCAGATGCTCCCTTGGACGTGGGGGAGAACGGAGTGGTGGACTTGACCGACGTGGAGGAACTTGAACCTCCGGCAGAATACGAACCGGAACCGGAGGAACAGGAAGAGGTGGTCACTACTGCCGAAATACAAGCCTTCCGCGCTTGGTGCGAGGAGTTCCGCGCGGAAATCGGTGTAAAGGCCGAGCCCTTCCGACGCACGCTTCACGAAATACTCGCCGAAATGGGCAAGTCTATTTCGGACTTGACGATGGCTCAACTTGACGTTCTCCAAGACCAGATTAGGAACCATACCTGGGAGGCCTAGCTATGTTGCATGTGGGAGATCGGGTGACGTACAACGAGGCCGGGGCTATCGTCCGGTATGTCTACATGGACCCCATGGCCGAAATCAAATTGGACAATGGAACCACGATTGTGACGAGGGCCAGTAATCTGGTTCCTGAAACGCCGCCCTGCAAAGTTGCTTCGAGGGGTTGCCCGTGCAGGCGAGGTCGGCGGCGTCGGTTGGCCTCCCGCTGGTTCGGTCGGTTGTGTTAGCCTCTAGGGGGAGAATATGCCTTCAGCACAGGAGGTTAAGCAGGCTGTCCGCCTGTCCGACTGGATTGCCCGCTCAACAGAGGTCCGGCCCATGCGACGGCCAGGGATATTCCTGGCGCGTTGCCCAAAGCACGATGATAAGCACCCCTCCCTTAGGATAGACGACAACAAGGGGTTGTTTCACTGCGACCCCTGTCATTGGGGCGGCGATGTCTTCACGTGGCTTTGCGAGGTAGAGAAGCTGCCCTTCACGGAGGCTTTCCGCAAGGTCGCCGAATCAGTGGGGATGGATGGGGACCTCGGCGATCCTCGCGAAGCTGCCCACCGCAAGGAACGCGAAGCCGTGGCCGAAATCATGGAGGCGGCGGCAGCTTGGTGCCAAGCCGAACTGACCGAGGAACACGTCAAGATACTGACTGACCGCTACCACCTTCAGCCAGAGACCATCCGCAAGGCCGGGATAGGCTACTGGGGCAGGTCCTTTATCGGGGCCATGAAGACTGTGGGCTATACCGAGGAAGACCTGCTGCGGTGTGCGCTGCTGGCTAAGGCAGACGATGGCAGGCTGTATTGCCCCCTGGAGCGTCGCCTCGTGCTGCCCTTCCGGGTAAGCGGCCACATCGTCTATATGACAGGCCGCCATCTCGCCGATAAGCCTGCCCGCGCCATCCCCAAGTACATGCACCTTTCGACAGGCCTGCCTTCCACCAGCCCGTTCATTAGGCGGCCCATGTATGGGCGCGATTCGCTGGTTGGTGCTGACCGCGTCCTGGTGGTCGAAGGCCCCTTTGATGCCTTGGCGGTGCGGGAGAGGAACCCCGACGCAGCAGTAGTGGCAGCGATGTCGGCCAGCCTCACACCAGAGTTCGCGCAGGAGATTCGCAGCCTGTGCCCGTCTGCCGACACTACCATACTGGCTGACGGCGAACAGGTGGGCATACTGGGGGCTTTGGGGTCTGCGCTGCTGCTGATCCAAGCTGGGGGCTTTGCCAGAATCCAAGTTCTACCACCGGGGGAAGACCCGGCCAGCCTGGGCGACGCTCTGGACGACCTGCGGCCACCTCAGACGCCCGTAGAGGTCTGGGAGACCATATTGCCCACCCTTACGGAAACGGAGCAAACTGAAACGTTTAACAAGGCTGTGGTGCCTCTCCTCGCCGCCTACCCCATTGCCGAACGCGACGCGGCGATAAAACGAGTAGCTTCCTGTATAGGGGCTACCCTCTCCACCGTACGCGCCGCCATTACCCGCGCCGACACTGCCCCGACGCCGGAAAGCGCAATTCGCTACAGCCCCACAGACCTCGGCAACGCACAGCGGTTGATTCATCATCACGGCGCTGACCTGCGTTACCAGTTCGCCCAGAAGTCCGGCGCATGGTACTACTGGACGGGCAGGGTGTGGGAACTCGATCAGGTAGGGGAGGTTGACCGACGGGCAAAAGGGGTCATCCAACGGATGTATGCAGAGCTGGCCGAGATTCAGAACGACCGGCAGCGCAACAAGTTTCTACAGTTCATCCGTCGTTCAGAAAGCACCGGTGCGCGTAAATCTATGATCGAGGCGGCTCAAAGTGAATCCGGCGTCCCGATTCTTCCCCGGGACTGGGATAGCGACCCGTGGCTTCTGAATGTGGAAAACGGCATGATAAGGTTGAAAGACTGCAAGCTCCTCCCGCATGAACGCGAGGCCTATTGCCGACGCATGGCCCCCGTGTCCTATGACGCGAAGGCTGAGTGCCCCCGCTGGTTGGAGTTTCTGGAGGAGATCACGGCAGGGGATAAAGACCTGCAACAGTTTTTGCAACGTGCGGTGGGCTATTCGCTGACCGGCGACGTGAGTGAGCAGTGCGTCTTCGTGCTGTACGGTACGGGCGCAAACGGCAAGTCCACCTTCCTCACCACCTTGGAGACCATGCTGGGGGCCTATGTCTCCAAGAGTGCTTTCGAGGCCTTTCTGGTGAAACGAGGGGACGATGGACCGCGCAACGACCTCGCTGACCTGGCTGGGGCTCGGATGGTGATTGCAATGGAACCCGAACCAGGGCGACGGCTGGCCGAGAGCGTCATCAAGGAAGTGACGGGTGGGGATACGGTCAAGGCGAGGTTCCTGTATCAAGAACATTTCACCTACAAGCCCACCTACAAGCTGTGGTTCGCCACCAACCATAAGCCCACGATACGTGGCACCGACACGGGGATCTGGCGCAGGATTCGGCTGGTCCCCTTTACTGTAACAATCCCGCCGGAGAAGCGTGACCACCATCTGCCCGAACGCTTGGCCGCAGAAGCACCAGGCATACTCTCTTGGGCCTTGGAGGGGACCGCGGCGTGGATGGCCTACGGATTGGGCGAACCGACTGCCGTCCGAGAAGCTACCGAACGCTACCGCGAGGAATCCGACATTTTGGGAGAGTTCCTCGGCCAACTGTCGCATGGGCCGGAGTTCACAGTCAACGTCCGGCACCTCTACGCCTCCTACGAACGCTGGGCCGAAGACCAAGGCGAACGACCCAGCAGCGCGAGAATCTTTGCCGCTATGCTCCGAGAACGCGGCTATGACACCAGGCGCGTTCACGGCGGGGCTACAATGTGGATGGGCATTGCAATTCCTGGCACTACCTTAGGAGAACAATAATATGAACGCCGAAGTGATTCAAGGCGACGCGCTGGAGACCCCTACGGAGGTATTGCATGGCTTGGATATATGTGCCGGAAGCGGAATCGGCTCCTGGGCCTTCGAGTCCGCAGGAATATCCCGCACCGTCTGCTATGTCGAATCTGACACCTACTGCCAGCGTGTCCTGCAAGCCCGGATGCGCAGCGGCGACCTTAGCCCCGCCCCGATATGGGATGACCTCAAGACCTTCAACGGGCGACCCTGGCGTGGATGCGTGGATTTTGTCTATGGGGGAATCCCCTGCCAGCCGTACAGTATGGCGGGCAAGCGAGGCGGAACAGATGACCCCCGCGACCTCTGGCCTGACCTGCGGCGGGTGCTTCGCGATATACAACCGCGCATCGTCTTCCTGGAACAAGTCCCAGGCTTCCTTGTTCACGCTGGGGGATTCAGACGTGTTCTCGGAGAGCTGGCCGAAGACGGGTATGATGCAGTCTGGTGCGTGTTATCGGCTGCCGAAGTTGGAGCACTACACCTCCGCAAAAGACTCTGGATACTTGCCTATCCCAACGGGACCAGCCGGGAGCAATACACATCTGCGGGCAAAGGGGATGACATTTTTGGATGCGTACCGGATGTGGCCGACCCCTCGCGCAGGCAAAGTGACGGACGAGAACGAGGAGACATGGCGGATACGACAGGAGGCAGGCGGAGTGAGTACGCCGCCTCTGAGCCTAGCGGTCAAGATGCGAATGGCAACTCCGCAAGCGAGAGACTACCGGACTGGGCAGGCGGAACGCTGGGCCAACCCAGCCCGGTCACGCAATTTGAACGACCAAATGGACGGGAAGTTGAGCGTGATTTTCGTGGAGTGGCTCATGGGGTGGCCTCAAGGGTGGACCGACTGCGGATGCTTGGCAACGGATGGGTGCCGCAGTGTGCAATCGCAGCCTTCCGAGAATTGAACAAGCGGTGCCTATCAGCCCAACCGCCGCTGTTTACAGAGGTGCCCACATGACTGACTGAGTTCCTTGGCATAATGTTTGGCAAGGCTTGGTGCGGCGTGGCTAGGCGAGGCTAGGCGAGGCAGGGCGAGGCAGGGCGAGGCAGGGAGTCGTAACATTTGCCTATAAAATAGTTAGCCCGCACACTTGACAAACTTTCGCGACTGTGCTAAGGTGGGACCATAGGAGGAGCGAGACCATGACAACAAAGCCTGAGGTCAACATAGAACTACATCAATCACACCTGCGGGCGTTCGACGACTGCCCGGCTAAGGCCAAGATGATGCTCGATGGCGTGCAGGGGCATGCAGTTCCCCTGTTCGACCACGGGCAAAAGCTCCACGAGTACCTGTACGCCTACGTCGCCTCGTGCCAGCAGAAGGGCGTTACGAGAGACGACGAGTGGGCAGATGCTTTCGAGTCCATTACGGAGGATCGGCGGCTGGCGAAGGCGATCCGGCAGTTCCCCCTCACGGTCATCATTCGGCCAGAGTTCGTGGTCGAGGGGCTGGAGCAGGGGTTCAAGGTCGAACTGGAACACTGCACCTTCGCTGGGCGAATTGATCGCCTGGAACTTGACCTGGAACAAAGACTCTGGAGGGTGATAGACTACAAGAGCGGGTTCAAGCCTCTGGTGCAGGAGGAACCCCCGCGCCAGCTTCTACTCTATGCTGCCGCGGTCAATCGGTTGAAGGCTGAGGAGGGAGACCGCTTCGAGGTCTGGTTAGTCTACCCCGAAGCCAACGAGAATCTGCCCCCCTCCATGTGGACGCTGACCCAGGACGACCTCGCTGAGGTGCTGCCGAATCTGGACACCGTGGCGCAGGGACTCCAGAAGATAGACAGGTGGGACGCCACGCCGTCGCAATCGGCGTGTCAGGCATGCCCTTACTTGATGGGGTATTGCCCGCTCTGGGACCCCGACAAGGATGTAGACGAGTTGCCCGTTCTCGCGACGCAGGAAATGGCAGAGTGGGCTTGGCAGGTGCGTCAGTGGGCAGACCAGGCGGTGAAGGAGTGGGCCAAAGAGCACGGGCCAGTCATGGGCTACAACTTTGCGCCCCCCAAGTACATCGAGGAAGGGTCAACCCACTGGAGGCCCGCCGGAAGCCTCAGGAGCAAGGCCGGCAAAGCGAACCTGCAAGAACTCCTGCGGTCTCTATTCCACCGTGCCGCTGTAGCAGGCGACGTGGTGCTGTCACAAGCCCTGGAGATCAAGTCCTACTGGCTGAACCGCGTCATGGCCGACGAGGAGAGCGAGGTCGCAAAGGCGATCCGGCCCTTCGTCGAACCCGTGCAGGTGGTCGCTGAGTTCCGCGAACACTACGGAGAGGAGGAATAATGGAACGCTACGATCCTGGATGGTATCAGCGTGACCCCGAGGAGTTGCTGGACTACGTGGAGGTGGACGATCTCGTTGAGAGGGCAGAGGCCCTTCTCGACCGCCATGCGCGAGGTTTGGTGCTGGATGGGTGGGTGCGAGAATGGACGAAGGAATATTTGGAGGCAGAGGTGTGGGGGGGATTGACGGGTTTGGAGGAAGATTCCCATCTTTTTGGAATCCTTTCGGTGTACATTGAACCTGACGCCCTCGCCGAGCTGGGCTGCGAGGCCCGGCGGCGGGGAGAAGAAATCGCATGGGAGGATGATTAGCATGGCTACGATGTATGACTTTGATGACGGGCGGGGGGAGGTACCCGCCCATCAGCACCCCAAAGGCGGGGGATGGGTAGAGGATAATTGTGAGGTTTCCGCCGATTCTATGATCTCCGAGGATTCGGTGGTGAGCGACCGCAGCACGGTGATCGACGGCAGCACGGTGATCGGCAGCACGGTGAGCGACCGCAGCACGGTGATCTGCAGCAAGGTGAGCGACCGCAGCACGGTGAGCGACCGCAGCACGGTGAGCGGTGGCAGTACGGTGAGCGACGGCAGTACGGTGAGCGACGGCAGCACGGTGATCGGCAGCACGGTGAGCGACCGCAGCACGGTGAGTGGCAGCACGGTGATCGGCAGCACGGTGAGCGACCGCAGCACGGTGATCGACGGCAGCACGGTGATCGGTGGCTATATTGCAAGGGAGGACTGACCATGTGGTATCTCGTTGCCGGATTCGCCGGGTCGCTCGTGGGGATTCTCCTCTGCGCGCTCTGTACCGCCAGTCGGGTAGCCGAGGTGGAGAGCCGCGTAGACGCCCTGCGCCTCCAGAACCGCTGGCTGGAGAGTCTCCTGCGCCGAGGCCAAGGACGGCGGGCGGACCAGTGGCCGGCCATACAAGCGGCGCTGGAGGAGTGCGTAGGCGCAGACGAGACGGGAGGCGAGGGGGTTAGATGACCCGCCTGCTCACCATCAACCTGCTGCTCGCCTCGTGGCTGGCAATCACACTGGCCCTGGGCGAAAGCGTAAGTCTACCTGCTGCGGAGACGCCCGCTCCCTCGTCTCCGCCCACAACGCCGGGGGTGGTGGCTCCCTCTCCGCCGCCCCCGGCGGATCCCTTCCAGCGGTGCGCTCTGCGCGTGCTGGCCGGAGAGTTCGGCGAGGTAGAGGAATGGAAGCTGGAGGCCTACCGGAGAGGCCTGGAGGCGGGCGTGACAGTGCGCCCTGGCAAGTTGCTTATGACTCACTACGGGCCGTGGGATGGAGTAAAGGGTAGTCAGGCCTGGCGAGATGGCACATGGGATCGCCGAGGGCGACGGTGTAGCACGCGCACGCTGGGTTCCAACTTCCTCCCTGAGAACTCCTATGTATGGCTCTGCTGGCGGACAGGAGGAGCGACGCTCACAGAACTTCGCCAAGTGAGAGATTGTGGCGCACGTGGTAACGACCCGGTAGCCCGCCGCCTTGGTGCGGACTGCTGGGTAGACCGCTGGACCGAGAGACGGCTCCAAGCGACGTACTGGCCGCGATATGCGGTGATTCCAAAGGAGGAGAGACCATGACGCGCCAGGAGAAGATTGATGCTGCATGGGAGGAGTATGAACGGGTAGTGCAGCCCGCCCGGGAGGAGTATTACCGGGTAGTGCAGCCCGCCCGGAAGGAGTATTACCGGGTAGTGCGGCCCGCCCGGGAGGAGTATGAACGGGTAACGCAGTCCGCATTGGAGGAGTATGAGCGGGTAACGCAGTCCGCATTGGAGGAGCATGAACGGGTAACGCAGTCCGCATTGGAGGAGCATGAACGGGTAGTGCAGCCCGCCCGGGAGGAGTATTACCGGGTAGTGCGGGAAGCGACCGACGACCCGGAGGAGGCAGACAAGCCATGACCATGCTAGAGCAGTTGCGTTCCTGGGGAGCCTGCAAGAAGGCCGGAGGCGAAATCTGGAACCAGAGGAGTATCAGGGTATTTACTACTACCCTAGACCTCACTATCGCGCTCCCTGAGAAGAGGGGAGACCATGAAATATCCATTCGAGGACAAGAGCAACTGGGACATGAAGTATCCGATGGTATGGAGAGCTTACGAGTCCCGCATCGGACGAGTCTCTGTTTGCTTACGAGTGTGGCATGACCCAGATACCGATCTGCTCAAATGGCTGGCTTGGGTTACGCTCACATCTCACGGCCACCGCTACACCGCCGAAGGCTGCTGCACGATAATGAGGGAGGGGGTAGACATGGCGATCTATGCCATGAAGCAGCTCCTCGATGCCCTGCGCCCTGAGCTACTCGGGGAGGTCGTGGAGACGGTGCCGCAGCGAGGCGGGGACGCGGAGACCATTGACCACTACCGACGCGCCGGTAACTGGTTGAGTCACCAGTGGGCGCAGGACGTGGGCCACGCGGTGCCGGGGCTGGAGGATGCCTGGAAGGCAACGGAGGAGCAACCATGAACTATTCCCGCATGACGAAACTGGAGGGCAGAGCATGAGCCAAGGGGCTGGTAGGCCCGTATACGCCGGAGGAGTTTCGGCAGATATGGTTGGAGCCGCCAGCATGAAAACCTGCCGCTGGCCCTGGTCGCATCAATGGAGCAGGTGGGGCGAACCTGAACAGTGGAAGAAGACCGCCCTCGGCGCTGGCTTGTCTTGGATCGTGGAGCGGCAGGAACGCCGCTGCGAGAAATGCGGCAAGGTACAATACCGGGAGGTAGGGTAAGATGAGCAGTCAGATGACCATGATAGAACAGTTGCAAGAGTGGGGCGCGTGCGAGGACGGCGTAGCCTTTGCCCAGAACTACGCCTCCTGGCGTAAACTTTGGGTAGCCCTTGACCGCGCCGACTGGATGTTCTGGCTGCTGGATAAGCTAGGCTGCCCGCAACGCGAAATGTCGCTAGCCTGCCTCGCGGCCACCAAGCCGGAGGTATATCACCTATTGACCGACGACCGTAGCAAGGCCGTGTTTCAAGTCGTGCCTGCTTACTGGCGAGGGGAAATGGGTAGGGACGAGATGCAAAGTATTGCGGAGGCGGCATGGGAGGCGGCAGGGGCGGCAGAGGCGGCGGCAGAGGCGGCGGCATGGGCGGCGGCAGGGGCGGCGGCA
>Ga0209723_1005738_pt1 | contig 12486 bp, 15 predicted proteins | sample BiotimSIPDNA_2_FD_185750 | JGI IMG/M metagenome (GOLD analysis project Ga0209723, IMG submission 185750) | Anaerobic biogas reactor microbial communites from Washington, USA - Biogas_R2 time_0 SIP DNA (SPAdes) (version 2) | ecosystem: Engineered > Bioreactor > Anaerobic > Unclassified | place... | reverse complement strand
TTGGCTGGCTAATTAAGTTGTTTAATTCTGATTATACCCCGTGAGCTTGCTTTAGGGGAACAGATCAGAATTGGGGGTTCTAGGGGGAATCCCCCTAGTGTGACTTGGGGTTTAATACCCCTAGTCACAGGGGAGCAGGTTTTGATCTTGCAAAGCAAGACAAAACGCTGAGGGGTTTACCCCTTAGAAATGAGCTCCTTATTTATCAAAATATAAATTAGCGAATGTATTAGAGGTTAAAGATATCTTTTTAACTAAATTTTCATGGTAGAAAATAAAATAAAGATTATAGAAACCGACCAAGATGGTACTGAAATAGGTAGGGTGATACTTGAGCCTGATAAAAAAAGAGAGAGAGGGGGTTATTATTTAAGGGACTTGTATGTGGATGAAGAACACAGAGGCTATGGAATAGGAACAGGCTTATTGAGAAGAGCTTTAGAAAAAGCTGGTGGACGAGTTTCTTTAGAAGTGGATCAATCAAATGTTCATGCTTTGGATTTATATTTACGAATGGGATTTAAGATTGTTGGGAAAGTTCAGTCAAAAAGAGGGCAAGTGTTTCTTCGGATGCAAAAGTAATAATAGCTTGTATGTTATAAAAGTTTTCTTGTTTTTGACGCTACAGAGCCCAAGGTTTCCAGACAGGGATTGGTTCGTCTGTCTCTCTCCAACGAATAGGAGCGCTTAGGGTCCAGTTCCAATAAAAGTTATCTACCCAACTAGTTCCTCCATTAGTAAGATCACATCTAGCATCTGGGTCTTTGACACAGTAGTATTCAAGTGTTTCTAAATGATGGTTGGTGCAATCGGTGTGAGTTGGTCCACTTGATCCATAGCTTTTGACTAATTGTCTTTCCCCATCTGCGCAAGCGGAGTTACATCCCATGTCTCTTGTACAGAAATTATTGCATCCAAAATTTTCATATTTGTCTGAACTTACACAGGTCCACGGGTAAGGTGGATATGAATCATTGTTGGTGCTAGTTGGAGTTGGAACTGGAGTATCTTGTTCATTCTCTTCAGATTTATTTGATAGGCACAAATAGCATCTGTTGAGGCTGCAGTCTTCTATAACTTCACCATATTGATTGTATTTAGTGAAATCATGTGAGTAAAAAGCATGCGACTCAGGAAGAAAGCAGGCAAAAATCTCCTCATAACCATTATGGGTTGTTATAAAAATCTTTTCTAGTTTTTGAGTATTCTGGTTAATGTAGGAGTTTTTTAACTCATTTGCTGAAATAAATTTTTCAATTATTTCTTTAGAAAGGTCACTACTGAGTGGTTCAGCTGAAAGATCTTCTTGCCAAGGATGTGGTTGATTAATTGCTTGAAAACGATCGGTTGTTTTAATAAACTCGCTAGCAAGTAATAACGATGAACTATCACGCCCACGGTTAATCTGTTCAAGAGGATTTAGGGCTGATAAAACAATAACTACCAGAGTTGAAACAATAACCATTATGATAATAATCTCAATTATAGTAAATCCTGAAGATAAATAAGTTTTTTTGGAAAAATTTTTCTTCACATTCCTACTATAAAACAAGGAATGTTTTTTGTCTAAAATGTGATTTATTTTCAATAAATTTACTTATGAAGTGCATTGTAATAAAATATACTAGTTATTTTGTTAATTAATTACTAATATTTAAAAATTAGATTTCTTATGACACAAACTCCTGAATTAGCCACGCCTATCAATTATCTAGATCCAACGTTATCGGCTCCTGTTGCAGCAATAGTTGGACCAAGACCGGAAAGTGGTGCTATTAGTTACGATAGTGATACTTGGTCTGTTGATTATGAGTTGTTAGAAGAAAGTGAGAGAAGACTCATCGAGGTGATTAAAAATTTGCCTTTAGATGAAAATTTATGGAGAACAGTCTTAAAACCTTGGGGAGAAACTTCTATAACTGTTCAACAGGTAGAGCTAGGTTCAAGAGACGAGGAATTTAGTACAGTATTTGATTATCTTTGGGAAGTAGCCAAAGAGTATCCACAATTGCAGGTAGAGTTAGCTAATTACGTCGAAGTTTGCTCACTACTAGCCGAGCAAGCAAATAGATATGGGTTACCAGTAGAATCAAGAATGGTTGCTTGGAAAGACTTTTCTGTAGTTGATAAAGACTTGAGTGCTGTTGATGAGGCAATGTTTATTAGGGAAACAGTAATGATTATGATGAAGACTCCCGAAGGATTTAAGTCATTTACTGAAATCGAGTTACCTGACGGGACTAAGGTCTACGCTGAGGAATACTCTGAGTCAGAAAATTCTGAGATGGGTGATCCTGAATCTGTGGGACAATTTGCAGGTAATATTGAAAAAATTTATCAAATTTTTAAAGTGCCTCCTTTTGTTGTTACAAGTGTTGGAGGTAGAATGATGACAGATCGAAATCCAGAAGCTACTTTTTTAGGAAAATATGTAGTTAATTTTAGGATTGGAAAGAATGGTCAAAAAGAGTTTATGAGTTCAAAATATTTGGGTTTTGGTGGTTTGTCTGGACTTGATGGTCCCATTGCTCAAACAGTTGAGGGGTATAGAGGTGATTATGTTGAGCAAGTTAGAAAAGGATTTCTTAATGAGTTGAAAGATAGATATGAGACTGATGGATCAAAAATGGACTATTCTTCTTTATTAGCAATGCACTGGTTAGATCAAGGAACTTTGGGTCATAGTGTGGGATTATCAGAATATGATTTTATGAACAGAATAAAGACTCCACAGCCTCAAAAGGAAAAAACTCGTGAACAAACAAGGTCAGGAGAAGACATTGAAAGTTGGAGAGGATGGCTAAAAAATGCTGGTAGAAGGAGAGGTATTGGTCGATAGCTTTTGATACATTCAAAAATTTATTTAAGTATAGCTATTTGTGTTAAAAGAATTTTTTATAGTGTAGAAAAAACTTTCTCTTTTGACTTCTCACCTTTGATCAATATCAGCTGAGACTTTTTAATTTTAAGGAATTTAGATAGAACTTTTATGCAAGCAAGGTTGGCTTTGTTGTTGATTGCTGGCTCGACAACATAAACATCAAGTTTTCCAGATTCATCTTTGACTACTTCGGATTTTTTTGAGTTTGGATGAATTCGTGCAGCAATGATCATTAGCGACTTTATTATTCTAAAAAAAGTGCCAAAACTCAATGACTAATCAACAAAACTCAATGCTATCCCAGATTTATTAGCTCTCCCAGTTCTGCCAATACGATGAATATAAGCTTCTTGTGATTCTGGCAAATCATAATTGATTACATGGGTAACATCATTAATATCCAATCCTCGTGAAGCCACGTCAGTAGCTAAAAGAATTTGGACTCTTTCAGTTTTAAATTGAGTTAATGCTTTTTGTCGTTGAGATTGAGATTTATTACCATGAATAGTGGCTACTCTAAAACCTCTACCAAATAACTCTTTGGCTAACTTGTTTAATCCATGTTTAGTTCTGCCAAAAACTAAGACTTTATCAAAGCCCTCTCTTCTAAGAAGTTTATTTAGAATTTCTACTTTTGATTGACCATTGACTTTAACGATACCTTGTTCAACATTTTCGGTTGTCTCTTGGCTTTTTACTTCGACCTTAATTGGGTTGTTTGAAAAACGAGAGATTATCGTGTTTAGCTGAGTTGGCAATGTTGCTGAGAAAAAGAGGGTCTGTCTTTGAGCTGGCATCAGTTTGATTACATACTCCATATCATTAATAAAACCCATGTCTAGCATACGATCAACTTCATCCAAAATAAGTGTAGAAAATGAATTTAAATCAAGTTTTTTTCTTTTGGTTAAATCAATTAATCTACCTGGTGTGCCGATTATAAAATGTGGAGACCTTTTTAAGTTTCTTATCTGAGAACTCATTGATGTTCCTCCGATAAATAAAGCTGAAAAAACTCTTAAATTTTTAGCAAAGATTCTAAATTCTGACTCGATTTGAATAGCAAGTTCTCTAGTAGGAGTCATTATCAGCACTCTTTTTTGATTATCATTTGCCACCTGATGAATTAGAGGAATTAGGAAAGCTGCTGTTTTTCCGGTACCAGTATTTGCAAGTCCAATTAAATCTTTTCCCTCAAGAATATGAGGTATAGCTTGATCTTGAATTGGAGTTGGAGTTACGTAGCCACAGTCGGCGATGTTTCTCTTTAACTGATCACAAATTGAAAAATCATTAAACTGATTATTTATTTGATAATCTGAATTTTTGCTTGCATCTGTGTGAGAAATCTCTGATCTATTAATCAAATTAGTGGGATCAAAAATCTTGATTCGTCTTGAACCACCAAGTCTTCTTGTTGGTCTTTTTCTATAATAACTGCTTCTTGAACTAGACATACTTCCTTTTAATTAATTAAAGGAATTTAAGACAAAATGAAAAAAGTTGGAGGTTTGAGACAATTTTTTGAAGAATCAAAAAACCTGAGCGAACTTGAACTATTGGCTGTTCCTTTGTTAGATTGAATATTATATCATAGTTTGTGTATAAACCCATAATCTATTAAGAAATACCACTTAACTGAACTCCAACAGTATGCAAAAAAATCACCATCGTTTGGGTTTTACCTTAATCGAAATCTTGATTGTGATTGTAATCTTCGCAATTTTATCGATTACTGTTTTAATTGCTCTAGATCCAATAGAACAGATAAACCGTGGTCGAGACACAAAGTCATTAACCTTTAGTGCTGAACTTTACAATGCCATTGATCGTGTAGAAGCTAGAAGCGAGTCGGTCCCGATTTTAAGTGATGTGGTTGCTGCACCCCTGGATTCAAATTTTGGGATAACAACTCTTTATCAATTGATGGATTTTGCTGAGATCAAGCCTTCATTTATTTACGGACATCAAAAGGATTTACCAAATATTTTTCTGACTGTTGTTGATTCTTTTCAAAATAAAGCTGTCTGTTTCTTGCCAAAATCAAAATCATTTAGAGACCATTACCTTAGCATATATTCAGTTAGCGGTGAAAAGCTTGAGGAATGTCCACAGGGAGGCTGTTATCTGTGTTTTTCGTCGGTGATGGCGGAGATCGATCCCTCAGCTTATGATATATCTGGAGGGATTGAGTTAATTTCAACGCCGTCTCCTACAGTCACTCCAACAGTAGAAGAAGAAGCTGATGTTTGTGGAGATTTTGATCCTCAATGGCCAAATTTTGCTTGGACTTTTGGAGAGTCTGACACCTTTGCTAAATGGGGATGTACACATTTTTCAACAACTGATTGGGGTTGTGGTAGTCTATGTTTACAAAATCATGGTTGTACTCCTTGTCCTGAGGGTCAGAGAAAGTTGGTAAAATTTTATTATGCTACACAAGAAAGCGGAGATTTTGAGTTGTGCCTAAGTCATTATAAAGAAACTAGAGAAGAGTACTGCGTCAGTGATCCATATGCGAGATGTGATTTAACTCGATATCCCTTTGATTCGATGGATTTTATTTACGGCTGCACTAATCCCAGAAGACCGATCATTATTATTGAGGAGTATTTTCGTTAATAAATATTTTATAAAGATATGAAAAAGATCATTTTATCAATTTTTATTTGTTTAGTTTCATTGCTTGTTTTGTTCCAACCTGTTAAAGCGAGTGGAGATAAAGTAAGAGGAGAAAAAGCTGATGGTCCTGCAAATCAAAATGGTGAGCGTCCTTTTATAGGCTAACTCTTTTTTTTACTTGTTTATGAAGATTTTTTTTGGAAGGTTTTTTAAGTTCATTTGTGACTTTTTTACCTTCAGTGATCATTATATATACAAGAGAAATCCATAATGTTGCTACTCTTAACCATCGAGGTTCGAGAAAGCGAAATATTAACTTGCTTATTAACTGAGGTACTTTGAAGATAACTTTTCCTATTACTTGAGAATGTTTTATCCAACCGTCAGCAATGAAGTTATGATCTCCTTTGGTTTGGTAGTACCACTGCTCTTGACTAAATTTCTGTTTGTTAATTATTCGATGGGTAATGCTGTTTGGTAATTCTGGACCAACAGTTAATGACTCAGGACGAAAGGTAACAACTTCATTTTCAAGGTAATTGTCCATTTTTTTAATCAAAATAATGGAATCTTTTTTTATTGACGGTTCCATTGAGCTGGTGGTAACTCTTAAAAAACGTTGATTTCCTGGCAACTCTTTTCCTAAAAAATAGCCTGAAAGTGAGATAAGAATGAAAAAAAATAATAAAGATACATAGGCAGTCTTTTTAATTACCCAAAAGTTATTGTTTATTAACGAAAGAGATTTAGTCCAGTATATTCTTGTTTTAACAACCATTTTCATAGTTTTAGTATAAAGCCTTTTAGCTTGAAATAAAATTTTGTAAGATTTCTTCATCCCAAAAACCTTTTTTTAAGTTGTTATTAATATCTAAAGTTTCAATAATTAGATTGAAGTCGCAGCGTTTATTTTTTCCTACATCAGAATCTAAGGACAAAATAAAAATTAGATCACTGTAGTTATCTTCGACTTTTGATTGAATATATAATGAAATTAAATCTCCTGAGTAAAGTTGCTGGAGTTGTCTGTTATATACAGACATCTTTAGTTGTTCACAAAGAACACTGCTATTTGTGAATTGTGGTGAGATGATATATGAAAACTGCATCTCACCCTCTTTTTTAATTCTTGCTGAGGAAGTCTCAAATCCGCCTGGTATGATGCCAGTGATATTAAAAAGAGTAGAGGTTGGTAACTCGTTTGCCGTTTGCCGATTTGAAAAATCTAGCGTACTAGCTCTAAAAAAATTGTCAGTTAAAAACTTTTTAACAATAAAATCTGCATCTGTAAATTTTGATTGGATGAGGATTAAGCCGATCGCCAGCACGAGTAGTTTTGGCCAGCGCTTTGTTAACATGATCGTGACTATTTTTTTACTTCAACAAAGATCTTTCGAAGCTCGTCATATATGATCAGTACCGCTGGGATTCCTATCAGAATTGCTATACCGGTTTTTGATTGAGCAAAAGCGACAGCGAATCCAAGCTTGGGAATTACGAATGCGACTTTACCAATGATTTGATCTTGTTTGATTGGATGTGGGTCAGGGGTTTGATTGGCATCTCCCTGAGTAACATATTGATGAACTTCTTCATTTATTTCAATGATTCTATGGGTTATAACTCTTTCTGAACTGTCAGAAAAAGTTATGACATCCTTTTGTTTATACTCATTTTCTTGTTTGACACCGATAATATCTCCGGTCATGATTGATGGCTCCATTGAGCCTGATTGAATTACATATGTCTGATATGGAAAGGGGCTTCTATTAGATAATATCCAACCCAAAATTAACAATACAATTACAAACGAAATCGCTATGTAAAAAATAATCGTGAAGAATATCTGTCTTGGTGAATTTTTTTTTGACATAGAGAATTTTTTGAAAAGAGAAGCGCGCTCAAATAGCTTAGTAAGCTATTGAGCGCGCTAATGATCTTAAATACTATCTAGCAGGAGCCATTTGTTCCAGTGTGAAAACCACATCAAAATCTAAGCTATCACTCTGAATTTCATTTCCGTAAGCGTCATGATCAATATTCCAGTCCATCGTCACGGTAACACTACCACCAGCAGGAATTACTCTTTGACCTGGGATTGTGTTTGCTAACCACTGAGTTTGGAACTCATCAATATTTGCATTAGCTAGAGTTGTATTAACGATCGATTCTTCGTTGAGTTTTACTACACTATTTAGATAACCTCCTAACTCTCCTTCTCCTGGGCCGGGATTTGCACAGGTTGTATCGACTAACTCTTCTGGTTCATTACATCCATTGTCATAATTTTCAAGACTTGCCAATGAAAAAGTTAGGCGACCTGGAAGTGAACCTGTGTTATTAATTGTCCAAGTTCTACCACCTTCAACAGTGCCATCTGCGCCAATATTACTGACTTGAAAGTTATCAAAAGCTTGGCCATTATTACCATCAACATCTAGATCTAAGGTTCCAACTGTAAAGTTAGCTGTTGTTGATGTCTCGGTATCAGTAAACAGAGCTTGAGATCCGAAGTATCCTGCGGTGCCTACGACGGCAATAATCAGGCTACTCGCCAGTATTTTTTTCTTATTCATAAAGATTCTTTCTATAGGGCAGGAGGTTAAACTTGGCTAATGGCAGTTTAGCACTCATCCTATACACATTAATAATATAAGTCTATTAAATACTTATACATATTAATTTGTCAATAGAGATTGATATAAAGAAATAACTATGACAATCATTTGAAATGTTTAGACATAGAAAGAATACTTAATAAGAAAGTTGATAAATGTCGCCAGATTTTGTTGAATAGACTTTCTTTAAAAATGAATATTCACAATTATCAGCTATATTATTAGTTTTATCCATTTCTTGTTTAGAAAATACTACAAACTCAATGTTGTTTGATATAAGAAATTTTTTTGTTTCCTCTTGACTTAACGAGCAGGAATAAAACTGTTGGGCAAGTGTAGTTCTATTTGTAAAATCAGGTGTTTGTAGGGAATGTCCAAGATAGACTCTATTGTTTGAATAAGCGGGAATCAAATTTCCTAAATAATAATTGCTCAAAACTCCGTCGAGAGTTTTTGTTGAGTTTTTTAGATACTCAATTATTTTGTAGTCATTAATATTGGTAAAATACCAAGGATTTAAGGTTTTAGTTTCAAGGATACGTTTAAAGAAAATACTCCCAGAAGTCATTGAGGTAATGACAAACAATGTTAGTAGAAGAGTAAAAAAAAACTTTTCAGTAGATTCTTGATTTACCTTTTTAGAAATTTCTTTAAGTAAATCAATCATTAGCAAGATTACGGGAAAAAGAGAACTTCGTAAATAAAAACGGGCAAACCCAATTGGTAAAAATGAGAGAGTGATGCTTATCATTGACCAAGTAAATAAATACTTTTGAAGATTGCTTAGCTTATTAAAACGGAACAGATTAAGGAAAAGAGGAATCAGCAATAATCCGTAACCAAAAAAAAGTGAACTGACTGTTGGGTTTGATAACTTTTGTTTAATTACTCCAGAAAAACTTGGGTTGGAGGCCAAGTTCTTTTGCATTAGCAAAACTTCAGCAGTTCCTAGAAGTATTAAGATAAACCAACAGATGATTTTATCCTTCTTAATTTTGGTTGGCGTTAGTATAAATAAAGAAGAACCAATTAAAATAAAACTTAATAAATAATAAGGATAAAATAAACAGGTGATTAACAAAAAAAAGAAAAGACTAAATAACCACTTTTTTTGTTTTTTCTGATCTTGGTGATTTAAATAGTAGTAATGACTCATTAATAAAAAAATATATGCTGAAACAGCCATGCCCTCATGAGGTCTTTGAATGGCACTATGAAAAGAGAATGAGGTCATACTGCTATCGAGTGAATCATGAAAAGGATACGTTAAAAATCCTAATCCCCCTGCAAATAAAACAATTAGAGTTGAGATAAATACAGTTGAATTTCTTTTATAAATTTTTTTTAGAAAAAAGATTATGGTAATAACCAGGATTAAGCTGGTGATTATTGATAGACAATAGAACAAAATAAATGGGTTAATATTTTTAAGTAGATTTCCCGTTAAACTGTATAGCGGATAGTAAAAGATTGGTTTATTGGGAGTAGAATCATAAACATTTTCCATTAAAAAGTCATGGTTTTGACCCCAATTTATTGCTGAAACGTAAACATTGATATCCCAAGGATCAAACCAGCTTGCTTGTCCAGAAAAAACATAGCCATCTGGAGTATTTTTAGAGGCATAATAGTGAGGATATAAACTAAAAAATATGGCTATTATCCAAACTAATACGATTATGATGATTAACTTAATTCTTTTCAAATAATTTTTTATTAAATATTAAAATCTTACTGTAACTGTGGGTACGTCCATGTCAACTCGCTTTGTATCGGTTTTCTAAGTTCTTTATTTTTAAGTTTTAATACCCAGATTCTTTCTTTTCCTGTTTCGGCATAATTATCATATAAAATTTCTTCTTGATTCATCTCAATATATTGATATATGTAGTTGTTTAAAAAATATGAAGCGATAATGTAATCAACATCATTAAAAATTTTATTATAAACATCAACATCTATTGGTTCACTTTCGGGATTATTGGGAGTGACTCTCATTTGGACATCTGGTCTTTCCTTTTCAATATAAAAGAATGGGTCGGGATAACTGGCCGATAAAACCTTGGCTTTAGCAGGTAGATAGCTAGCTAGTTTTTGTGATAACTCAAAATAATCATGAGAGTTGTTGATCTCGTTAACTCTGTTAAAAAAGATGGCGCTGTTAATAACAGGAACAATAATCGCTAATATTGCTAATAATTTTATTTTTTTTGAAGTTAAAAAATTTTCTATGTTTAATGACAAAACAATTGCTCCAAAAAATGAAGTATAGATTAAGTACCACATCTCTTTAAATAATATGGGCAATATACTGGAGGTAAGAACTAAGCAAGCTAATAAAAATCTTTTTAAGCTTCTTAACTCTTTTTTAATTAACAAAGAAATAACGAAATATAGATTAGAAAGATAATAAACTGAAAGTACTATTCTGTGTAAATATTTGTATTTAAAGGTTTCAATAACAAATGAAGAACTATATTGTTTACGATGTAGCTGAACGATGTTTTGGACTAGAAATATTTCTTTATTTTTCCAAAAACTAACTATCCATATAGATAAACAAAAAACGATGGGTAATCCGTAGATGGCAAGGTTGGTTATCCTCTTTTTCCAGATTAGTTTTTTTTGAAAAGTTAGGCTGATGATAATAGGAATCAAAATAATTGCTGCAGTAGGATGAGTTAACAATGAAAGTGCTGAAAAAACTCCACTTGCCAAGTTATGTGAGGTAGTCTTTTTTGATAGAAAATTCAAGTGATGATGTAGGGCAAATACTCCAAACAATAAAGTTAGAATTTCCATTCTAGCGACAATTGAGCCGTCTTGAAAATAGTGATCGGTAGCTAAAACAATTAAGGTGATAATTATTGTTTTATCTGATCGATACCAATGCTTAGTTAAAAAATAAATAGAAGTTAACACCAAAGATCCACACAATAAACTCAATAATCTAGCGGTGGTAATACTAACTCCAAATAGTAAATATGTTGTAGCTAATACTAAAAAATACACTGGTGGATACCAATACGAGTATCTCTCGACGTAAGGAATGAAATCTTTAAAAAGCGAGGTGCCAAAGCCGTTGCCCCTGATAAAATTGTTGGTGATGTCAGAATATAAGGCCTCATCCATAAATATTGGAAACTTGGAATGAAGCAAAAATAAAAGTAATATAAAAAACACCAAAATAATAATTGCACTGATTATTTTGGTGTTAAATTTTATATCAAATAGCTGTTCTTTTTGAACTGATGGCTGATTATTTTGAAGCTGACTCATTTTCTCTCCAAAACGGTTTAGTGATAACGAACTTTTACTTTATAAAAATCTTTTAGGTTATTTAGAATCTCACGAACTGATGTATTTGATTTGCCTTTAGTACGATTTGGAAAAACACAAGGTGTTTCTACAAAAACAAAGTCAGCTTTTTTTAAAATCAGAGCTACTTCTGTCAGAGTAAAGTAACTAGTAGTGACAAGTTGCTGTTGACAGATCTCTTTAATAGCAATTCTGGAGTATGCTCGAAATCCATTGGTGTAATCAGATAGCTTTAAATCAAGTAGTATTCCAAGAAGATGATTAGCAATGAAACTTGAAACTTTTCGATAGATTGGCCAGTTTAATGTTTTGCCGCCTTTAGTATAACGTGAGGCAATGGCTACATTTTTATTTGATTTTTTAACAATTTTTATTAGTTGATTAAGCTCAGTAGGTTGATGAGATAAATCAGCATCCATCTCAATAAATATTTTGAAGTTTTTATCTTTAAGGGCTTTTTTAAAACCCACAATTACGGCATTGCCTCTACCCATTTTTAAGGAGTTGCTAATTAGCTTAAGATTTGAGTATTTTTTTTGTAACTTTCTAATAACCTTTGCGGTACCATCTGGGGATTGATCATCAACTATAAATATTGTTGCATTTTTTTGCTGTTTATTAATGCTCTCAATTAAGACTGGAATATTATCTTTTTCGTTATAGGTGGGCACAACGATGGCTATTTGCGGATTTTTCATTATTGAGAACTTAGATTATTGAAAAATGATGTAATGGTCTTAATAAAGTAATCAAGCTCTTTTTTCGTTAAATCTTGATGGCAGCCGACATAAAATCCAGAGTTAAGTAGGCAAGAGGAAACAGGAAAATCAGTTTGTTTAAACTTAAGTTTTTTGTATGCGGGCTGGTTGATAACTGGCATCAGTGGTCTAGTTTCAATCTGTTTACTCTCTAAAAAGTAGATTAGATTTTTTAGACAGTCACGTTGCAATTTTTGAGCTTGAGTAGTTAAAACTAATGGATAAGCCATATAAACATGACTGTTATCTTTATCTTGCCGAGGTAATTTTAGCCATTTTTCTAAATGTG
>Ga0209723_1005719_pt1 | contig 12536 bp, 7 predicted proteins | sample BiotimSIPDNA_2_FD_185750 | JGI IMG/M metagenome (GOLD analysis project Ga0209723, IMG submission 185750) | Anaerobic biogas reactor microbial communites from Washington, USA - Biogas_R2 time_0 SIP DNA (SPAdes) (version 2) | ecosystem: Engineered > Bioreactor > Anaerobic > Unclassified | place... | reverse complement strand
TCTGTTTGGTAAGAGCACTTTTTTTTATCTGATCAATTTTACACCGGAATAAAATGAGAAAACTACCGGATTTAATCTGAGAATTTATCCTGAGATAATTTTAGAAACTACAGTAATACGACAAACCCAACATAAAGTAGTTATGTCAATGTCTCCAAAGCAGATTACGTTAAAGGATCGTTACTTTTTTGATTTTGATAAGAGTAGGCACAAAAAAGAATCGCCGGGTAATTAAACCCGGCGCTTCCGCTTCACCCGTATATTATTGCAAGAGGGCCTTGCAATTGGTAGGAATTCTAAGATAATTAACGCTTATATAAAAAACAAATATTTTTAACCAAACTGAATTATTAATTGATTACAAGATTGTATCCACAAAGTGCAAACCTTATTGATACTTGTGATAGATATTCAAATAAAGACTTTACACAGTCGCACATATGCGACACTTTTTTTTCGAGTCGCATATGCGCGACTCTTTTATTTTCTGGTAAACACTGTATTTCCCTAAAAATCAATTCATTAACTATTATTGATGTTTTGGCACAGATATCGCTTATCATAGATGTTCAATTGAAAGATTCCGAGGGCTGTTTAAACCTCTGCAACACTATATAAAAGCACCAAACGAAAAACAGAGGTGGTAGGGAACCGGCTGGGGACGGTAAAAAAGTTACCGTCCCCTTTTTTTCATTTTCTTTCAAAAAATTTCACTTCAAGCGAATCAAAATACGCTTTTACCGCATTTCTGTAATTTTCAGGGAAGCTCCCCTGTAATGCCTTTCGCCTCAACATATAAAAAGTATCCGGATCTTTTACAATTTCATCTGGTTTAATTGTTTTTTGTTCCTTAAAGGTTGTTGATGCAATCCTGGATTTTCGTTCTTCCTTCCCTTCATCCTGCTTATGCAAGGAAAGGGCAGCTTGAAGCATACGGGAAAGAAATCGGTCCTGGCGTTCTGCAATGTCCTTTTCGGGGTTTTTTAACATCTGAGCCAGACGTCTGGCTTCTTTCTCCAATTCTTCAACCCTTTTTGACAAACTCTCCCCTTCACCACCAAACTTTTTAGCCAGTTTCTCCAGTTCATCAGCAAGTGCTTCCTGGGCTTTTTGAGCATCTTTTCGGGCTTGCTCAATCTTATTATCACTTTGAGCCTCTGAAAAGCGATCTGATTTTTTACCATTCATCATTGATCTCAAGAGATCTGAAGTTGCAGAATTAATAGCAGCCTGTTTTCCAGAAAGTCTTTGCAAACCGGCTGTACATCCTTCAGCTCCACACTCTCCTTGTGCTTGCTGTTGTCCCATAGAACTTTCAATGCTCATCATCAAGTCAGCCAGATCATATAAAAGATGTGTATTAGAATGCATCAATCTAGCCTCTCCAGACTGACCTATTGATTGGATAATCGTTTCAGACATCTCTGATACTTTGCCAAAACCCTCTCTTAAAAGTTTTTTAATAAGAGGTGGAACTATTGACAGATTATCTGCTTTTTGTTGAGACTTCTTAACAGCATCATTTACAGTCTGTTGAAAACGTGCCTGATGTTCCCGATTCATTGTTTTTATTTGTTTGCCAAGTTCTTCCTGCCATAGTGCAATATCAAGTATGTCATCTGTTAAATCAAGAAGCTGCTTGCGTTCAACCTGCATCTGCTGCGACCTTGCAGAGCTCATCATTTGTTTCAAACTTTGTGATAAAAATAAAAGCTCACTACTCATTGAATTCATATCACCCGATGATGGAAACTGTTTTTGAGAAATTAGCGATTCCATCTCCGATTGTATTGAATCGAGTTTGTCGGTTGGCGGCATTTTTAAACCATCTTTGGCTTTTGATGAAATATCTTCGCTTAATTCTTTGGTCCTATCCAGAAGTTTTCCCTGCTGCATCATGCTTCTCTCTTTATCATCTGATCCTGAAATTTCAGTCTGCTCCTTTGCAAGATTTTCTGCACGAAGTGCCAATGCAGCTATCTCTCTATCACGCTTGAGCATTTCGAGGAATTCCAAAGTATTATCAAGTCTTTCATTGAGTTCCGGTAACATTTCTTCAAGTTTTTTAACAGCCTCCTTCATATCTTCCATTGTTATCATCTGGTTATCAAAGTCCATAAACAAGCTATCACCAAATTGATCGATCAGGTCTTTAAGGGCCATTTGAATCTGGTCCATTTTTCCGACTATTTCTTCCCCAAGCTCACCTTCATTCTTAAGTTTTTCAATGTTATCCTGAAGAGAATTCATTGCTGTTTTCAATGAATCAGCCTGAGTCTTAATAGTTTCTTTAATTTTATCCAGTACCTGTTTCTGATCCCAGGTAAGTTCTTTTTTTCCGCTGGCCGATTTGATTATATTTTTTATCATTTCATCAAGGTCTTGCTGTGTTTTTCTCACATCATTAATTGCTTTTTGTGCAGAGTTTTCCCTGTTTACAACCTGTTCATGTATTTCTTCAAAACTTAACAATCTATACCAGAATGTATCACTTTTGGCAATTTGGTATGGTTTAAATGGACGTGAATCTCTTGCCTGTGCCCAATAAAACAACGTATCTCCTGGATAAAGAGAAAATTCATTAAGATTCCATTGCAGTTCTTTTTGAACAGTTTTAGGATTTCCTTTCAGAGGGATATTCCATTCTCTGGGCGGCTCATCCTGTTCACCATTTTTGTAGTAATTAATTTTCAGGGTTCTTAATCCAAGATCATCAATTGCTTCTAACCATAATGATTCAACCATATCCGGATTTACACTTTTATTCGCCCCGGGTTTGAGGAAATGTACAAATGGTTTATCATCAGGAATGATATCAACATAAAACAGTGGAAGTGAATCATTTTTCTGTCCGAATGTATCCAATAGAGAAAACGTATAGGTGACCGGATTGTAAACCGTAAATTCTCCAATTATCTTTTTGTCAGCAATATCCATCACGCATGAATCGTTGTTAACAATAAGATAAGCATCAGATATCCTGTCGGATTGTATCTCAATTTCTACTTTTGTTCCTGCATACACAGAACAATCGCCCTGCCCTTCAGGAAGCTCCTTTTGTAAAGCACCTGTATAGGATGGAGGAAAAAGTTTCATTTTCAAACCATACAGAACCGGAGGATCAACGACCGAAACTGTTTCAGGATTAAAATCCCGGCCGCCATAAGTAAATTGATAGGCAAACGATTCACTGACGCTGTCTGCCAGATATGAGAAAAACCCTGAACTGTCTGGACGAATCAAGTATCGGTTTCCTCTACCAGTTTTTACAGAGCTGATCCTTAATCTGCATGAAGGAAAAGATGTTCCGGCGGGTTCCAGCACCATCTTTACAAGAGCATTTCGTGGTATATAGACTGTACCCGGTGAAACTACTGCATCAGCTTTATTTAAAAATACAAATGGCATTTTCCAGTAATGTGTCATAACCGGGTTCAGGGTCAAATTCGTTAACCACCACAAAACTGTTGTTAACACAAATAAATATATTTTCCATTTTTTGAATGAGTAGAGTGAATCGGGCAATTCTTTTAATTGACCAGCAGCACAACTGTAAGCTTTTTGAGTAAAAGCACTCTGTGATTCAACAGTTTTTAACTCCAAAGCTATTGATACCAATGGGTGATCCAGACTGCCTTTCTGCTCAATTAGTTTTGCAGTCTCAATCATTCCGGGTTTGTGTAAAACTATTGAGTCAATAAACCAGATAATTACAAAACCAATTGTAATAATTAAAACAAAATCCCAAACCAGGGGTAGAAGAGTAACAGGATAGAAAAAAAAGAGTAAATTCAAAAAAGATGAAAAAGTTAGAAACAACAACCCTGATGTCAGGATTCCATCAAGTATCCTTTTTATGATATATTTTCTGCGTATCCCAGAAATGAACTTATAGACTTTTTGAAAATCAGATTTCATGGGTTTAAAAACCAGGCAACAATGTTCACACCCATTTGCAATGAAATTTCATGGAGTTTTTCACCAACATTATGAACCGTCAAATCTTCCATACCATCACCGATATCAGAACTGAATGAATAAAAAACAACAAGTCTGTTATCGAAAAAGATCCCAAGTCCTTGTGCCGGCAAAGCATCATGCTCATGAATTTTAGGCAACCCGGACAACTTATAGACACTTTTAAAAATTGGGTGGTCATCTGGAATTTCTACCAGAGGATTTTCTGGAAATAAGACACCCATTTCCTCTCTAAAAGACTTATCTAATCCATAATTATCATCAGCCCACAAAAACCCTCCTCCAATGAGATATTTTCGAAGTCTCAATCTTTCCTTATCATTAAAACGGACATCTCCATGGCCAGTCATATATATAAATGGGAAATGGAAAAAACTGTCGTCTGTTATTTCAACGACTGCAACTGAATCACAAATAGCAATACTGGTACGTTCACGAACAGCTTTAACCAGATTCGGAAGTGATGATGGATTTGCATACCAGTCTCCTCCACCTCCATATTTCAAACGCGCAATGGTAAATGTACAATCTTGCGAATATGTGGTATGTGATAAACCAATCAAAACAAGGCAAAATTCAAGCAATAAAAAATGTAATTTCATAAATTGGTGTGTTGGTTACCGTTTTAAATCATTGCGAGCCATTTTAAAAATAGTTACAGAATATACATATAATCTACATTGGGTACGAAATAGGTTTCATATTTGATATATCAAAAATGAAACCGTAGTTTTTCATTTTTGGTATGGTAAAGAAGGCTATTTGGGACGAACTACTTTTTTAAAAACATAAAAAGTAGTCCGTCCCAATTCTATTGTATTGGCCTTATCTTTTTTCGGATGCATCTGGGTTAAATATAGTAATCCTGTTTCTTCCATGTTTTTTTGAAAAATAGAGAGCCTGATCAGCACGATCAATCAATTCCTGTTGAGTTGAAACCATTAAAGGCCATGTTGCACATCCAATACTGACTGTTACATGCAGTTCTTTATCAAATGAATGTATGACATGTTTTTCGATATTTGATCGTATCCGCTCGGCTATCACCATTGCACCATGCTCATCTGTTTCAGGTATTATAACTGTAAATTCTTCTCCTCCATATCGAGCAGGAATGTCATTTACCCTGATTGCCCCACGTATACAAGTTGCGATTTCTTTTAATACCAGATCACCTACCGGATGTCCATAAGTATCGTTAAAGGTCTTAAATTTATCTATGTCCATAAGGAGCAACGATACCGAATGCCTGTATCTTTTTCCTCGTTCGATCTCTTTGGCCAGTATTTCCTGAAAATGGCGATGGTTGTTTAAACCTGTAAGCCCATCAGTAGTAGCCAATCGTTCCATCTGGCTGTAAAGTATAGCCCGTGTAAAAGCAACACTTGCATTCTCAATAAGAGTTGCCAATATTTGTACTGTATCATTTCCGAATTGATTTATCTTATCGCTTTCGATCGAAAAAAGGCCCCTGCACCTGCTTTCATCATCAAGAATCGGAAAAATTATCAATGAACGAGTTTTTGCATTTTTTGGTTCATCGGGAAAAAAACGATAATATTTTGTCTGATACTGAAGAAAATCATCGATGTTAATCATTTTCCGCTTCTGGAAAACAAAAGAATATAATCCGGAATTTATTGCAAACTCAAGTCCTTCCTGAATGTCTGTACTTTCACCAGCTATTTTATATATCAATCCACTTTTTTTCTTATCATTGAATACTATTGCGATCTGACGGGTACAGGTAACAGCTAATTGTACAACTTCAAAAAGCACATCAAAAACATCATCATACTTCAGAGCTGTTGTAAACTTATGACTAGCCTGGTAAAAGATCTGAAACATACGTGCAGATTGTTCCTGATACAATCTCATACGTGCATTTGTAATAAGTGCCGCCGCAAGTGAAGAAAATCTCTTGAGCAGCTCTTTATCCTGATCCCTGAAAGCTTTTTTATCTAAACTATCCAGCACTAGCGTTCCCAATAACTCTTTTTTATCCGAAATAATCGGTACTGCTATTATGGAATTAATCCCCTGTGGCTCTGTATAATATTGTAATACAGAATTATAGAATGAAAAATCTCCACTCATGAATGAGCGTTTTTCTGTTCCAATTCGCCCAACGATACCTTCACCAATACCAACAACGACCCCTTTTGCTATACATTGACTTCTAGACTGAAAAGAATTCAGCTCGAATGTCTTATTGTTTGGATTATAGATAAAACCTAAAGCTGAGTAGGCCTTAAAATTCCGGCTCATAAAGTATACGACACTGTATAATAATTCCTGAATATTTTCTTCGTGTTTTTGTTTGAATTCAGAAATGTAATTTATTGAAAACATCTGAGTTTTTGTTGGAACCAATGTTTGATCCTGCTCATAAAAAAAATCTGTTTCGGGCGCTGGTTCAATTTTGTGTTCTCTTTTAAGGGTATTCTGTTCAAAAACATCCGTTTCAATTCTTTTTTTAGCAACAATAACAGATGGGACAAATCCGGCAAACAAAAGTATCGTCCCAGGAAGTATTGAATTTTTTGCTAATATCAGAAAACTCACGATTAATTCAGATTGATTATTGTTATAATGTAAAAAGAAATTGTATCCCATTTCAGCAAAGAATATTACTATATACGATAAAATCCACGATCTTTTTTTACCCAATAACGAGATACTGCTAACCACCAAAAGATAAAGTAGTGGAGTTTTAGTTTCGGGTTCCGAGTTACAGGAAGCATGAACAGCAAAAACTGCAAGTACAGTTATCAGAATTGAAATGCTTAGTTGAAGTTTATAGTATGGATTTTTGTGTATTTCCAGAACAGTTACAAGTATATAACCAATAATAACCGCAGAAATGATCTCAAATGTATAGGGTAGAATATCATAATTAATAGAACGCTTAATAAAAGCTGCAACCAGTATCCCAGAAAGTATAATTTCAAACATATTAAGAATTTTCCTGGATACCATAAAGTCAAATTCCGCATTTCTAATTGCAAAAACCTGTTTCATTCCAATAACTGATGCTAAATGCTTAATACTGATTATTCATTTCAGAAACTTTTTATATTTTTAAAAAAGCTAATTTTTTGATCTATTTTGATTTATATTTTCTTCTATAGAATAATTTTATATTCCTCTTTTCCGGTTTTAACCAGTTGTTATTTTCCAATTTTATAATATGATACAGAAAAAATCAAAGTGTTCAGATCAGCTTCGCTGTGCCTTCTATACATTTTTAGGGCAAAGACGCTCAAGAAAGTTACTGGCATTTGCACTAAAAGCACGTTATCGAACCTCCAAGGTTCGTTTTCCAGTTAATATTTATGAAACTAAAGAGATTTTGATTATTCTTCCAGAACAGCATCTTGATGTTTTACATCAACTTAAAAATGTAATCTCACTCATTAAACTTTTTAAACATGCAACAGTATCTATTGTATGTGAACACTCTACATCATCATACATTAAGATGATACCCGGACTGAATATCATAGAATATGACCGCCAAGAAAATGTGTCCTTTTCTGCATCTTTAGTTAAAGAGATCAGAGAATTGAACCATATAGATATCTGTTTCCTATTAATTAAAAATCCAGACCTTCCTCTACTTTATCTGGCAGGAGCAAGTGGTGCTGATATAAGGACAGGTTACTGCGAATCTGGAGGCTTCCCCTTCCTCAATCTTCAAATTCGCCCTGATACCAACAAAAAATATCTTACAGACTGGAACTGCTCTATTGCAAAACTTTTTGGAGCCTCACCTGAAGATGTTCGTTGGAGTGTTGCCCGAAAAACGATAGACGAAATTAACCATCTCTTAAAAGAGTTAAAAATTGAAAAAAATGTACATTTAATTGGAATAGATGTAGCATTTTTGTTAAACCAGTTTGGTAATTCCTGGACAGAAATTCTTATTCAAAATCTTAAAAAACTCAATCCCGGTCAGCTATATTTTTATATTGAAGAAAAATTTCCAAGTTCCCAACTCCAATGGGTACAAAAACAAAACATACCGTTTCTGGGTAACTTATCAGCTTCAAGAACCGCCGCGTTGATCTCACGTTCACGACTTGTAATTACAGGCAACACAATGATTTATGCATTAGCTAGCTTGCTAAAAAAACCTGCTGTTGGTTTTTTTAGAGATGATGAAATTGAAATGTATTGTCCACAAACAGCTAACCTAATGGGGATTCCTTATAAAACTGTTTCAGAAGAAATGGTTTTCCAAACAATAACTCTAATTGCAAGCCTGAAAGACAAAAGAAAAGTTTAAACAACCTGTTTTTTCCGCCAAATATTTGTAGCATTACAAAAAACAACACTTTTTAATAAAAATGATGAGTTTTGTATTCCAACATGGTATAATAAATTCCCTATGCATTGATTCTTTTGGAGTTCTGGAAAAAGCATGTGGGAAAAATCAATAAAAAAGCTGCTTCTGCAGTTTAAAATTCTGGAATTTCGTGTAAAAACCTGGAAAAATGCACGGGAAATCTCGAAAGCATATGACCAGACCGTTTTAATAAAACCTGTTAAGTCATTTAATTTAAAAAAATTAACTTGGCAGTTCTCACGTCTGGTGCTTTTGATTTCAACAGTTTTCGCTATTGGAATATTTATGATTTATGGAGTTTCGAAACTAATTGAATACCATATTTCTGTGAATCCTGATGCTGCTGTTTTGAATCTTGAAATACCCCCTCTCACAAAACCGCAGCTTATTCAAAATGATTCAGAAAATATCTACTTACAAGTTGACGAAAGCAGTGATTCGTTGAACAGATCTTTTAATAAAAGAGATAAACCAGACATCTTAGTAATGGCAGCATTGCCCTTCGATTTTATTATTGTTGCAAATAAAGCATATAAACAGATGTACTTACTTGAGAAACAGGCCAATGAATGGAAAATTATCCGCAGTTATAAAATGGCTATTGGGGCCAGAGAAGGACAAAAACGACGTGAAGGGGATAAACGTACTCCTGAAGGTACGTACTTCATTGTAGGAAGGAAAGAAGGATATGAGCTGTCATCAATTTATGGACCTTTAGCGTATATACTTAATTACCCAAATGAAGAAGATATCAGGGAGGAGAGAACTGGAAGCGGTATCTGGATTCATGGAACTGAGAAAGATTCTGTTCCCATTCAAACCAAAGGATGCCTTGAAATACCTAATGACAAATTGCTTGAACTTTCTTCATTCCTTAAAAAAGGTATTGGTACTCCGGTAATAATTGTTGATTTTCCAGAGGAACCAAACCCTCTTGCCATACCAGATTATTCAACACTCGAAAAAAAAAGTTGTGAATTCCTGAAAAAGGAGAGTATCAAAACAGAACTGTTTTCGACCATTTTATCAGAATGGAAAACAGCCTGGGAGTCCAAAGATATCAATATTTATCGCAATTTTTATGATACAAGCCGATTTAAAGGACAAGGATTAAGCTGGAATTCCTGGGAAGAACGTAAAATCCAGACATTTAAATTATATCAGACGATAAAAATTGATGTTGACTCTATATTTATTTCTGATTTCACATCAAATTATGCAGTTGTTAAATTTTTGCAGGAATTCAAAACTAACAAAAACCGGATTGAAGACGGAAAAGTTTTGCATCTAATCAATGATAATAATTCATGGAAAATTATACAGGAAAACACATGTCCCAAAGAGGAGATCCTTTTATGATGTTCTCATTATCAAAAAAGAAAGATATCAGGGATCCACAGCAATTGGCTGAAGCTCTTGATAGTCATCTGAATGAAATTCAGGAAATCCTAAGAAGTTCACGTAATGAAAAAGCAGAACTTCATTCTTTACTGGCATCAGTTGAAAATTCACGAGCCCAGGTTCAAAACGAGAACCATTCCATTGACAAATTGAAGGAGGGCATAGAAAATCTCCATCATGAATACGATTCAGCCAAACTTCGTATTAATGATATTTCTTCTACCACGAATCAAGTTGAGGGCATGCTAAAGAAAGCCTTGTCATTTGAAAACCGTATTGAAAAGGTTGAAAAAATTGTAGATAAAATTTCTTCTAATGAAGAGTTTTTGGATTCACTCTCAGAAAAAGTAGACTCAGTATTAAAACGACTTAGTAATAATGATGGAACATTGTTGACCGATGGCCTCAAGGGAATTACTGAAATTGAAAGTCGTCAGACAAAAGCACTCCAGGCGATTGAAAAGCTTGAGAAAAGACTTAACAGTTTCTCTCAGGATGCCTCCAAAACACAATCAGAACTTAATGAAACCGTTTTAGGTGCCGAAAACATTAAAAACAAGCTTCATGAACTTGAATCTGAAGTCGACCGATTCAGGATTGTCAAGGAGCGGGTAGACAGTCTTAACAGCCTTTCTGAATATGTAAAAACAAAGATCAAGGCACTTGAAAATCAACGCATTGTTGTTGAAAAAGCCAACGAGGAAGCTGGTAAGCTGAATACACTTACATGGAGAATTGACGCTGATTTAAAACAGCTTCAAAATAAAGTATCATATCTGGAAAAAACCGAAAAAAACATTGGTCGAATAGAAGCAATGCTGCAACAAAGCCAGACTTCGATTAATGAAATAAGGCGATTTGAACAATTTATGGCTCAAACAACCGGTAAAATTGAGGAGATCCGAAAACTTGATGAAAAGTTTGATACAAAATTAGTAGATTTCCAGCGTAATAGTAAACATATTGATACCGTCAACGAAAAAGTTCATGAGATACAGAATATTGCCAAAAATACGGAAGCAACTCTTAATACGCTCACCAAGCATCAACAAATGGTAGAAAACACTCGTACACAGGTTATGGATTATGAAAAAGCTGCAGATAAAATAAGAGTTAAAATCGAAGAAGTAACTCAGGAATGGCAAACAATTGATACTCTCAGTGAAAAAATGAAAAACCTTGAATTACAGATGAATGAAATTGATTCAAGAATAGACATCGCACTTAATAAAGAAAAAGATATTGAAGGATTCGAGTCTAGAATTGGTGATTTACGCACTCTTATTGAAGATACATATCAAAAAGAGGAGATCATTCACAACCACAGAGAAGAAATTGATAAAACAAACCTACAAATCCAGTCTTTCTTTGAACGTGTAAATCTTTTACAGGAGAAAATAGAAGAATTAAGTCACCATGAACAGGAAATCGAATCTGTAGCAGCCAGCATTGACCAATTAAAACTTATATCTGATTCTACAAGTGACAAAATAAGACAAACAGAAGAAAAAGCGCGTATTATTTCTGAAGTAGAGAACAAAATTGAGAATCTTGGGAAAATGGTTTCAGAAATAGATGAACGCATTGCAACTCAGTTGCAGCGTAAAGCTATGATCGACAAAACCGAAAAACGGCTCGATCAGCTTAACTATTTGCTTGGCGATATAAACATGAAAATCCAGAGCCTAAGTAAGGATCAGAAAATTGTTGATGAAGTTTCCGAGCAATTGTCCGCAATTTCAGTTCAGTCGCTTGAAGCAAAGAACATGATGGTAAGGCTTACTGAAGAAAAACAAGTTCTGCTTCAGGAAGAGAACCGAATAGTTTCAATGCGAAAAGAACTTGAGGATTTGTTAATGTCAGTACGCAACAAACTTGACGAGTTCCATGTTGAGGTTTCTAAGATGGATGACTCTGCCAATAGTTATCAGAATAAATTTGTCCAGGTTTTTGATAACATTAACGGCTCTATTAAAACCATTGATAACCATAGAGAAAATATTTCAAAAGCTGAAAAGCAATTGTCTAATGTCGAAAAAATCTTAGATAATCTTAAGTCTGAAATGGAACATATCAACAGACGTTCTTCGAAAATTGATGCTATTGATTCACGAATTATCAATATGGACACTGTGGTTTCTGATATGGAAATCCGTATTGATGCGATTGACAAGGATAGAGAACTGGTAAATTCGACTCAGAAAAAAATCGATAACCTCACAAATATAATTAACAGTGCATCTAATGAAATTGAATTAATAGATAGTAAGGCCAAAGAAATTGAAAAGGTAAGTCATCAGGTTGAAGACTTGAATAATATCACCAATTCTGTTGAAAAGAGAATAAAGGAATTGGCACGAGAAAAACAAATCATTAAAGAAGCCGAAAATCGAATAACCAGCCTTAACCTGTTAATGGAGGATATTAAGGCAGGAATGAAAAATCTTAGCTCTGAAGAACAAAGGATTCAGGATGCTGTAGAAAAAGCGTCTGAATTGAGATTCCTTCTTGGTGAGGTTGAGACAAAACTTAACCTGTTTCGTATTGAAAAAGAGCGTTTAGCTGGTTAGGGTAGTTGCTATATTTCGATTTTGATTTTCGATTTTAGGGACGGACTATTTTTTTTCTTTAAATAAAGGTAAAAAAATAGTCCGTCCCATTTTCCCATTCTTGGTATAAATTTTGCAATTTCTTTTTCTTCTGCTTTAATTGCTGTTTTAACAACAGAAGAAAAGGAGAACAAAATGCCTCGTATGGCCCGATTTGAGCTACCTGGTTCCCTTTACCACGTTATGGCACACTCCATTGA
>Ga0209723_1005718_pt1 | contig 12537 bp, 10 predicted proteins | sample BiotimSIPDNA_2_FD_185750 | JGI IMG/M metagenome (GOLD analysis project Ga0209723, IMG submission 185750) | Anaerobic biogas reactor microbial communites from Washington, USA - Biogas_R2 time_0 SIP DNA (SPAdes) (version 2) | ecosystem: Engineered > Bioreactor > Anaerobic > Unclassified | place... | reverse complement strand
TGGCATAGGCACCATAACACAGGTAAACGGGATAGCATCTGCAACGAATACTTTTTTTGATCCTGAAAACACAAAGATAGCTTTCAGCATAGGCGATATGGAATATTCATGGGTAACAGTAATAACGGCAGTCGTGGTGACAGTGCTGGCGGCACTGGTTATAATAGGCGGGATAAAAAGGATCGCCAAGGTGGCCACAGTTATTGTTCCGTTTATGATAATAGCATATGTTGCAGTATGCATATCAATACTCGTGGTGAACGTGAAGGAAATACCCGAAGCTTTAGAGACTGTATTCGCCAGTGCCTTTGGAGTAAGAGCGGCTGCTGGCGGAGCACTGGGAGCAATGATGATAGCAATGCAAAAAGGAATAGCAAGAGGAATATTTTCCAATGAAGCAGGCCTTGGCAGTGCACCCATAGCCGCAGCGGCAGCTAAGACAAACGAGCCTGTAAGACAGGGACTTGTTTCCATGACAGGTACTTTTATGGATACAATAATAGTCTGCGCAATGACAGGAATGACAATAATGGTAACAGGATCATGGGACAAAGGACTGGAAGGAGTTGATGTTACCATAAATGCCTTTCAGACAGGTCTTCCCTGGAGCAGCAATACAGGCGCCTTTATCCTGATGATGAGCCTTGCATTCTTTGCTTTTACCACCATACTGGGATGGGATTATTACAGTGAAAGATGTCTTGAATATTTGACAGGCAAGAATTCAAGAGCCCTTTCTGTTTTCAGATGGCTTTACATACTGGCAGTTCTCATCGGACCCTTCCTGACTCTTTCTTTTGTATGGACTTTCGCGGATATTTTCAACGGGCTGATGGCTATACCAAATCTTATAGCCCTGGTGGTTCTAAACGGTGTGGTCGTTGCCGAAAGCAGAAGCTATTTCAAAAGGCTGAATACAGGACAGCTTGATGACGGCTTTCGAAAAAAATAGGTTTCTGATAAGCAGGAGCTGTTCACGGCATCATCGTGAACAGCTCTTTTATTACAGTATTTTTATATTGTTTTTCTTGTTAGATACCACAATATGTAGTAAACTTATAAGGATAAGATTTTTTTAGTGTATTTGAGGGAGGAAAATCATATATGAGGTGTCCGTTTTGTGAAAATGAAGATACAAAAGTCATTGATTCAAGGCATACAGAAGAAGGGCATGCAATAAGAAGACGCAGAGAATGTGAGAAGTGCGGCAAAAGATTTACGACTTACGAAAAAATAGAAGAAATCATACTTATGGTAATAAAAAAAGACGGCAGCAGAGAGGCATTTGACAGAAGCAAGATAATGAACGGTATAATCAAAGCCTGTGAAAAAAGGCCGGTTCCTCTTTCTGAAATAGAAAAGGTAGTTGATGACATTGAAAGAGGTCTCAATAATATGATGGAAAAAGAAGTTAAAAGCACTTTTATCGGAGAGCTTATAATGGATAATCTGAAAGAACTGGATGAAGTCGCTTATGTGAGATTTGCATCTGTATATCGTCAGTTCACCGATATAAATACTTTTGTGGCTGAGATAGAAAATCTTCTCGGCAGCAAAAAAAAGAAGGGGAGTCAAAATTGAAGGATATTTTCAGGATAGCTATTGACGGCCCCGGCGGTGCCGGAAAAAGCACTGTTGCAAAAGAAGTCGCCCATGCGCTGGGCATAGATTATATAGACACAGGAGCCATGTATCGTGCTGTCGGATATAAAATAATAAGAGAGGGCATAGATCCTGGTGATGAGAAGGCTGTCGAGAAGATGCTTTCAGAAACAGATATAGATTTTGTAAAGGGGGATGTCCTCCTAGACGGTGAAAAAGTAAATGGTCAGATCAGGACTCCCGAAGTTTCAGAAATGGCATCTTTGTGTTCTGCTTACGCCTTTGTTCGCAAAAAACTTGTGACAGCACAGAGAAAAATGGGAAAAACAAAGAGTATAATAATGGACGGAAGAGATATAGGCACAAACGTACTTGCAGACGCGGAGTACAAGTTTTTTGTCACCGCTTCCCCGGATGAAAGGGCAAAGCGCAGACAAAAAGAATTATCTGAAAAAGGCAGAGGTGTTTCTTACGAAGAAGTGCTGGCTGATATAATAAAACGGGATCATAAAGATACGACAAGGAGGCTGAATCCCCTGAAACAGGCGGAGGATGCAATACTAATAGATACCACGGGAATGACCGTAGAAGAAGTGGTAAGCAAAATACTCAAGGAGATAAAATAATGGCTTTAGTAAGACCTTTCAGAGCAATAAGACCTAACAAACAATTTGCGGAAAAAGTGGTTTCACTGCCCTATGATGTAATGAACAGAGAAGAAGCTGCGGCAATGGCAAAGGATAATCCATACAGTTTTCTTCATATATCCAGATCTGAAATAGACCTGCCCGGGCAGAAAGATCCTTATGGACCCGATGTTTATGAAAAAGCAAAAGATAACCTGGAACAATTTCTTGATAAGAAGATTTTTATTGAAGAAGTCAAGCCTATGTTTTATATATACAGACAGAAAATGGGAGACAAGATACAGACCGGTCTTGTGGGATGCGTTTCGGTGGACGATTATATCAACGATATAATAAAGAAGCATGAACATACGAGAGAAGAAAAAGAACTGGACAGGACAAGGCACTTTGATGCATGCAGCATGCATACCGAACCCGTATTTCTTGCCTACAGGGACAACAAAAAAATTGATACCCTTATGGAAGGTTATATAACAAATAACCGGCCTGAATATGATGTGACAACATTAGATGGTGTCGAGCATAAACTCTGGGCCATAACGGATGATAATGTTATTGCCGGGCTTGCCGGGATTTTTTCGGAAATACCGGCACTTTATATTGCTGACGGACATCACAGAAGCGCTTCCGCCTGCCAGGTGGGGAAGAAAAGAAGAGAAGAAAGACCGGGCTACACAGGAGAAGAAGAATTCAACTATTTCATGGCTGTTATATTCCCTGACAAAGATCTTAATATACTGGATTACAATAGAGTTATAAAGGACCTGAACGGCAGCACACCCGAAGAAATAATAAATAAAATAAAAAAAGCCGGGTTTGAGGTGGAAGAAAAAGGGACCGGACAATATTTTCCCGAAAAAAAACACACATTTTCCATGTTTCTGGAAGGCAAATGGTATAAACTCACTGCAGAAGGATCAGTTATCCCAAAACACATAACAGATTCACTGGATGTTTCTATTCTTCAAGACAGGATACTGTCCCCCATACTTGATATTGAGGATCCCAGAAAGAATAAAAGAATAGATTTCGTAGGCGGTATAAGAGGACTTGACGAGCTCGAAAGAAGAGTAAATGACGACATGAAAATAGCATTTGCATTGTACCCTGTCATGATAGAAGACATTATGCGCGTATCAGATAACGGCATGGTGATGCCGCCTAAATCCACCTGGTTCGAGCCAAAACTCGGCAGCGGTCTTTTCCTTCACAGGATATAAAATCCATATTGAGTAAAACGGAGCCTTTTTCTTGTATAGAGTTATAAAAAATGTTAAAATATAAGGCAGTTTTGAGAAACGGGGAAGAATGGAGATGCCGGATAAGACCTTAATGGTACATCAAGTACCGGAAAGGAAACGGCATTATGAAACTAAGAGAACTACCGGAAAACGAAAGACCCAGAGAGAAATTGATCTACAGAGGCAAAAGTTCACTGAGCAATGCGGAACTCATCGCCATACTCATAAGGACAGGCAGCAGGGACATGTCTGCCCTACGGCTGGCTGAACAAATGCTTTCCATGGATAAAAACGGGATATTTTCCCTGGGAGAATGCTCTGTGGAAGAGCTTTGTGCCTTAAAAGGCATCGGAAAAGCCAAAGCCTGCCAGATATCGGCAGCAATGGAACTGGGAAGGCGTGTAGCTGCGACACCCAGAAAAAGCAGACATAGGATCAAGAGCAGCAGAGATATAGCAGGAATATATATGGAAGAAATGCGCTACTGCAAAAAAGAGTATTTCAATGCGGTAATGCTTAATGCAAAGAAAGAGATAATAGCATCTGAAAACATAGCGATAGGAGACCTTTGCTCCAGCATTGTCCATCCCAGAGAAGCCTTTCTTTGCGCAGTAAAGCGAAGCGCTGCGGGGATCATATTCATGCATAACCACCCAAGCGGCGACCCGAAACCCAGCAAAGAAGATATCGATGTGACCCGGAGGCTTTGTGAAACGGGCCGGATACTGGGAATAAGCGTACTTGACCACATAATAATTGGAGACGGAACTTACATCAGTCTGAAAGAACAGGGACTGATATGATATATTAACAGAAAAAATGTATGGAGGAATAGCAAAGTGATCAGTTTTTCATCAAGAGATATGGGGATAGACCTGGGAACAGCAAACACACTTATTTACATGAAGGAAAAGGGGATAATACTGAACGAACCTTCCGTTATAGCCTACGACAAAAATATTGGGGAGATAATTGCCACCGGGCAGAAGGCAAAGGACATGTACGGAAAGACCCCTGCCAACATAATTGTGGTAAAGCCCCTTCAGGACGGAGTTATATCCGACTTCGATATGACCTCAGAGATGCTTCAGAGATTCATCAAAAGATCCCTGGGAGAAAGAAAACCCTCGGGACTGAGAGTGGTGGTGGGAGTGCCCAGCGGTGTCACAGAAGTTGAAAAACGTGCTGTGGAAGAAGTGGTAAGACAGATGGGGGCAAGGGAAGTATACATACTTGATGAGCCCACAGCGGCAGCCATAGGGGCAGGACTGAATATTGATACTTCCGAAGCTTCAATGATAGCGGATATCGGCGGAGGAACAACGGACATAGCCATACTTGCAATGGGAGGCATAGTCGTCAGTACATCTTTAAGATATGCCGGAGACAAATTCAATGAGGCGGTAATACAATATATAAGAAAGAAAAAGGGAGTACTTATAGGAGACAAGACGGCAGAAGAACTTAAAATAAATGTGGGAAGCGCCCTTGTTGATAAAGATACTTCCGGTGAAGAGAACCTCTATTCCATGAAAGCAAGGGGAAGGGACCTGATATCAGGGCTTCCCAAAACTTTCGAAGTTTCCAACAAGGATATGGAGGCCGCCCTTTATGAGTCCATGGAGCTTATAATAGACGCGTTAAAATCCACCGTAGAAAAAGCTCCGCCGGAGATCGCTGCTGATATCGCAGAAAAAGGCATGGTACTTTCCGGCGGCGGCGGAATGATAGAAAACCTTGACAAACTCATAAGTCAGAGAACCGGCATGATAGTGGAGAAAGCAAAGGACCCCCGGGAGGCAGTTGCCCTTGGCACAGGCAAAAGTCTTGATAATATAGAAAAACTGAGAAAATACGTTGATGCCAAGAAAAGATAGGGAAACCAAAAATGAAATGGATAAGGCAGCATAAAATTTTTTCTGTTACAGCCGGTATAGTTATTGCTTTATGCTTATTTGTGCTGGGCTCATATCTTGCAGGCGGCGGTTCTGGTGTGCTGGGCCGCGGTGTGCAGAGCGTGGTATCGGCAATAGAAAAACCTCTTTCGGCTTTTACCGGCGGAGCCGGGGATACTTTTAGAGGAATATTCAGATTCAGCAGTGTACTTGAAGAAAATGAAAAGCTCAAAGAGGAAAATGCTATGCTCAGGCAGGAAAATATTGACCTTTCCATGAAAAGAGATGAGCTTGACCGCCTTGGGGAATTATCCAAAGCATTTGATTTTGAACCATATTCCGGACAGGGCAAAGCTGTTGCCGCAAGGATCATATCATTGAACAATTCAAACACATATGATGTCTTCACCATAGATGCAGGGTCTTCAAAAGGAATAGAGAAAAACGATATCGTCGTTGATGGAGAAGGACTTATTGGCAAAGTCAAAGAAACCGGCGGAAACTGGGCAAAGGTCGTTTCAGTACTTAACGAAAACAACAGCATAAGTTTCAAAGTCCAGAGAAAAACCTCCATTACAGGAATAGTTGCCGGCGACGGAAAAGGAAAGATCACGGGATACCTTATGGATAACAAGGCTACCATTGTCAAAGGTGATGTGCTGGTGACATCGGGGATAGGCATATATCCAGAAGGTATAAGGATAGGCAAAGTTACTTCAGTTGATTATAACGACGACATGCAGCTGAAAGAGATAACCGTAAAATCAACTGTCAAATTCACAAGCCTTCAAAAGGTGGCGGTCTTTAAATGAGTTATAAGAAGGCCGTTTTACTTTTTGCTTTTGCATTTATACTGCAGCTTTCCATGATAGACTTGATAAACATCAATGGAGTTGTACCCGATCTTACTCTTTGCATTGTAATAATGATAACTTTTTTGTTTCAAGACGGCTTCAGATATGCTGCCATAGGTATCATAAGCGCTCTTCTGCTGGATCTGTGCACTGGTCAATATGTGGGAATAAGTTCTATTGGCATGATCATAATCATGGCGGGGACAGTACTTTTATGCAGGAGCATGAACCGGGAAAACAAACTGTCTTTTGTCATAGTGACTGCTGCAGGAACTTTTATATATAATTTGTTCTACTGGATTTTCATGGCTATGCTGAATGATCCCACGAGCATATTATATGTGCTTATGTACCAGCCTTTTTATATGGCATACAATATTGCATTTTCATTTATTTTGTATTTATTCATGATAAAAAAGGCAGTCAGACACAGAAATGACAGGTATTTTGTATGAATGATTTTCTGTCCAGATACAATAAAATACTTTTTTTACTTTTGGCGCTTTCCATTATAATTTTGGTAAGGCTTTTTATACTTACGGTAATACAAAGCAATGACTGGTCTGAAGCAGCGGAGGGAATAAGCACAAGAAATATATCGACCACCGCTCCCAGAGGAGATATTTATGACAGAAACGGCAATCTTCTTGCCGGAAACAAACAGACCTTTACAGTGAAAATGAGTTCTGAAGATATGACCGATAAAGAGCTGAACAGGGTAATAAAAAAGCTTATCGGTATCCTTGAAGATAACGGTGACAGTTTTGAGGACAATTTGCCTATAAAAGAAAAAAACGGAAACTATTATTATACTTATGAAACAGAAATAAAGAAATGGCTCAAAAAAAAGGGATTTCCTGAAGATTATACGGCGGAAGAGGCTTTCTTTGCCCTTAGAGACCAGCTGGGGATAGATAAGCAGCTTGACAGATATGATGTACAGCTTGAAATGCAGAATATGTATAATGAATATCCGCCGATCTCCGTTACCAGAATGAAATACAATCCGCAAATAGAGAAAGAGGAATTTTTGGAGAGCTACGGTCTGGGCAAAAATGCCAGTGCGGAAAAAGCATTCAAAGTCATAAGAAAAGAAATGGGCATATCACAGGGATCATCTGAAAAAGAAGCCAGAAAAATAATGGCTGTAAGAAATGAGCTTGAAATGCTGGGATATAAAAAATATATGCCGGCCACCGTATCAAAAAATGTATCAGACGATACAGTTATGATAATTGAAGAAAACAGCAGTGAACTGCAAGGAGTAGAAACAGCCTCGGAAACAACAAGATACTATCCTGCCGGAAAAACCGCATCCCATATACTTGGTTATATGGGCAAAATATCCGAAGACAAAGAGGAAGAATATGAGGAAAAAGGGTATGAAAAAGGTGCGGTAATAGGGCTTTCGGGGATAGAGAGCAAATATGAATCCATTCTCAAAGGAATAAATGGCGCCAGAAAAGTTCAGGTAAACGCCTATGGAGATATGGTCAAAGAGATAAGTGACTCGGAACCGGAAAAAGGAAAGGACATATATCTCACACTGGATCTTGATCTCCAGAAATCTGCAGAAGAATCTCTTGAGCAGGGGCTTTCCGCCATAAGGGCCGGCGGAGGATTCAAAAGTAAGTATGGCAGTGCACCTATTTCAAAAGCCGCTCCGGCACAGGTGGGAGCGGTGGTCGCTCTGGAAGTGGAAACCGGCGATGTGCTGGCAATGGCCAGCTATCCCGATTACGATCCCAATCTTTTCGCTGAAGGAATAAGCGAAAAAGACTGGGACTCTCTGCAAAGCGAAAATCCAAGAGATCCTCTTGCTCCTTCTCCCCTTTATAATGTGGCAACACAATCAGCCGTGCAGCCCGGTTCCACATTTAAAATGGTAACGGCCACCGCAGGGCTTGAATGCGGTCTTGATCCCTATAGACTGCTCAGAGACGGAGGTCATATAGAAATAGGAAACAAGACTTTTGCCTGTGTCGTATGGAATATGAGTAAAAGTACCCATGGCTATGTGGATCTGGCAGATGCTTTGGAAGCCTCCTGCAACTATTATTTTTATGATGTGGCCACGGGGAAAGACTGGGCTGACGGCGGTTCTTTGGGATATAAAAAAAAGATAACTGTAGATACAGTAACAGATTATGCTTCCCAGTATGGACTTGGTGAAGCTACAGGGATAGAGATACCCGAGGCAGTGGTGCCGGTACCTTCTGAAGAGAGGAAGACCCGGAACCTTAAGACCAGCCTTAAAAATGTTCTTTATGCCGGAGCTGAAACATATTTTAAACCTAAGATCGTAAAAAACAAAGAACTGCTGGAGGAGTCAATAGAAAGAATAATAAGCTGGGTGGGCCAGGATGTAGGGCGCGCAGAAATGATAAACGAAAGGCTGCCTGATCTGGGAGTCAGAGAAAGTCAAATAGAACCTTTAGCTGATTTGTGCCTTTATACATATTATAATCAGGCGGACTGGAGTGTGGGAGATGCCATGAATATCGCCATAGGACAGGGAGAAAATGCATATACGCCTCTGCAGATGGCCAATTATGTAGCCACCCTTGGAAATGCAGGCAAAAAACACAAAGTGAGTGTTGTAAAAAGTATTGAAGATGAGGGACAGACTGAAGAGGAACAGACCGAAAAAGTCCGGGTAAGCAGCGATAAATATTTCGACCAGATAATAGACGGTATGAAGCAGGCGGCTGTGGGATCCAGAGGAAGTCTGGGAGCGCTTTTCAGGAATTTCCCCGTGGAAGTAGCGGCCAAAACCGGTACAGCCGAAAGGGGAGGATATGTCCCGCCCAAATCGGAAGTCACATATATAAAGCAGCACCTTTATGCATTTGACAGTTCTCTGAACTGGAGTAAAATAAAAAAAGAGATGAACCGTATTATGAAAGAATATCCGGAAACCTACACAAATGAAAACACAGCTGTAAGACGGGCAGTTATAAATCTAAGCAAAAGAAAAATAACCACAGAGACACTGGATCAGTTCAAGTCAACTTATGATAATTTTGCATGGGTGGTAGCCATGGCTCCCGCCGATGATCCCAAGATAGCCGTCTGCGTAATGGTAGTGCAGGGAGGTACGGCTGCCAATGCCGGACCCATAGCCCGGGAAGTGATAGGCGACTACCTTAATGTAAACGGTGAAAGCATTGAATATAATACATATAAGAATGAAACAGGTATTCAGTAGAAAGGAAAACAAGGATGAGCAGATCTGTTCTGATAGCATCGGGAAAAGGCGGTACCGGTAAAACTTTCTTTGCTGCCAATGCAGGAGTGCTGCTGGCGATGAAAGGACATAAGACGGTTATTCTGGATATGGATATGGGTCTCCGTGACCTTGATCTTTATATGGGTCTTGAAAGCAAAGTCGTTTATAATATCATGGACGTCCTTTCGGGGATATGCAAGATAAAGCAAGCTCTCATAAAAGATAAGCGCTTCAGCGACCTTTATATTATGGCGGCAGCCACTGCCAATGATAAAAGAGATGTTACGCCACTGCATATAAAAATTCTTTGTGAGAAATTGAAAGAACGGTTCGATTATATAATAATCGATGCTCCCGCGGGTATAGGAGAGGGACTGGAACTGGCAGCGGCAGGGGCTGATATGGCGGTAGTGATAACTGAACCCGAAGTTGCATCGGTAAGAGATGCAGATGTGTTGGACAGAGCATTAAAAAATCTGGGAATAAGTGAAACATGCTGTGTAGTGAACAAGGTGAATGGAGAGCTGATGACATCGGGGGCCGTACCGGGGATATCGTGTATATCAAAAGGACTGAGGATGGAAATAGCCGGTATGATACAAAAAGATGACAATATAAATATATCCACAAACAAGGGAGAACCCATAGTAATTAAAAAGGGAACGTATATAGAGAAAAATATGGCAAAGATAATTGAACGGATACTGGACTGAAAATCAGGCGAAAGCCTGATTTTTTAATGTTTTATATCAAAAGGTGACGCCACGGTTCCTTATGGCCACATTTATTATGAAACCGGTGGCTATCATGCATGAAAGAATAGAAGTGCCTCCGTAACTTATGAAGGGAAGAGTTATTCCCGTGCAGGGCATTACACCCATGCACATTGCAATGTTTTCAAAAATCTGAAAAACGAACATACCCAAAAATCCCATAACTACCAGGGTACCGTAAAGATCCTTTGCGGCAAAAGCCACTTTGGATATTGCATAGATAAACCAGGTATATGCGGCAATAAGAACTGCCCCGCCTATAAAACCCAGTTCTTCCACCACAACCGAGAATATGAAATCGGAATTTCGAACAGGAAGGAAATCCAGATCCTTCTGTGTACCCTGAAAAAGGCCTTTACCGAAGAAACCTCCCGAGCCTATGGCGACCTTCGATTGCCAAACCTGATAGTTGCCCTGGAGAGCCAAGTTGTCAGGATGGATAAATGCAGTTATCCTTTCCTGCTGATAATCGTCAAGCAGGCTGTAAGCAACAGGAAAAAAAAGCAATGTGGCACCTGCACATTTGGCAAAAAGTTTGCCGTCTATACCGGCAAAGAATATCATTACGATCCACATGATTATGAAGACTACAGCACTGCCGAAATCTTCTTTCAGGATAATGACTATAAAGGGAGCAGCATAGAGTGCTGCCATTATTATGCTTTTAAAAGTATAAAGTTTATCACGGTTACGGGTAAGGTAGTTGGCCATCAAAAGAACAAAAGTTATTTTGATTATCTCTGAAGGCTGCAGAGTTGTGAAACCAAGATTTATCCAGGACTTGGCGCCGTTTACCTCAAGGCCGATAAAAGGCAGATAGGGCAGAAGAAGAAATACTAATGAGCCTATATAAAGGGGTTTTTCTATTTCCTGAAATACGGAATAGTCCATATTTGCGATTATGATAATAAGAACAAAGCCTATCGCATATGCAACTGACTGGATAAGGACATCTCTTGAAAATACTATACCGTTATCATATGAAGTGCTGAACATCATCAATATGCTAAGGATGCAGAAGAAAACCGGAAGAAGTATCAACGGTTTGCTGACATTTTTGAAAAGATCCCGGAAATCGTCTAATTTCTTCATGCTTTGCCCTTCGTTTACCTTGACATAATAACAATAAAAACATTATAATATTACATGTAGATTATATCAACATTTAATTCGGTAATGCGTGTTAAATATATTAAAATCAAGCTAGGTGTTTGAATAAATACAACAGAATATCGGAAGGAGGTGTTATTTAATGCCAAACATAGTTTTAGCTGTAATAGTTGGACTGGTTGCATTGGTGATCGGCATTTTAGCCGGATACATCATCCGAAAAACTTTAGGCGAAAAGGCCATTGGAAGTGCGGAGCAAAAGGCCAGGAACCTGATCCTGGATGCAGAGAATAAATCAGAGACCATAAAAAAAGAAATCGCCCTTGAAGCAAAAGAAGAAGCGCACAGACTGCGCAGCGAAGTTGAAAGAGAGATAAAAGAGAGAAGGAACGAAATTTCCAAATCAGAAAAAAGACTCATACAAAAAGAAGAAACTATTGATAAGAAGCTTGAAAACATCGAAAGAAAAGAAGACAGCATTACAAGCAGAGAACAGAATATAATCAACAAACAAAAAGAACTGGAAACACAGATAAACAAACAGAACGAGGAACTTGAGAAAATCTCGGGATACACGGCCGAAGAGGCCAAAGCCATATTGCTTTCAAATCTTGAAAAAGAAATAAGAGTGGAAGCTTCGGTGCTTATAAAAGACATCGAAACAAAAGCAAAAGACGAAGGAGAAAAAAAGGCAAAAGAGATAATAACAGGTGCCATACAAAGATGTGCCGCAGATCATGTGGCCGAAAGCACAGTATCTGTTGTCCCCCTGCCCAATGACGAGATGAAGGGCCGTATAATTGGTAGGGAAGGACGCAATATCAGAGCCATTGAAACTCTCACGGGTATTGAATTGATAATAGATGATACACCCGAAGCGGTCATCTTATCGGGCTTTGATCCGGTAAGAAGAGAAATAGCCAGACTGTCTCTCGAAAAACTGATCGTTGATGGCAGGATACATCCAGCCAGGATAGAGGAGATGGTAAATAAATCCGAAAAGGAAGTAAATGCATCTATAAAAGAAGCCGGAGAACAGTCGACCTTTGATGTGGGAGTGCACAACCTGCATCCTGAACTCATCAAGTATCTTGGAAGACTCAAATACAGAACTTCATACGGACAGAATGTTTTGAAACACTCAGAAGAAGTAGCTTATCTTGCAGGACTTATGGCAGGTGAACTG
>Ga0209723_1005714_pt1 | contig 12555 bp, 5 predicted proteins | sample BiotimSIPDNA_2_FD_185750 | JGI IMG/M metagenome (GOLD analysis project Ga0209723, IMG submission 185750) | Anaerobic biogas reactor microbial communites from Washington, USA - Biogas_R2 time_0 SIP DNA (SPAdes) (version 2) | ecosystem: Engineered > Bioreactor > Anaerobic > Unclassified | place... | reverse complement strand
AACCAGACGAACTGGATGGTCTGCTGGTATGCGATCCAAGAGGTTTTCAGGGAATAACTGAGCTTGATTGTTTGGAAGCTCTTTGAAAACAACTTTTTTCATCATAGATTGATTTATAGCATTAATATACTATATATCAATTATATAACCAACTTTTTCGAGAAATAAATCAAACAAAAAAAAGAGACTGTCTAATCATTTTAGACAGTCTCTTTTTTTTGTCTTTATCCTGAAAAAAGGGGAAATTGCAGCGTATTAAATGGTTTAGAAGCCAGGATTAAGTTTGTGCTGGATTAATTTTTTCTATCTTTGCTTTTCATTATAATTTAACTTTTCCTAAATATTAATTAGTCATAGTTATAATTCTGATAATTAGAGTCTTCTGTTTCTATTGCCGATAAAACTGATGTGAATTATGCTTAAAAAGATATTTTTTTTAGTAAGCTTAATATTATTGATTTCTCCTCTTGTAACTGATTCTGTTTTTGGCCAGCAAAACCTTAGTGGTTATGATCTTTCAAGAGTCAAGTCATCTGATATTAGTGATAGCCAGCTGAAACAGTATATAGAAAAGGCTGAGCAGCAGGGAGTCTCAATTAATGATGCATTTAACATGGCCAGGGCCAGAGGCCTTTCACCTTCTGTGGCTAATGAGTTGATGCAAAGGGTTGAGCAAGTTAGAAAAGCCCAGACTCCGGTTGGATCACAGGTAGAATTACTTCGTAGTGTTTCGCCAATGCTTACCGCAAGGGATAGTGCCGTTGTTGATTCAGTAGAGATAGAAGTTGAAGAAGGACCGCAGATCTTTGGCAGTAGTCTTTTCAAGGAAGGATATACATCATTTGAGCCATATATGAATATTCCTACACCGGTCAATTACGTGTTAGGTGCAGGGGATGAGATAGTAATAGATATCTGGGGAGCAGCATCTAATTTTTACCAGCTTCAGGTAAGTCCTGAAGGTAGTATTACAATTGAAAATGTTGGTCCTGTTTATGTACATGGTTTGACTATTGAAGAGGCGAGTTCAAGGATAATTGGAAAGCTCAAACAATTATACGGTGGGCTAAAACCTGGAGCCCCTGACCAAAGTACTTTTGCGAGGGTTACTCTGGGGCGTGTTAGGAGCATTCAGGTGACTATTATAGGCGAGGTAGTCAGACCAGGAACTTATACAGTACCATCGCTGGCTACTGTGTTTAACGTGCTTTATAATGCCGGTGGGCCCAATGATATTGGATCATATAGACAAATAGAAGTCCTCCGTAACAATACTATTGTCTCAACATTTGACCTTTATGACCTACTGCTAAATGGAGATCAGTCTGCCAATATCAGGCTAAATGACCAGGATGTGATAAGAGTTGCAACAGTTAAGTCCAGAGTAGAAACAAGAGGACAGGTTCGTCGTCCTGCACTGTATGAGCTTAACAAAGTCGAGACATTAGCAGATCTTGTTGAATACAGTGGTGGTTTTACCGACTCTGCATATACACGTCAGGTAAGAATAATAAGGAATACTGAGAAGGAAAAAATGCTGGTTTCTGTTTCTAGAGATAATTATAATGAATTCCAATTACTTAACGGTGATATTGTAGAGGCTGATAAATTGCTTGACAGGTTTGTCAATAGGGTGACTATTGAAGGTGCTGTTTGGAGACCGGCAGATTATGAACTAACAGAAGGTATGACTCTTTCGCAACTTATTTATCAGGCTGAAGGATTGAAACCTGATGCATTCCGTTCCAGAGGTATAATAAACCGACTTAGTGCAGACTATGATTTTGTTGTTGAGTCCTTTGATGTTGATAAGGTTGTAAAAGGAGAGTATGATGTAATACTTGAGCCCGAAGATCATGTAATTATAAAGAGCATACATGAGGTACGTGAAGAAAGGACCGTAGATATACAGGGCGAAGTCCTTATGCCTGGTACCTATCAATTCAGGGATGGAATGACCCTTGAAGATCTGATACTAGTGGCAAGTGGGTTTAAGATTTCTGCCTCTGAGGCCCGGATTGAAGTCAACCGCAGAGTTTTTGGCGAAGCAGCACCCTCAAAACGTGACAGTAGAATGGCTGAAACTTATGTTTTCGGTGTTGACAGGAATTTAGCTATTAATGATGAAGCAAAAGCATTCAAACTTGCTGCATTTGATAAGATTTATGTAAGGCCTCGTCCTGACTACCAGGAGCAGCAAAGTGTTTTTATTGAGGGAGAGGTGTTGTACCCTGGAGAGTATGTCTTAAGTGACAGAAGGGAGAGAATCTCTGATATAATTAAGCGAGTAGGAGGACTGACAGATGAGGCTTATATTAAAGGTGCTACTCTGATACGTAAGACCAAGGAGATAGAAAGGGCAGAAACAGAAATTCAGCTAAGTATTGGAGAGTTGTTTGAAGTAAAAAAGAAGAACGAAATAACAATAGGAATTGACCTTGAGAAGATTCTTGCCAGACCAGGTAGTCATCATGATATATATCTGAGTCCCGGTGATGTGTTAAGAATTCCCGGAGCATTACAGACCGTTAAAGTTAGCGGTGGCGTTCTACGTGAGACTGAGATCAGGTATGATGAAGGCAAGAACCTTAAATACTATGTAAGGAGCTCCGGAGGCTTTGCTCAAAATGCTCGGAGAAACAGGGCTTATGTTGTATATGCCAATGGAGATGTTGATTCAAAGAGCAGATTCCTTTTGCTCGGAATCAATCCTAAAGTAGAACCGGGCTCTGAGATTGTTATCCCTCTTAAGCCTGAGCAGGAACCTATGTCTCGTGGAGAAAGGATGTCTATTCTTAGTGCCATTGTGTCAATGTCGGCCGTTGTAATTACTGCCATTAGCAGGTTTTAGTAATTTCCATAACAGACAAGTATGATTAGTAATAAAGATACTGGCAAGAACAATCTTCCTCCAATTGTAAAGGAGGATGAGATAGATCTTGTAGCCCTATCCATACATATTTGGGAAGGTAGGATGTATATCGCAAAGGTTTGTGCCGTTTTTATAGTTCTGGGACTTTTTTTAGCAGTAGCAAGTCCGGTTAAATACCAGGCTGGTGTTAAACTCATCCCTGAGAGTAGCAAAGGTTTTAATCTTGGAGCATTAGGTGGACTTGCAGCTCAGTTTGGTTTCGGAGGAGCATCAGCACTAAATACAGAGAGTGGTACTATCCCAACTGATTATTATCCTGAGATAATAAAGAGCGTACCTTATTTAACCAGGTTGATGAGGGAACCTTTTGAAGTAAATGGAATCGGACAGGTCACCCTTTATGAATACTACCATGATTATATGGGTAAGTCGCTTATTGGGGCTGTAGCAAAATACACAGTTGGACTTCCGGGAGTTATAAAGAAGGCTTTTGCCGGAGATGAAGAAGTTTTAGTGTTGCAGGGAGATAGTGGTGTAACAGTTCTCAGCATGACCAAAAAGGAACGCGAGGTCCTTGAATGGCTTCAGGAGAACCTGACACTTTCAATAAGCAAGGAGATTGGCATGATAAGCATAACGACTGAAATGCCTACAGCTGAACTAGCTGCCCAGGTAGCCTCACATGCTGCAAAGTTGCTTAGTGACTATGCTGTTAGTTATAAGACAGAAAAGGTGAAGGAGGATTTGCGCTTCATCGAGGAAAGGTACAAGGAAGCTGAAGAGAGATTTGGGCAATCCCAGAGAGCTCTTGCCCGCTTCAGGGACAGCAACCATGGCAATCTTACATCACTTGCCCGCACAGAGGAGCAGCGTCTGCAAAGCGATTATGACCTTGCGTTTGGCCTGTACAACTCATTGGCATCACAATATGAACAAGCCAGAATAAAACTTCAGGAAGAGACTCCGGTAGTTAAGATTATTGAGCCTGCCATTGTGCCAGATGAGAAGAGCTCTCCAAAGCGAAAGATGATAATGGTGGTTTCCGTATTTCTTGGATGCTTTGTAGGTATCGGATTGCTTTTTGGTAAAAAGATCTGGGGTAATTTCAGGGAACAGTTTAGGTCTTATGAAACAATAGTATCTGAGGAAGATTAACTGAGAGAAGATGACTGAGACAAGGATTAAACATATTGCGTGTATAGGGGCCGGTTATGTAGGTGGTCCCACTATGGCGGTTATAGCCCAGAAATGCCCGGATATCAAAGTGACAGTAGTTGATATCAGTCGCGAGCGTATAGCTGAGTGGAACGACTCAAATTTGGATAACTTGCCAATTTATGAACCTGGTCTTAAGGAGGTCGTGGCTGAGGCAAGAGGTCGTAACCTGTTCTTCAGTACAGACGTGGAGGGAGCTATCAGGGAGGCAGATATGATATTCATTTCTGTTAATACCCCTACCAAGACCTATGGTGTGGGCAAGGGTATGGCAGCTGATCTGAAATACGTTGAATTGTGTGCAAGGCAAATTGCGAATGTTGCAACAGGAAATAAGATAGTTGTTGAGAAATCAACCCTACCTGTTCGCACGGCGCAAAGTATTCGTACCATCCTTGATGCTGAAAGCAATGGGCTGCAGTTTCAGGTTCTTTCCAACCCTGAATTCCTTGCAGAAGGAACTGCTGTGAGTGATTTGCTTAATCCCGACAGAGTATTGATTGGAGGCTCTGAGGAGGAAGGGGGACAGGCTGCCGTCAGGGCCCTTGTAGAAATATATGCCCGTTGGGTTGACAGAAGTAAGATTCTGACGACAAATATCTGGTCCAGTGAATTGTCAAAATTGACTGCAAATGCATTTCTGGCACAGAGGGTGTCATCAATAAACGCTATTTCCGCTCTTTGCGAGAAGAGCGGAGCTGATGTCGATGAGATTGCCAGGGCAATTGGAATGGATAGCAGGATAGGTCCCAAATTTCTTAAGGCTTCCGTAGGTTTTGGCGGTAGTTGTTTCCAAAAAGATATACTAAATCTGGTATATATAGCAAGAAGTTATGGTCTGACTGAAGTGGCAGATTACTGGGAGCAGGTAATCAGTATGAATGATTACCAGAAGAGACGTTTTGCAGAGAATATTGTCAATAGACTGTTTAATACTGTAAGCGGTAAAAAGATTGCCATAATGGGTTGGGCTTTCAAGAAAGATACAAACGACACCAGGGAGAGTGCTGCTATTTACGTTGCAGATTACCTTCTAAATGAGCAGGCAGAGCTGTGGGTCTATGATCCCAAAGTGAAGGCTGAGAGAGTTTATGCCGACCTTGATTATTTGAACACCAGAGGTGAGGATGAGAATCGTAAACTCGTTAAGGTAGTTAGGGATCCATATGAAGCTATGCAAGGGGCACATGCTGTCGCAGTTCTTACCGAATGGGATGAATTCAAGGCCTATGACTGGCAGAGAGTATACGATGATATGAAGAAGCCAGCATTCTTGTTTGATGGGAGAAACATTCTCGACAGAAATAAGGTTAAAGCATTAGGGTTTGAGTTTGAGGCAATTGGTTATAGAAGCTGACTACTTGTTTATATCAACTCGCTAGACCATAAGGTTCAGTAATAAAGATATTTAGGCACTGCTTTCATGATGAAGGCAGTGCTTTTTGTTGTTTTATATGTTGGCATTTGTTGATAGTGTTCCAAAAAATGGAAAACGCCCGCTTAATGGGATTTGATAAATGTTAAATAGTGTTTTGGAAGCTTTGTATGGTACGCATTCTCAGAGGTAGGGATGTTTTTAGAATGTGTTGAATTCTGATGACTTGAAGTAGATGACAATTTTCTTTTTTGACAACTTTCGGCATCGTGGCAAGAGGCCAATAAGGTATAAATGAATTAGATAAGATTTTGAAATGGGAAACTTTGGGCTTTGTTAATAAGTTTTTGTTTGCCAAAATGGATTCTTGAGTTAACTTGCAGATGCCAATTTACAAACAGAAAAAAAATATTAACCTTCATCCCATCAGAGGATTGATTAACTAAAAGGAAATGGAAGTATCAGCGATGCAAAAGAAGAAAGACAAGGTAACGGGGAAGACTTATACCCATGACGAGGCTTTTTCTGCAGCTTTGGATTATTTTAAGGGAGATGAGCTGGCTGCCCGGGTATGGGTAAATAAATATGCCCTCAAGGATTCTGATGGCAATATATATGAGCTTACTCCTGATGATATGCATTGGCGTATGGCCCGGGAAATTGCACGAATTGAGGAGCGCTATCCCAATCCTATGAAGGTAGAGGAGATCTACGAGCTGTTTCGCAACTTTACTTACATTATTCCTCAGGGTGGTCCGATGTCAGGGATAGGTAATAATTACCAGATTGCTTCATTGTCAAACTGTTTTGTAATAGGAAATGATAGCAACTCTGATTCTTATGGTGGTATCCTTAAAGTAGATCAGGAGCAGGTTCAATTGATGAAACGTCGCGGAGGTGTTGGGCATGATCTGTCTCATATTCGCCCCAAGGGTTCACCTGTAAAGAACTCTGCTCTCACATCAACAGGCCTGGTACCATTTATGGAGAGATATTCAAACTCAACCCGTGAGGTTGCTCAGGATGGACGTCGTGGTGCACTTATGTTGAGCGTTTCTATAAAGCACCCTGATTCCGAGAAGTTTATCGATGCAAAAATGGAGCAGGGTAAGGTCACAGGAGCAAATATCTCTGTTAAGATTGATGACGAGTTTATGCGCTCTGTTGTTGAACAGACCAGCTATATTCAGCAATATCCTATTGAAGCAGAAGAGCCAAAGTATAAGAAGGAAATCAATGCACTGGAATTGTGGAACAAGATAATCCACAATGCATGGAAATCTGCAGAGCCAGGTGTATTGTTCTGGGATACAATTATCAGGGAATCTGTACCTGATTGTTATTCTGATCTTGGTTACAAGACTGTAAGTACCAATCCATGTGGAGAGATCCCACTCTGTCCATATGACAGTTGCCGTTTGATTGCCGTTAACCTTTATTCTTATGTTGAGAATCCATTCAGACCTGAGGCGAAGTTCAATTTTGAACTGTTCCGTAAACATGTTGGAGCTGCTCAACGCATAATGGATGATATAATTGATCTGGAGCTTGAGAAGATAGATGCAATTATAGAGAAGATAGATGCAGACCCTGAATCTGAAGAGATCAAAGCAGTAGAAAGAAATCTTTGGGTCAATATACGCAATAAGGCAGTTGAAGGGCGTCGTACCGGTGTTGGTATCACAGGAGAAGGTGATATGCTGGCCGGGCTTGGATTGCGTTATGGAAGCGATGATGCAATAGACTTTTCAGTAGAGGTGCATAAGACTCTTGCTTTAGCGGCATATTCCTCGTCTGTGGATCTGGCTGCAGAAAGAGGTGCATTCCCAATCTATGACACTGAACGTGAAAAGAACAATCCATTTATTCAACGTTTGAGAAATGCTGATCCTGATTTGTATGAACGTATGAGTGTTCATGGACGCAGGAATATCGCTCTTCTCACTATTGCTCCTACAGGCACGACTTCGTTGATGACCCAGACTACAAGTGGTATCGAACCTGTATTCATGCCTGTATATAAGAGGCGTCGTAAGGTAAATCCAAATGACCCGCAGGTAAGGGTTGACTTTATTGATGAAGTAGGAGACAGTTGGGAAGAGTACATTGTTTTCCACCATAAATTCTTAACATGGATGGAGGCCAATGGCTATGATACAAGCAAGAACTATTCAAGCGAGGAACTGGATGGACTTGTAAAGCAGTCTCCCTATTACAAGGCTACCAGCAATGATGTTGACTGGCTAAGCAAAGTGCGTATGCAAGGCAGAGTACAAAAATGGGTTGACCACAGCATTAGTGTTACAATTAACCTGCCAAGCGATGTAAGTGAGGAACTTGTTGGTCAGCTCTATGTTGAGGCATGGAAGAGCGGATGCAAGGGAGTTACTGTGTACCGTGATGGTTCAAGAGCAGGAGTACTTGTATCCAACAACAGCGAGAAGAAGAAAGAAGATTCTTCACGCTTCCCAACCAAGCGTCCACAGGTGCTTGAAGCAGAAGTTGTAAGATTCCAGAACAACAAGGAGAAATGGATTGCTTTTGTAGGATTGCTTGATGGTCGTCCTTACGAGATTTTTACAGGTCTTGCAGATGACGAGGACGGATTACTTCTTCCCAAGAGCGTAACAGTGGGTAGTATCATTAAGAACTATGAGGAAGATGGGACATCACGTTATGACTTCCAATATGTAAATAAGCGCGGTTACAAGACCACGATTGAAGGTCTGTCTTACAAATTCAATAAGGAATTCTGGAACTATGCAAAACTGATTTCAGGTGTATTGCGTAACGGTATGCCTATCGAAGACGTGATAAATCTGGTAAGTGGTTTGCAGCTCGATAATGAGAATATCAACAATTGGAAAAACGGTGTTGAAAGAGCTCTTAAGAAATATGTTCCGGATGGAACTAAGGCAAAGAAATGCCACTGCTCTAGTTGTGGATCAGACAACCTTGTTTATCAGGAAGGCTGTTTGATATGTCAGGACTGTGGAGTTTCAAAATGTGGATGATGCTTTTTTTTAGTTTTCGAATAAAAACCGGCTGTCTGCCACCTGCAGACAGCCGGTTTTTATTATCTGCTGATAGTAATCTTTTTCCTTACTACATCACCCTGAGTTGTAATCTCAATAATGTAGATACCGGGATGCAGGTCACCAACACTTACTCTTTCGGCAAGTCCACCAGATTTCATGTCTTTAACCATCTGTCCATTGCTGTTGTATAGGCTTAACCTTGCAATTGGGGATGAACTCACAATATCAACGTAATCTCTTGCGGGTATTGGATATACATTTATTGCTACAGTTGCCTGATTATCTTTTATTCCTGTTGTGATTCTTAAGCCTTCAACCACGATATTGTCAAATCGATTGTTGCCTGAACTGCCTGATGCCTGACTTCCGGCAAACTCAATCTTAAGGGCAAATTCCTCATTGTCTTTTACCCCTTCAACATTGCTGAAATCGAGTGACACTACTCTGAAATCATCCTCTGGGATAATAAGTCCTGTGGCAAAGAGTATCCATTCAGCATCTGCGGCTGTGCGGTAATACACATTCTGTTGCTGAGCACCCTTGCTGGTTCGAGTGGTTGCATAGCTAATTCTAATCTCTTCAAATCCGGTGGTGGGGATTAAGATCTCAAGGTGACGGGTATCCGAAGGATTGCGTGCACGAATTGCAAGTCCTGCTTCAACACTTTCTTTGCTGTTGAGAGAGCTTCCCTCATCTACGTCATCCATATAGCCAGCACCTGTACCCAGGTAGGAAAGACTCCCTTTTATTTCCGTAATACTTATATCTGCGGGAATTATATCCTGATTGCCCGATATTAGGTCGTTGAAATGCCAGTAGTGAAGGAGACTGATTTGTGCTTCTTTGAAATGGGCAAATACCTCTACAGCACCATTGACATCATAAACCACTGTCCTGTCATAGAATTTGGAGTTGTTTATAACCCAGTGTGAGAATCGGTATCCCGGCTGATCAATAGCTGTCAGGGTTATGGGAACACTCTTAAAATAGTTTCCTGACCATGGATATGGACTTGCCGGATAAGGGATTCCTGGAAGTCTGCTGTCAATTAAAAGGCTGTTAATCTTAACAAGTCCTCCATCACCAACTCGGTTGACTGTCACTGCATTTGTTCCGCTCAGATTAAACTGTGATTGAGTATGTGAGATTACATATGGTGTGCGCTTATCTCCGAAATTTTTGATAGAGGATCCTGTGTCAGTGCCATCCATCCATCTCTGGTAATGTTCGTTCCTTGAAGATGACAGACGGGCATTGAACTCATCAACTTTCTTGCGGATATATTGAGGGCGGAAACCACTATTAAGCTGATCGGCCACAGCATTTATAAATTTGTTCTTAAAATCAGTATTTCTAAGCAGGCGCTTGAAAATTATTGAAGACGGATCTGTTGCCTCATTAATTACCCTTGAAAGCGCATTTTTTGCATGGTCTTCTGACCAGATACTCATTCCGAAATCAGTATCAAAGAGCATCCATCTCCAGCGTCCGTCATGACCTTTGGGCAGCTCAGGGCTATAGGTGCCATTTCTATACCTCCAGAATGTTGAATTATTTTGTGGCCAGTCAGTGTTGTAGAAATATATCTGGGCAGCATAATAGTGCGCCAGGTTATCTACATCAACTCTTTCGTATAGCCATTGGTAATGCTGGCTATTGGCCGGGTCATTATTTTGTGCGTAAGCAACAATAGCTAAGAAGTTGTCACGGTCTTCAGGATAACCTTCGTCAATTGTTGCAAACGTTTCTAATAATGCTATGTCGTCAGAAGGTAAGCTATAGTGACTGGCTACATAATGCTGGTCGAAGCGCTCGCGGATATTTATAATTCCCCAGTATTCTCCATTTAGAAAGTGTACTACAGGATTGTAGCCCATCACATCAACGGGGAGGTGGCTAGCAAGGCTCTGCATAAGGGCATCCCTGTACAAAGTAAGATAATAATCATTACCTGAATTTCTAAGCAACAAACGTCTGAAACTTTCAATATGTATGGTACTGTCACCTCTGGCTGGAAGTTCTCCAAAGAAGGGGTAGTTCATTGTATTTCCTGATCCATACTCAGTTCTGGCATAGAGGCGAAGTGATTTGCGGTAAAAGCCCCTGCTGTAGCCACCATGGATTCGAAGTCCTACTTTATGCCTGAAAGCAGGATCTCCATTTGTTGGAAAATACTCAAAATGAGACCTTCTTTCCCAGGCATCGCCCCTTTGGTTGTAGTTTGCCGGGCGGCTTTCGTTCCATTGTTCCCCAGGGTTTGCTGCTGCCCAGTCGTCAGCGTACTTACCGGGCACATAGATACCATTGTAGTAGTCAAAGAGGTTTGCCTCATCAGTAGTAATTGAAACCACAGGAAGATCATAACGATTGCGTCCCTTGTCGGTAATAAAATAGGTGTGGGTCTCGGAAAACAATGAGAGGGCATTCTCTTTTACTGCCTTTGCCTTAATGACAGTCCCCATGAATATTTTCTGAGAAGAGGGCAGGCGAGGTGTGTTTGCATAATAAGTGTTGATGCCTGCTATCTGATATGCATCATTGCTCCTATCCCTTATGTTAACAGGTTCTTCATACACATAGGTTCTGGATGAGCGCTCCAGAAGGCTGCCCCATGGATAACTGTTTTTATATCTGTAAGTAGTACCTCCCAGATTTGCAGGATCTGGTTCAGAACCATCCACCGTGTAATAGATTACCGCTTCTGGATCATCTGTGTTAAGTACAAGATCGAAAGGCTCGGTATAGAATCCTCCAGGTTTGGAGAATGTAATACTTCCGTTGAACAATTCCCTGTAGCCCTGGTCTGAATTTGCACTTCCTGGAGTAGGTATGTTGAAATAGAAGAATCCTTCCTGACCGTCCATGGACCCATAACTGACATCAGAGGGTAGTGCAACTCCTGGCACATAGTGTACCGGTTCACCCTGTGCATTGCTAATCAGAAGAGTCTCACCATCAGCCGATATTGAGAAAGTGGTGTGCAGCTCGGCCGGAGCCAGGTAGAACTGGTCTGCAGGCATAGGTTGCTGAAGTGTTCCGTCAGGAAGTTGCCAGCCTACTGATAGGTGGTCACCACCACCTTCTTCTTTCATAAGTGCCTGCATGAAGTAATACTTACCCTCTTCCAGATAGATTGCACCGGATTTCTGTGAGGCGTATTTGTTCCATTCCCTGCTGTTGGTCCATTCAGGTACTTCAGCAATTAGGGCCACATTGCGTGGATCCTCATCAGAACTTAAATAGAGTCGGCTATTATCATCACCTGAGATCCAGAAATAATAGGTGCCAGTCTGGGGAGCCTTCAAAAGGCCGTAGACCCTTTGACCATAGTTGTCATCTACATTTACCCCTGTCTCAAAAAGATCAGTAAGTATTTCTGTGCTGGATGGCATTCCGGGATAACTTGAACTGCTAATAAGGTCGTTAACAGATGTTCCAGTTATACCCTTGTAGACTTGCTGTCTTAATCCGTTAACAAGCGTCCCTTGTGCCGGCTTCCGGTCTTTGCCGGAAGCCCATACCAACATAAATTCACCCGGCTGCAGAATGCATGCTGGGAAGGTCCATTTAAATGGATTATTTTCATTGTCTGTCAGACCCCATCCTTCAATATCAACAGGGTTGTCGGAGATATTTCTTATTTCAATCCAGTCGGAAAACTCCCCATCTTCATCTATGATAGTGACAGAATTGGATGACATAAACTCTGATATCACTACTGGAGGAAGGTCCTGTGCAACAGCCGGGACGAGGATGCAAAGAAAAGGAAGGAGGGATAGAATACTGATTAGTCTTGCAAGGTAGATTTCTTTCATAATAGGTGAATGTGTTATAAGTGTTTAAATCTAGTATTTATTTGTTAGTAAACCTGAGAAATGGCAAGGAAGATAACTTGTCGGGTAACTCTATTTGTTACCTTTGCAGGTATTAATAAGATAAGTAATGGATACAGTTAGAGTAAGGTTTGCACCAAGTCCGACAGGTCCTCTTCATATTGGAGGAGTTCGTACAGCTTTGTTCAACTATCTGCTGGCAAAGAAATATGGCGGTACTTT
>Ga0209723_1005712_pt1 | contig 12558 bp, 13 predicted proteins | sample BiotimSIPDNA_2_FD_185750 | JGI IMG/M metagenome (GOLD analysis project Ga0209723, IMG submission 185750) | Anaerobic biogas reactor microbial communites from Washington, USA - Biogas_R2 time_0 SIP DNA (SPAdes) (version 2) | ecosystem: Engineered > Bioreactor > Anaerobic > Unclassified | place... | reverse complement strand
AGCTTGTCACCATGTCAGAATACAATCAAATTTACGATGGAATGACTTATGGAGATGTTGTCAGAATTATTGGTTCCCGTGGTGAGGAACTCAGCAGAAGTTCCACCGCCGGCTATACCATCACCATGTACGCTTGGTCGAATAAAAACGGCTCCAACATGACCGCGATGTTCGAAAATGGGAAACTGACTACAAAGTCTCAAATAGGCCTTCGCTGAAATTGAAAATAATCTGGTGGAGGTATTTTTTCCGGTTCATGGTAACTCGTCCGGGAACTTTATTCTTGAACTGTCCAGCAAGTTGTACTTATTTTTTGCTCAATATCTGCCGTGCTTCGAAGCTAAACGACTATCTTGAATTATGTAGCTTCCCTCAAAAAGTAAAAAGCATTGGAATTACCCTGGCTTTAGAGAAAAAAAGACTCCTTAATCCCGAATAATCCATAAAATCATATCGATTTTCCTTGGGGTCCAGAAATTCGTTTCATAGGTAGAGTTCAGCTCATCAGCTTTTTGGCGCATTAGTTTTATCAGAAAAACACCATTTTTTAGAGAGAGTCCTGATGATGGTTTCATCCTCTCTAAAATGGGTTTTTCTGGAATGTCAGGTATATTAAGTAGTGCCTTAATCACAAATTGGTCTACCGTCCCGAAGGCACCAGGATACAGGAGGGAGAGAAGGCCTGAAGCTCCTGCTGTTCCTAGCCCATGAATCGCACGTGTTGTCTTAAGACCGATTTTAATGTCCGAGACGTCCAAAGCCAACAGCTTTTTTTTAATGGATAAGAGTTCATCGAGTCTGTTTTCTTCGGTGTAGCGTCTGAGTTCCTTGGTTGTTGTTGCGTATCTTCTCGAATCCGTATACTTCCAGCGGAAGTATTTTTCCTTCAGAAAGTTGTACCACCCTTCAGAATCAAGAGGTTCCAGGTCCTGAGGAGAGAGAGCATTCATTTCTCGTTCAAGTTCATAGTTCTGTCTGAGATTGACTTCGACGAAGTCCCAATACCTGTCGAGGCATTTCTTCCAAAGAGACTCATTTTTCGATTCCCATAATTTCCCGATAGTAATGGTGTTCATTCAGCACCTCTATTCCTGTATGAGAATTAGATAACTATGTCTTTCCCCATTCAACCTATCCCGTCTTTCAACTTTCTTCCTCGTCACCTTCCTCAGTGAAAATCTCCTGGTCTGCAGTTTCCATCCTCGAAATTTCTTTACCCATTGCAGACTCAATACGGCGAAGAATCCTTTCTTTGCGGTCGGCGAAAAAAGCCCTGAAATCATCACGGTACAGGAAAGTCGGGTCTATTGCGTGGGAACGAATGATGGTTTCAAACTCTTCGTCCTCAACACCGGCGTGTTTTTTGACTCTCTCGAGATATTTACTCGGGGCCTCTCCTCCAACAATTCGGTTTATTCTTCCGGAGAGCGGAGTTCGGGAGATATAGGCATCGACGATTTGAAAGAAATTTGGATGTCGATGCATAGGTAGGCGAAACGTGATTCACCCTTTTCCCAGAGTGGCCTGGAACGACGCCACCCCGTCCGTCAGTCTTTCAGCACGACCTCTCGAGCCGTTCCGCTTTCCTCGTCGTACTCTATTATCTCCACGCCTTCCGGTATGAGGTGCCCATAGCTCCTTACATAGTATTCCGCGAGTGTTTCACCTCTTTTTTGCTGTAATCGCGCAGCACGAAAAGAATCTTTCTGAATTCCGCCGGCGCGAGGTGGAAGAGATACATGGACTCGTTCCAGACGGTAATCTTCGCGCTCGGAAAGTTGTCTCCCGCAGTCCATTTGTGCGACTTGCACTCTATCAGGATGGGAGGATTCTCCGACCCGAAGTCGAATTTGTGAGGTTTCGATTTTGTCCCGAGCCCCACGGGTACGGAAAAACCGCGATTCAGTCTTATCCCCGAAGATTCAAAGTGGAGACGCGCTGTTTCCTCAAAATCCCGGCCCACGCCGGAGTTCGACTCGGAGCCCCTTCTTTGATAGTTCTCCGCAGCCATCGGCAATCTCTCCTTTTTCAGCGAAATACTGGCGGTTTCATTCGTCGGTAGCTTGACTACGAACAGAAGACGGTCCCATTGTAGCAAAAGGGAGAACCGAGGGCGTAATGTTTTCCATGGGCTGAAATCCGGTACGGTTAGGTTCTCTTCAATACGGGGAAAAATGCCCGGCCGAAGGTTGCGGAGTCAATCTCTTTGCACATTCCGTTCGCTTTTTGCTCGACGGCGGGAGGAGTATGCGGAGAGAGAGCTTCGCGCCTGCTCTGGGGCGGGGGCTGAATGAGTCCCCGGCCGAGGTGCACTCCGCATAGTCTTCTCCCGAATCTTTGGATGTCCTCATAAGTTTCTCCAATCGGTTTCGGTACTCAAATATCGTCCGAAATCCATATTCCGGTCTTACGATGTCTTTTCCTTGTCTCGCGCTTATTCCACCCATTCGACAAAATCGGACATCCTCTCTGCCAGTCCGCGGAGCCGCTTCGTTCCAATGGGGTGGCTCTCACCCCGCGCGCCGATGGCTCTGTTTAAGCGCGGAGGCGGCTCTCATATCTGCGAGCAAGTGGCTCAAAAAAAACGCGTTTCGCAGTTACAATTCCGCATTATCCGCTGGATTGGCTCGGATAAATAAACAACCCCAGACAGGACAATCCCCCCGCACCTCCCGGGAACAGGACAGCTAAAAGGAACGCTCTATGGATAAGGCATATTGTTTTTACCTGTTTATCCCCTGAACCATCTCCGTTGCCGGCTCCACGCTTCTTTTTGCTTTTTATGTTTACAGTTAATCTGTCTTATCTCTAAATATTAATGAAATATCTATCATCACACTTATCGCACCTAAAAATATATACAGATAAAAAGCCGTTTTTATGCAAAAAACGCTAAAACGGGAATTTATGCTCAAAAAGACCCATTTACAAAGTTATTCTCCAAAAAGGGTGCGATGGTGCGAAATTATTTTGGAATATCTTAGTTAGATATTTCTGCCACATTTCCCTTTCATGACCCTCAAAGAGAATGTTATCCCCTTTAGGAGATAATGAATTTCAAGATTATTATCAAATCAACTCCAGCGGAATTAGCCTATGAAAGAGTTACTTGCTGATGAAACTATGTCCTTTCCGGGGCCGCCCGGCAGAAAAAACGTCCCGTTAGTATAATAGAGGGAACAGGGAGCACCGCAAAAATGTAGTTTATTTCGTGTAGTGCATACTTGTTTGCGAGGAATAATAAGCTTTTCGGGATGAGTTTGGTGAGCTAAAAGGGGTGTCTCATATGAGACACCCCTTTTTCTGCGCGGAAACAGAAGCGGTTCTCTCCCGCATAAAGAAAAATGTCTGATTTCATTGCTACTAAAGGATTGTTGCTTGTAATAATGTCCTTGTTTTTATGGTCTGAACGGCTGGACGTTCGTTTTGAACGTAGTTTTTTCTCGGCGGTTCCGCTGTTCCGAACGAATCATTTGTTCCCATCAATTTTCCCAGGTGACCTGCGAAATCGACTATTCGCGTACTCCGCTGCAAAAGCTCCCGAAATGAGAATGTCCGTTCGGAACATTCCTTTTTCGCACCTTGTAATGAAAAACGGTCGTTTTTCGGTACATTCGGGTTCCCCGTTCAATTTATCCTTTTTTTGAGCTTTATGTGTTTCGAAAACTGTTACGAAAACCAAGAGTGCTAAAACCATTGACAGTAGACCTTTTCTGTAATAGGTTAGATATGGTCAGATTTTCTTGGGGGAGGTGTGTGAGGCGAATGATAATCGGCTATGCGCGTTCCTCGACAGAAGGGCAGAAAGACGGACTGGAGGCACAGATACACTATCTGCAAGATACCCTCGGGGTCGAAACCATTTTTTCCGAATTAGCCTCTGGTCGTAATTCCGCTCGCCCGGAACTGGCCAAATTGCTTGAATACGCAAGACCGGGAGACACTGTCGCCGTTCAGCGTCTTGACCGTCTGGCCAGGTCTTTAACTGACCTGATTAGAATTGTTAACACTCTTCAGACCAGGGGGATTCATCTTAAATCTGGCCACGAAACAATTGATACGTCAACCGCTTCAGGAAGGCTTATTTTTCACATTTTTTGCTCTTTGGCCGAGTTTGAGGCTTCATTGACGAGAGAGCGGACCATGGTCGGCTTGGAAAATGCCCGGAGAAAGGGGCGGCGAGGTGGCCGGCCCAGAAAACTGAACGAAACGGATATAGTAATGCTCAAAACGATAAAAGATACCGGAAAAGTGTCAGTGAGGGAGTTGGCAAAGAAATACCATATTTCTCCTTCGACGTTGTATGCCAGCCTTGAGCGTTTCGAACGCAATAAAAGCGAGAAATGACAGGGAAATATAACCCTAGTCCAAGAAATTTTTTTCTAATTGCCTTCCGGATATTTTTATGGTTTGCCGTCAGCGGAGAACAAAAGAGTGTTCGTTCGGAACCAGCTTTTGCAGAAATTTTAGTGCATCTATGGGGAGGAGGGGCGGCTTGCCTGTAAGAATTGTTTGCGGCCGTTACGAGGACAGGCTGGCATGGATGCAGACGCGCATCCAGGAAAACCCGGAGCTTGTGGTCGTATGTTCGTCTCCAGAAATACCTCTACTCGCGAAGACGGGAGATTGTTATATTGCGAACACGGTCAGATATGAGGGAATGGAACGAATTTGCCCTGATGTCGCCAGACTTGCCAAGGGGCCTGAAAAATTTCTCGACCTGATTTTTCCTCAGGAGTTCTACAACTCACTGCGTGACGGATATTGGTATACGGTGGCACGGTTGGTCCTTGAGGATGTGTACTCCAGCGCCATCTATAGCTTTTTCCGGGATTCCGTTTCCTCCAAACGGCACCGGGTACCGGTTGATTTCCCCGACGATTACAGGGCAAATTTGACCAAATCCGTTCTTGCCATAGGTAGGTACTTGACAGACGTTTTGCCGGCAGACAAGACAGATGTTGCTAGAGGCATCGAGCGACTAAAAACTATTCCTGACGAGTACAAATCAAATATCCTTGCACAGGTTGTGCGTAACGCCCCTGTGACTGCGTCCTGTATAGTATCAATCGTGCAGGGTTCACTATCTGCGCTCAGGGACTATCGTTGCCCGGGTGAAAGGCTGTTTCATGCCGTGCCCCAGGAGGACCGGACTATTTTTATCGCAGGGGATGATATGGGAAATAAAGCGGCGGTCTATCTGGGCGCGCAAGCTATGGAACGTCCGGTACTTGCGACGGGCTATCTTCCGGACAATCTCCTCCACAGGTTTAGGGATGTCACATGCTGCTATCGCTGTCAAAATCCAGCAGATGCATTCGTTTTCCTTCCCGGCCGGCATCCGGAATTCGACCAACTACTCGCGTTGCCTACTGTAACCTCTCTAAGAGCGTTGCCCGTAGAACTGCCGGAAAATCTGGAGCCTGGCGAAGCGTTGATTTATGAGGACGGCGCATGGAAATATCGGGACGATGTGATGCCTGCTCTTAATTTCGACTCTCCGCTTATGGACCGGAAAAAGGGGAGCGGCGAATGGACTGCTCCCTACATAAAAAAAGTAAACGATAGGCTGTACATAAAAAAACGGGAAGAAATAAAGGAGCAACTAAGGCGAAGAGATGCTTTGCGGCGTCAAGGGAAAAAGATAGAGGGAGAGGAGAGCGGCACCAAGGAATTTTGAGCCCTGACGACCCGTAAGACTCGTTATAATTCTGCTCGGTAAACAAAACACCAACAGCACGCCTTTAACCGCAGCGTGCCGGAAAGAGCGTATTATATTACTGCCTAATGATTGTGGTGGCCCCCTGGTAGGTGCAAACTCCATTTTTCCCGAACTCAGGGAGTTGTAGGGAGATGCTGGGGAGCGGTATAAGCGCATGGGAAAGCTGATGAAAACTAGATTCTGAGAAAATGGAGAGGAGAACGAAAAGGGGAAGGGGTTTATTATTATAGGCTGCGCCGTGTTCGCCCGTCTATATTTGCCTGTTGCCGGGCAGATAATCGCACGGTCAATTCGTCCTTGTTTTTTCTTATGTCGTTGAAAATTAGCCCAAAAATAACGTTCGCTTTTTTGGCCACGCTCAACCCGCCTGAGAAAGACGAGCAAATCTTCGTATGTGCGGATATGGGCCCTCTCGCACGCACGGGCGCTGTAAAACCTGTCCTCGATGCGGCTGCGCGGCAGAATGGTGAAGCGCTGGCTCGCCCCTTCTGAAAGAAATTTCGCGCGCTTATCATAGCGGCATTGGACAGTTTTTTGTGCTTTGTTGCGCACATATATAGTCCTACTGGGGGTATATCCGTATAAGGACTGATAATCGGAAATGAAGGTCTTAAAATCATTGTGCAACCCCACCGCGAATCTGCATGGGACAGTGTCGTTGCCCTCTATCTCACCCTCCAAATTTTTCGCAATAAACGCATTCTCTCGATATTGGTGTTCGCGCATTAACCTGTAATCTTCCGCTTCTTTCCGCCGTGCTTCGACGCTGTAAAAATGAAACGTTCGCCCCTTCGCCTTGATGTCAGATAATTCTGCCTTGGTGAAAAAGAGCACGCCGTTTTCCATGTAGTCGTGCGCTATGTCTACACGGGAAAATTTTATTCTCCAGGGGTTTTTTTTATCGTATAGGGCTTTGCGAATATTGGATGGTGCCCCCATGGCGTTTAAAACACTGTCCAGAACAAATCTGAGAGTAGATGAGGTGATAAGTCTCACCTGATGCCTAAAGATTTGATTGGCCTGTATGGTTATTTTCCAGAAAAAACGTTGATAACTGCCCCTACCGATTTTACGGGTTATTGCAAAGAAATTTTCGCCGCGGAGAAGGAGATTCCCGTCCCTTTTTCTCAAACTCCCCTCTGCTCCAGGCACTCGCCAAGTTGGGCTGTAGGGTATAAAAAGACAAAGTGTGTCAATACCTGCACAAAGCGGATAACCTGATGGTGGACAGGACTCGTTTAGTTTTGAGTCTGATGGTGGCGGTGGGTACATATTTTTTCCCTCATCTTTGCTGGCAAGGATGTATTTCATTGGAAGGGTACCTGCGGGGGTAGGGGTTAAACAAAAAAAGGATAATTAATTTCGAGGGAGTAAGTTCTCCGATAACGATAAAGGTATATACGAAAGGCATGAGAATCAGAAAAACGACAACCGAGCGCTGATTTTGACTCCCCGAGGGAAATCCTCTTTCTCCAGAGAGGGAGATGGACGGTCGTATGCATGTGAGAGGATATTCGGCACCAGTTTTGCGAAAAATCTTGCTGAAAAATCAATAAACCTATTACAGGAGGGAAATGCAAATGATGGGAAAACGTTGACCTAACATAAAAGGCACCCCCTCATGTTTTTGAGAGAGTGCCTTTTTATGCACTATAAATACGCTTAGACACATGTCTAACCGATTAAAAAAATAAAACTTCTTGTTCACTGCTGGTAATTAGTATTTTGGGGTCAGGTGACCTTGAGAATATCAGGTAATCTGGATTTGTTTTTTAATTTTTTATTCAAGTAAAAAAACTCCTTGACAAAATGAGGACAATATGATACGACTATGCTTTATGCAAAAAAAAGCACAGAAATATCTAGAAATCATCCTCCAGAGTCAGGCGTCCTGCCATTGGACGATTCCCCAATTCTGTTCGTCCGAAACGCTAACGTATGATAAGGGAGGATTCCGGTACTGTCAAGGGGGAATCGCTTCTATCAAATCTTTCGCACTTTTCAGATAAAAGGTGTCTCTGCCAGCAAAAATGCTATTATACGATCAACTGATAAATACAATCGCAGCCACCGGCAATGGAATTTATTGATACTTTCTTTGAAACCGGAGGAAATTGAATGAGTCTGGAAGCTCTCAAACACAAACGTCTCAACGGCACGGAAGAATTCCACAACGCCGGCACTTCTCTCGGGTTCAATGTGGCCGACTTTTGGGGCTGGAGCGTGTCGGATCTTGTCAGCAACGCCACGAGGGGAATCCTCGCGGAATATATAGTGGGCAGGGCGGTCGGTGCTGACCTTGAAATAAGAGACGAATGGGGTGCCTATGACCTGCGGACCCCGGAAGGCACCCGAATCGAAGTGAAATCCGCAGCCTACCTCCAGAGCTGGTTTCAAAAGCGGCTTTCCCTGATAACCTTCAATTGTGAAAAACATTTGTACTGGGATTCTGAGAAAAACGAGCAAAGCGTTGAACATGGAAGATTTTCCGATGTTTATGTGTTCGCCCTGCTGGACCATACGGATAAAAAGACGATAAATCCCCTTGATCTCTCCCAGTGGAAGTTTTTTGTGGTACCTACGGCCTGGCTTAATGCCCGGAAAAGAAGCCGGCACTCCATTGCACTGGCATCGCTCAAACGTTCTTTTTCGGAGACGGTCTGGCAGGATCTTGCCGGAAGGGTCAAAACGGCGGCGGAGGTGCACCGGAAAATGCAAAATGGAGAAGAATTTCTTTTCCCCGAGGATCTGTGAAGGAGGCTTTCCCATGATCATCTATCGGAACGCGGTGCCGGACGATCTGGCCGGTGTTGCCGAACTGCAGAAACGGTACCACATTTCGACCATCCGGGAGGAGGACAAGGCGGACGGGTTCGTGACCACCCTGTTCACATCGGAACAGTTCCTGTCCCTGATGAGGGATGAAAACGGACTGGCGGTGGCGTGCGACGGAGATAAAATCATTTCCTATGCCATGGCGGCGTCCTGGGAATACTGGTCGGCATGGCCCCTGTTCCGGCACATGATCGCCGACCTGCCGAACATCGAGTACCTCGGGAGGGTCCTTTCCACGGAAAACTCCTACCAGTACGGGCCTGTCTGCATCGCGGGGGAATACCGGGGACAGGGCGTGCTGGAACATATTTTCGAATTTTCCCGCCGGCAGATGGCGTCCCGCTGGCCCGTGATGATCACCTTCATCAACAGGATCAACCCCCGGTCCTATGACGCCCATACTCGGAAGGTGGGCATGGAGCTGATCAAGACCTTCGACTTCAACGGCAGCCACTATTACGAGCTGGGATACGACATGAGCAGGCCGGTTCCCGGTACGAAGCTGGGGTAGTTGGTTATTTTCTGCTGTGTCCTGGCAATCTTTGGTAAGAAAACCTCGTAAAGAGATCTTCCGGAGGAAAGCTGAGCTGGTCTTGGAAAAGAAAAACAGGGAATAGATTGTTGTCGCAAGTCGGGAAGAGAACTTAGAAACTTTTTTTTTGCGTTTTTTTGCAAATTTGACGGGATTTCAAGTGTGTTATACAATGTATTACATGGTAAGGAGGTGTTGTCATGGGTATGATTTCTCTACGGGTTTCTCAGGAAGAAGAAGCAGTTATGAAAGGATACGCTGAAAGTAGAGGGATGAGTATTTCTCAGCTAATGAGGGAATCCATACTGGGTCTGATCGAGGACGAATACGACATAAAAGCCTATAGTGAATACCTTGCATACAAAGACAGCTGTAAAATGCTCACCTTTGATGAAGCAAAGGAACTCTGGAAGTGACATATCGTTTTTTAGTCCCTGAACCGGTGGCTAGGAAGATTTCTGCATACGACAAATCGGTTCGAAAAATGCTGGAAAAATACATACAGAAGCATCTTGTTGATGCTGAGGACCCCAGAGTATACGGGAAAGCGCTGAAATATCAGCATATTGGACTATGGCGTTACCGTGTGGGGGATTACCGCCTTCTTGTGGAAATTAACGATCATCAACTGGTTATAATTGCCGTTGATTTCGCTCATCGATCAGAGATCTATAAATAGTTGCGCGCAAAGGTTGATTTGCATGTTTTTCTCTGTCAGTTGAATGGATCGGAATCTAAAAAATTGCCGGGGAGGAAAGAAATGATCGAAGCCGTCAGGACAAGGCGCAGCGTACGAAAATTCACCGCCGGGGATGTGGAGCAGGGGGTGATCCTTCAGCTTCTTGAGAGTGCACGGCTGGCGCCGTCCGGGCACAACACGCAGCCGTGGCGGTTCATCGTGGTGCGGTCTTCCGAGGTGAAACGGGCGCTGGTGAAGGCTGCACGCGGCCAGTCGTGGATGGAGGCGGCCCCGGTGTTTATCGTCTGTGTGGCCGATGTTCGGTGCCGCATACAGGACGAGCCGGGGCTCGAGGTGAACGAGACGAGCCCCCAGTTTGCCCTGAAGCAGGTGATCCGCGATACGGCAATCGCCGTGGAGCACGCGGTGCTTGAGGCTGAGAGCCTGGGCCTCGGCACATGCTGGGTTGCGTGGTACGAGCAGGCGGACGTCCGTCCGATCCTTGGCATACCGGCAGATAAATTCGTGGTCGCCATCCTGCCCCTGGGGTATCCGGCGGAGGCTCCGGCGGCGCATCCAAGGAAGAAGCTGGATGAGATCGTCATGTTCGAGAAATGGGAAGAGAAGTCTTGAGAACCTGAAATTTCCCGGTACCCCCGTTTTTTTTCCGGCGTTCCTGAATAGTATTCTGATTCGGTGAAAGTGAAAAGAGCGGTGAACCAGCAAGGTTCACCGCTCTTTCATCTGTGCCCGGGATTCTATTTCTGCTGCTGCTTGAAATCCTCCCGCACGGGGCAGAAGACGTCGACGACGACGCAGTCCTCGTGGGCGAATCCTCCGTGGCCTTCCCCGCCGGCGAAAACGATCCCCTGCCCGGGAGTAAGCGTGACTTTTTCGTCACCGGCCCCGAGCTCCAGTTTCCCCGAAAGCAGCAGGGTGATCTGCTCGTGCGGGTGGCTGTGAAAGGCGAGTTCCGTCCCTTTCGCTATCTCCCAGTGTGCGACCGTGGCTTTCTCGGAATGAACGAACGTTCCGATGAAGCCGGGTCTCCCTGTAAATTTCTCGATTGCGGCAATGTCGAATGGTTTCATTTCCTTTTCCACGTCCTTTCCGGAATTCCGGTATCCTGTCCGCAGTGTGCGACGTTCGGGATGCCGGGCTCTTGACACTTTTCCCTCCCGCAGGTATAAGTAGGGAAATTGTGAACAACAATAATATGATAAAAAAGCGATGAAAGGAAGAGTACCTTTTCCAAAAAACGGACAGAGATGAAGGATCGGGGCTGAAAATCCTTCTCCGTTTCGAAAAGGGAATACCACCCTTGAGCGGGCGTCGAATTCCTTCGGGAGGAAAGACACCGGGGTTCCGCCCCTCACAGCGGGATCAAGCAGCCGATATTTTTCGGAATTGGAGTGGGACCGCGATGAGCCTGCATCGTCTCCAGAGTGAGGACGATGCAGGCTTTTTTTCAGGAGGGAAATTTGATGAAGAAAGGTATTCTGCATTCCTACGAAAAGTTTCTGCCCCTGACGGACCGGACTCCGCGCCTGTCGCTCTGCGAGGGTGACACTCCACTGGTTCCCCTGGGAAGACTGGGCCGTGAACTGGGCATCGAACTGTTCGGGAAATACGAGGGGCTGAACCCCACGGGCTCCTTCAAGGACAGGGGAATGGTGCTGGCAGTGTCAAAGGCTCTTGAAGAAGGGGCAAAGGCACTGATCTGCGCATCCACGGGGAACACGTCCGCCTCGGCCGCGGCCTACGGAGCGGCGGCGGGGATTCCGTGCTATGTTCTGCTTCCCGCAGGGAAGGTGGCCGGGGGAAAGCTTGCCCAGGCGCTTATCTACGGGGCGAAGGTGGTCGCAGTGCGCGGGAATTTCGACAATGCCCTGGAACTGGCACGGCAGGCTGCGAAAGAAAGAGGCATTGCCATAGTCAACTCGGTGAACCCGTACAGGCTGTACGGGCAGAGAAGCGCTTCCTGGGAGATCAGCGATGAACTGGGATCGGCGCCTGACTGGCTGGTCCTCCCTGTGGGCAATGCCGGGAACATCAGCGCATACTGTGCGGGGTTCGAATTTTACAGGGAGATAGGCCGGATCGAGCGGCTGCCCCGTCTTATCGGCGTCCAGGCGGAGGGCGCAGCGCCGCTCGTCAGGGGATGCGAGGTGGATCAGCCGGAGACGGTGGCCACCGCCATTCGGATCGGACGGCCTGTGAGCGCGGACAAGGCGAGACGGGCAGTGGAAGTGAGCAACGGCCAGTTCCTGTCCGTTTCAGATGACGAGATACTCGGTGCCCAGAAAACCCTTGCTTCGACAGAGGGAGTGTTCGCTGAACCCGCTTCGTGCGCTCCGCTGGCGGCCATTGCGAAGCTTGCCCGCCTTGGGGAGCTTCCCCGGGGGATACGGGTCGTCATGGTCCTGACCGGGAACGGATTGAAAGATCCTGAGGGAGCGATGCTGAGGGCAGGCGAACCTGTGGAGATCGAAGGCACTTCTGCCGCCCTCGCGGAGGTGCTCGGACAGTGAGTCTTCTTCGGGTCAAAGTGCCGGCTTCCAGTGCGAACCTCGGTTCCGGATTCGACACGGTCGGTCTTGCGCTGTCGCTGTACAATTTTTTCGATGTGCTTGAGATCCTTCCTTCCGGCAGCTATTCCATCGATGTCGTGGGAGAGGGGGGAGGGGACGAATCCCTCGTTCGGGAAAACGGTGTGATCAAAAGCTACGAGACGGCCTGCAGGGAGTGGGGGATGGAGCCTCCGGGGCTGCGCCTGCGCACCATGAACGC
>Ga0209723_1005706_pt1 | contig 12571 bp, 10 predicted proteins | sample BiotimSIPDNA_2_FD_185750 | JGI IMG/M metagenome (GOLD analysis project Ga0209723, IMG submission 185750) | Anaerobic biogas reactor microbial communites from Washington, USA - Biogas_R2 time_0 SIP DNA (SPAdes) (version 2) | ecosystem: Engineered > Bioreactor > Anaerobic > Unclassified | place... | reverse complement strand
GGGCTACTTTGAATTTATACTCGGCAGTAAATGTGCGACGCTTGGTCATTATTTCCCTCCACATGCTTGGTTAGAATTGTACACCATTTCCATTTAGCATGTGGTCTAGTTTTTGGGGGTAACTTCAACCCACATCTTTCACACCATCGAACGCCCGGAGGCCGATGCCCCAATCATCGAGACGTTCACCCGTGAGCAGATACGCGATATGCTGAAAGCGTGCAAAGAGTCCCGCGCCTGGCACAATCGTGAGGACAAGACCAACGAACGCAGCACGGCAGACCGGGACCAGGCCATCGTCTTGCTCTTGCTGTCCACCGGCATCCGCGCCAGCGAGCTGTGTGATATTCGCCTGCGTGACATCGATGTGCTCACTGAGCACCTGACCTTCCCGCCCATCCCTCCCGCTACGCGGGATTTCGGGCGAACGGGTCGCACACACTCGCTGGAGCCGACAGCGCCTTCGGCGCTCGTTGTATCGCGGCCTTTTCGCTTTGTTGGTAGGCTTGTTCGGTGAGGTGGTCCCGCCCCACCCGGCGCTGCGGCTCAGCTTTTCCGTTAGGCTGCGCGGTCAGGCATCTTGAATTCGGAAGGGGAAAAAGAAAAATGCAAACGTATGATGATCTTGCCTATGTAACCCATGGGCGTTCTCGTCAAAAACTCGATCTTTTCATCCCAGATGTAGGGAAAAAATGGCCACTCATCATTTGGGTTCCTGGGGGCGGCTTTCGCACGGGAAGCAAAAAAGATCACGTTCCACTTGCGTATCTTGAGCGCGGTTTTGCCGTGGCCAGTCTCAATTATCGACTCAGTCAACATGCCATCTTTCCAGCTCAGATTGAAGATGTCAAAGCGGCTGTCCGTTGGTTACGAGCGAATGCCAAGAAATATCGTCTCGATCCCAACCGCTTTGGGGCTTGGGGAGAATCTGCCGGTGGTCACTTGGTCGCCATGCTAGGTGTGACAGGCAACACAAACACTTTTGATGTGGGTGAGCATTTGGAGGTTTCCAGTCAGGTGCAAGCCGTCGCTGATCATTTTGGCCCGACCGATTTTCTACAGATGGATACACAACGGCTGCAGGGAGGAATGGTTCATGATCCTCCCGATTCGCCCGAATCAGAATTGATTGGCGGAGCCATTCAAACGCATAAAGATCGCGTGGCTAGGGCGAACCCAATCACTTATGTGACCGGGGATGCGCCGCCGTTTTTGATCGTGCATGGCGACCGTGACTCGCTGGTGCCCTACCAACAAAGTGTTATCTTGAATAATGCCTTGGTTGCGCATGGCGTCCCCGTCTCTTTTTATACGGTCATCGGTGAAGGGCATGGTAATTTCAAAGATCCAAAGGTAGCTGAAATCACGCTGAAATTCTTTGAACGGCACTTGAGGTCTGTCAATTGAAATGAGGGCGCAGCCCCACCAAGTATCACCACACACACAAATAGATAAAAGGAAAAAGTCAATGAAGTCTTCAGAAGAACTCACCCTCAATGCAATCTATGCAAGAAGAAGTATTCGCAAGTTTATTCAGGGCAAACCCGTTGAAAGAGATAAACTTGAAACGCTGTTGAAGGCAGCAATGGCAGCTCCGTCAGCCTGTAATATCCAACCCTGGGATTTCATCATCATCGAAGATGCAGAAAGTATACGCGTGATACAGGACAGTATAGACCAGTATGCTCAGTATAATCCAACAGTCATCATCGTCATTTGTGGAAATAACGAGTTTATCCCCTGGAAAGACTATGGGATCGTGGATTGTGCGTGCGCGATGGAAAACATCATGATAGCCGCACCCGCAATTGGTTTGGGGACAGTATGCATTGGTGGATTTGACCGGCGAAAAGTCAAGGAGCAATTAGCAATTCCAGAGGACATAGAAGCGGTTGGGATGGTATATGTTGGATATCCTGATGAAGAGAAACAGCCAAGAACCAAGTATATCGAAGAAGCGGTACACTGGGGTAAATACGATGGGAAACGAACAAGGAAACCGCGGCCAGGAAATATCCTAGAATTTGGCCCAGAAGCTTCTTTATGAATGCAGGCGGCGTGACTGCATAAAATTGAAACTACGGCTATGGTGGGGCGAGCAGCGTGCAGCGCGCGCTTTGCGGGAGTTGCGGATGGCAGGCTTGTTAGAGGGAGAGAGCGAGACGGAGACGGAGACAAATGCGCATCCGCCGATGTTACCTGTTACTGCTGCATCTGTCGTCGATGTCGTCGCTGTCGTCGAGTCGAAAAATCGCGAACAAAACGGACAAGGAGTTCAAAATGCAAATCGGGATGCAGCCGCAATTGCGGGCGCGATTGCGGGTGCGGATGCAGGTTCGGATGCAGTTCGAGTGTGTTTTTTGGCCTCAATCAAGATGTGGAGAATCCACGCCGACTGTGCGTCCAAAGTTTGGCGGTGTTTCCCTTGCTGCGGCGTTACCGGTGCATCTGTCGTCGGTGTCGTCGCTGTCGTCGAGTCGAAAAATCGCGAACAAAACGGAAAAGGAGTTCAAAATGCGAATTGGGAAACACTTGGGGAAACATCGGGAAACGCTGTTTGGGAAACACCGGAAACATCCGGCGAAATGGATCAGGACACAGCCGACGTGCGCGCGGCAGGACAGGCGCTCCGCGACGGCGCGTGTGCGGCCTCGCTGCGCGGCCTGCAAAGACACTTCCATTGGGGGCAGGCCCGCGCCGCTACGGTTGCGGTGGGGCGACCGGCGTGCAGCGCGCGCTTTACGGGAGTTTCGGATGAGTGTACCCGGAGGGCGCCGCGTACCCGGTGTACCTGTTGTCGATGTTGTCGGTGTTGTCGGGTACGAAAATCGCGAGAAAAATGGACAAGAACTTCAAAACAAAAGTCGAGACCTGGTTGCGGGTACACCTGCGGGTACACGCGTGTATACACGTGTGAATACACCATCGGCATTGGTGCTCCTTCCTTTTATGCGCGCTATGGAAAGCGCGGCTACGACTGCGGTGGGGCGAGCGGCGTGCATCGCGCGCTTTGCGGGAGTTGCGGATGGCAGGCTTGTTAGAGGGAGAGAGCGAGACGGAGACAAATGCGCATCCGCCGATGTTACCTGTTACTACTGCATCTGTTGTCGATGTTGTCGGTGTTGTCGGATGCGAAAACCGCGAACAAAGTGGACAGGAAAATCAATTCACAAGTCTGGATGCAGTTGCGGATGCACTTTCGGATGCAGTTGGAGTGTGTTTTTTGGCCTCAATCAAGATGTGGAAACCGTCACAGACGCGACGCTGTACCGGCCGATGTTACCGAATGTTTCCGTGCATCCGGTGCATCCGGTGCAATCGGGACTCATCGGACTGACGGGACCGGATGCGAAAACCGCGAACAAAACGGACAAGAAAATCAATTCACAAGTCTGGATGCAGTTGCGGATGCACTTTCGGATGCAGTTGGAGTGCGTTTTTTGGCCTCAATCAAGATGTGGAGAATCCACGCCCGACTGTGCGTCCAAAGTTTAGCGGTGTTTCCCTTGCTGCGGCGTTACCGGCGCATCTGTCGTCGGTGTCGTCGCTGTTGTCGAGTCGAAAAATCGCGAACAAAACGGAAAAGGAGTTCAAAATGCAAATCGGGAAACACTTGGGGAAACGCCGGGATGCGATTCTGGGGAAACACGGGAAACATCACAGTCAGCAAAAGCCCGGTGCCTACAAAGGACCGAGCTTATCTCTGATATGGTGGTGGGCTTAAGCCAGAAGCCAAGTTGGGCGACTTGGCAGTAGGACAGGCACGCGGAGGAAGGCATTATAATCACCATAATTCGCTACCCTGCCGATTGCGCAATGCCGTTCCAGCGCTGCTGGCGGCTTTATGGCTGCCGTGGGCAAGGGCGTCGGCGAGAGCTTTGCGGGCGGCGGGAGTGTCAATGGCGGAAAGGGCTTCGGCAGCAAGTTCGCATTCTGTATCTGTAGCATTGCGGCTGCGCAGCAATTTGTCGAGGCGCGGAACGGCGATCTCAGAACCAGCCTCGCCTAACGCCTCAATAACGGTCGCTTTGTATGGGCCATCGAGGTACTGCAATAATATACGAGCAGCGACATCACCGCCGATTTCGCCCAACGCCTCTATGACGCTGGAAAAAACAGCAGGTGGGGGTGATGTGGCGAGCAGTTTCTTGAGTGCGGGCACGGCCTTGGGGGATTTGGTGAGCTGCAAAGCCCAGATAGCATCTCGCCGTTGCTCGACGTTCTCCAACAGGGTGATGAGATAACGCACTGCACGTTCGTCACCGATATGCCCCAAGGCTTCAATAGCGGTCTCGTGGAATTCTGTCTGCTCGGGGTCAGCAATGATCGTCTTCAGACTGTTCATCGCCGCTGCGATATGTAGCTTCCCGGCAATCTCAATGGCGCGACGGCGGATTTCCACGTCTTTGCACCGGAAGTATCCGCGTATAGCAGGCCAAAGTTCATCCGTATTGACGGATTCCAAACTCTCTGACAGATCAAGTTCTAGCCACATGAGCGCGGTTATCGGGTCGCGGTTATAAGCATCCAACAAAGGCCTCGCTTCCCAATCCCAGTATCGTTCGAGTTGGTTTCGAGGTTCGATCAAGATGCATGCTAACTGGCTCAACGCCTTCCAGTCCTCTAGCTGAACAAGCCCTTGGATCGCGCGCCCGGAGATGAGCGAATCCTCGCGCAACGCAAGCCGCATAAGTTTCTCTTTGAGGACTGTTACGTCAACTTGCGCTCTCATTCTGTCGGATAGCGCATCGTCCATTAACTGTAAGACCTTTTCCCGCGGGGTGGATTTCTCGGTCATCCAGTTGAGTTCGTAAACGTAGAGCGATTTAGAGCGCATTGCCCTGCCCCATCTGTCCTGGCGGCTGATACGTCAACCCAAACACGGCGTCTGACAACCATCGTTTGAAGCTGTCGTTGTCGCTGTACTGCTTGAACAGCTCGGTCTGATCTGCCAGCAGCCCCACCATAACGCGCCCTAACGCCTTTTCGAATTCGACGCGGGCGTTCTGTAGATCGGAGAAGCGCATGGCGTTCTGGTAAGCGGTGTCGGCAGCGACCTGTGCAGGGATTTCCTGGGTGATGATCTGCGCAACCCGGTCGCGATCCATCCAGTCCACGTTGCCGTAGATGTCGTTGAAGGTCTTGATAATGGCGCTCAGCAACTCCATTTCCGGCTCGGGCTTCCACCCGCCTTCACCCACCGGCACCGGCTCGATTTCGCCATCTTTGTCTTCCAGGGCAATGGCGAGTGACGCCTGCACTTCGGCGCGGTAGCTGTCCATATCCACCGCTTCGAGGATGCCTTTGGCGAGGTCGGTTTCCTGGGGCGCGGGCAGTTTGGGAATGAGGAAATTGAGGAAGATGGAGAGTTTTTCCCAATCGGCGTTGTTGTAGGGGAGGATGGAGGCGAGGAAGTTGTAGGTGCGCACAAAGGCTTTGGCGCTGCCCTTGAAAGCCACCTGCCCATCCTCGTCGAGGTCTGTCTTGTAGACGGCGACGCAGACATCCAGAATGGGATCAAGCTGCTCGCGGCTCGCCCCGCCGAGGTAGAGCGCGGCCAACCGCTCGATCTGTTCCTCTGTGTACATCTGCGCTCCGTCGAGGTTGGTCTTGAGGTCGTGGAGCTTGTCCGGGTCGGTCTCGGCGCTGAGGATGGTGGTGCGGTAGTACGGCTCAAAAGCGCGCTGGATGGTGTCGGCGTCGTTGACGAAGTCCAGCACGAAGGTGTCGTGCTTCTGTGGGTGGGCGCGGTTGAGGCGCGAGAGGGTCTGCACGGCCTGGATGCCGGCGAGGACTTTGTCCACGTACATCGTGTGCAGCAACGGCTCGTCGTAGCCGGTCTGGAATTTCTCAGCGACGACGAGGAAGCGGTAGGGGTCTTCTTTGAACTTTTCGGGAATCTGACTGCTCGGAAAGCCGTTGAGTGTGGCCTCGGTGACGGGTTTGCCCGCGTAGTCCGGTTCGCCGGAGAAGGCGACGATGGCCTGGTAGGGACTCCGGCGCGCTGCCAGGGCGTCTTTGATGGCGAAGTAGGTCTGGATGGCGCGCTGGATGCTGGGCGTGACGACCATCGCCCGCGCCTGCCCGCCGATCTTGTTGCGCGCCAGCACGTCCGTGTGGAAGTGCTCGACCATAATCTCGGCCTTCTGGTGGAGCGCGTAGTCGTGGGATTCCACGTAGCGCCGCAGCTTCTTCTGCGCCCGCTTGCTGTCGAATTCGGGATCACCTTCCACGGTCTTCATCAGGCGGTAGTAACTCGCCACCGGCGTGTAGTGCGCCACCACATCGAGGATGAAACCTTCCTGAATGGCTTGCTTCATCGTATAGCAGTGGAAAGGCCGGTGCCTGATTTCTCCCCCACCCACTCCCTCCCCCAATGGGGGAGGGCCGGGGAGAGGGTCTCCGAAGATTTCCAGCGTCTTGTTCTTGGGCGTGGCGGTGAAGGCGAAGTAGCTGGCGTTGGGCAGCATCTTGCGCGCTTCCATAATGTGGTTGATGATGTCCTCGGTGGTGGCTTCTTCCTCCGGTTCGCCTTGCGCGGACAAGGCCATGTGCATCTTGGCCGCCGTGCGCCCGCCCTGGCTGGAATGGGCTTCGTCAATGATGATGGCAAAGCGGCGGTGGCGGTGCTCGTCGCCAATTTCGTCCAGGATGAAGGGGAATTTTTGTACTGTGGTGATGATGATTTTCTTGCCCGCCGTGATAAATTCGCGCAGGTCGCCGGAGTGTTCGGCGTGCCCGACGACGGACGAGACCTGGGCGAACTGTTTGATGGTGTCGCGGATTTGCTTATCCAGCACGCGCCGGTCGGTAACGACGATGATGGAGTCGAAGGCGGAGGGAGTAGGAAGTAAGGAGTAGGAAGTAAGGGGAGACGGCAAGCTGGTGAGTTGGTAGGCAAGCCAGGCGATGGAGTTGCTTTTGCCGCTGCCCGCCGAGTGTTGGATGAGATAGCGGCGGCCCACGCCGTCCTGTTGGGCGGCGGCGAGGAGTTGGCGCACGACGTCGAGTTGGTGGTAGCGGGGGAAAATCTGGTCGCGTTTCTTCTTGCCGGTTTTCTCGTCCTTCGACTCAACGATTTGGGCGTAGTGTTCGAGGATGTCGGTGAGGCTCTCGCGGGCGAGAACGTCTTCCCAGAGATAGGCGGTCTTGAGGCCGTGCGGATTGGGCGGGTTGCCCGCGCCGTCGTTCCAGCCTTTGTTGAAGGGCAGGAACCACGAGGCTTTGCCCTGGAGATGGGTGCACATCCGCACTTCCTGGTCATCCACGGCAAAGTGAACGACGCAGCGCCCGAACTGGAACAGCAACTCGCGGGGATCGCGGTCGCGCTTGTACTGCTCGACGGCGTCCTCGACGGTCTGCTTGGTGAGGTTGTTCTTTAGCTCGAAGGTGGCGAAGGGCAGGCCGTTGATGAACAAGCACAGGTCGAGCGACAGTTGGGTCTGATCCTTGCTGTAGCGCAGTTGGCGGGTGACGCTGAAAATGTTGGCGGCGAACAGCGCCTCGGCCTTGCGGTTGCCGGGCGTGGGCGCGCCGTAGAAGCAGGCGATGGCGTCCGGCCCGTGCTTGACCCCGTGGCGCAGCACGTCGATGACGCCGAGTTTGGCGATTTCGCCTTGCAGCCGGGCGAGGAACTTCTGCCGCCTGGGACTTTCCGTCGCCAGGTCGAGGCGCGCGGCGATCTCCGGCTGGGTGGCTTCGAGGAAGGCGCGCAGCTTGGCGAGGTCCACGGCGTAGTCGCGGTCGTAATCGTGCGGATCGCCCTGGACGTAGCCCGCGCCGCCGTAAGCCGCACGTTCATCGTGGGCCGCCGTCAGGGTTGCGCTTACCGGCTTGCCCGTGAGCGCGGCGACAATCAAACTTTCGAGTCCTTTTTCACTGGTATCCGTTGTCGGCATCAACATCCTCCTCGGTATCCAGGTCGTCCGCGTCTGCGACCTCGTCCTCAAAGCCCTCGTTTACCTCATCGAAAGCCTCCGTTTCCTCGTCCGTGGGCAAGACCACGCCCCGCACATCCACCTTCCCCGTGACCACGTCGGCGATCAGGTGTGTGCGGTATTCGCGGATGAGATCGATTTGGCGTTGGGCGCGGGCGATGGCATTGTCTATTTTCTCTACCGTTACGTCCAACCGGGAAACTATTGCGTTCTGCTCATCAAATGGTGGAAATGCAAAACGATACCGCCGGAGTTTTTCCCCGGTTAAATGAGCTATTGTGTTTTCACTTCCACCAGCCAAGAAGATGCCTCTTTTAGCAACAGCATACATAACATAGTATAAAAAGCGAGGTACATCTTTGGCTGGATTATAAGGTCTCAGACGGTGAAGAGCCTTTTGATAACCACATAGTGCAATCTCACCATTCCAAAAAGCACTTCGTCCCACTTCCCCGCCTTCACACACAAGCATATCACCTGGCAGTAGGGTATATCGTGGATACTCGTCCAGCGTAATGTCCATTTCGGGTAAATCGTGAGTATTTACACGATCCCATTGCACGTCAACATTGCGGAGATATGGTACAAGATACTCACCTGTAATCCGCTTGGTATCCAACATTTTTCCTAGTTCTACGGAATACCGTAAACGCACTGCCACAACATCCCAATGTGCCGGAATCTTCCCCAACCACGCGATCCCCGAATCCTTGAGTGGCGCGTCGGGATCGAGGCCGCGCGTCACGGTTTGCTGAATGAGCGCCTGCTTCTGCTCCGTGAGCAGCTTGATGAGTCGCTGTTGCGCGTGGATGTAGCGCCGCGTCAGGCGGTCGTGGTGGTCGAGGAAGGCGGCGATGGCGCGTTGTTCGGCGGGTGGAGGTAAAACACCGTAGATTCGCTTGAAGTCTTCTGCGCGTAGACTCCACATATCTGAGGTTATTCCATACGACCAGCGTTCAGCCTCTTTAATGAAGCCGGGCGTTCTCAGCAAATAATGGTAATACTCTGGAGCCTGTTGCTGCCTGGGACGAATAATAACGTAAGCCGGGCTGACGATCCCCTTATATTGAGAAACGCCAATCGCACCTTGCCAGGCTCGCATCTTGTTGTAAGCAATATCGCCAGGTTGTACCCGCTTGTAGTTGGATTTGTCCAGATTCGAAGAGTCCTTTTTGGAGCTATCCGTCAACAGCGCTTTTTGAGGAATGACGCCGCGCGCGATGGTCACGGACAACAAGGGTTCGTCGGGATGATTTCGGTCGTTCACTTCCTGGAATAACGCTCGGTGAGGAAGGACTTCCCAATGCGCGGGCACATCACCGATCCACGGCACGCTGGAGTCTTTGTAGGCGGGGTAAGGTTTGAGCACATCGCTCATTGCGCAGCCTCCGGTGCGGGGTCGGTAAACAGCGCGATGTAGTCCTCATAGCGGAAGCGGCGGTTGCGGCTCTGGCCGGTGAATTCGCGCAGGATGCCGTGTGTTTCCATCTTGCTTACGAGGGTATTGGCCGCCTGGTATGATGTCCCGATGAAATGCTGTACCTCATTCACCGACACGATGGGGCGCTCATACAACGACTCAAGAAGCCGATGCCCGTTCCCGGCCGCTTGACCAAACTGCTCAGTAATCAACGCGCGGTGGCGTTCACGGAGCGTCAGGATGTTGCGGGCGGTCTGGGTGGCCTGCGCACTGACTTCGGTCACGCCCTGCAAAAAGAACGCCAGCCAGCTTTCCCAATCGCCGGTTTCGCGCACGGCCTGCAAGTGTTCATAATACGCCGCGCGCTGCCGCTTGAAGTAGTACGAAAGGTACAACACCGGCTTCAGCAATACCCCGCGTTCACACAGCAAGAAAGTGATCAACAAGCGGCCCACACGCCCGTTGCCGTCAAGGAAAGGATGGATGGTCTCGAACTGGGCGTGAGTCAACCCAATTTTGATGAGCAAAGGCAGATCGTCTTCCTGGTGCAGAAATTTCTCCAAGTCGCCCAGCGTATTGAGAATTTCGTAAGGCGGGGGCGGCACGAACGTCGCTTCGGCTAAAGTGCAGCCGTGAGGCCCAATCCAGTTTTGACTGCGGCGCAGTTCACCCGGCGTCAAATTCGAGCCACGCACGCCTTCCAACAGGATGGCGTGAATCTCGCGAATGAGGCGGATGGAAACTGGCAGTTCCGCCAGGCGCTCCAGTCCGTAATTCACCGCCCGGACGTAGTTGATGACCTCGTTCACATCCCGTGGCTGGTCCGGGGAAAGAATCCGCGCCTCCGCCGCCAGCAAGTCTTGCAGCGAGCTTTGCGTCCCCTCGATCTGGCTGGAGAGCACGGCTTCCTTGCGCACGTACATAAAGACGAACAGGTCGGGATTGGGGAGGGTTTGGATGGAACCGTCGAGGCGACCCAGCGCACGATCTGCTTCAGAAAGCAGCTTTTGCAGCTTGCCCGTCAGTTGCACCGGGGGTTGTGGCGGCAGCGGCGCAGGGATAAACGCGCGGTAGCCGCCTGATTGTTGCAGATAGCGCCCGGCGCGAGTTTGTGTAGACAAAGTATCTTTCACCATAGAGAGTCAAACCTTATGTGCAAGAACAAATCATTGTATTCAAGATCGACATGAATAAGGGCTACATTCCGCGTTATATTCAAGGCAGACATGAATATGGGTGCAGATATGTTCCATATTCATGGCCGGTGATAATATGGACACCAGCACACGCCATATTAAAGGTTGATGATACTATAGCATCCACTTTATGCTTCTTACTTTCTACCCCTTACCCCCTAATCTGCTCCAATAACCCGTCTGTCTCCTGCTCCAACGACTCAATGTCGGCGCGGATTTCTGCCAGCGTGCGCAGCGGCTCCGGCTTGTAGAAGTAGCGGTTGAACGAGATTTCGTAGCCGATGCGGGTCTTGCTCTCGTCGATCCAGGCATCGGGGACGTAGGGCAACACCTCGCGCCGGAAGAACCCCTCGATGCCGCCGTCTTCCAGCAGCGGGATTTGCTCGGTGTCGCGCAGGTCGGGGTCGGGTTCGTATTCTACGATGGGTAGACGGCAGACGGTAGACGGTAGACGGGGTTCGCTTTCGGGCGGGGTTGGCGTTCCCATCTCGAATTTGCCGTGGAGGGGATCGGGGGTGGCTTTGCCGGGTTTGTAGGTGGCGCTGATAACGGGCGCGGCGGCTTCGTCTTTTTCGGTGAGCGCATCGCGGAGTAGGGTCTGGCGCTTTTTGGTGAGGGAGAAGCCGGCGGCTTTTTCGAGCGCGGTCACCACGGCGTTGTAGCCAAGATGTGGGCCGGGGCCAAGATCGGCGGCGATCCAGTCGGTTGCCGCAGCCAGCGCGTCCTCCCCGGCAGCGGCGCAGGCGCGACGCAACCGCGCGCGGGCGGCGTCGGAAAGGTCCACCCGCAGGCGCAAGGGACGCTCGACGGTGACTTTCCAGTAGCCAAAGGCCGCGTTATCGAAAATCTTGGACTGCTCCGTCTCCTCGAAGGCGAGGAAGGTGTCCACGATGCGTTGGATGTCGGCTGCGGAGAGTTCGCAGTTCTTCTGCCCCAGGTTCTTGCGCAGTGGCACAGACCACGCGGTCGCGTCGATGAGTTGTACCTTGCCCTGGCGATGTGCGGGCTTGCGGTTGGTCAGCACCCAGATGTAGGTGGCAATGCCGGTGTTGTAGAACATATTCAGCGGCAGTGCGATGATCGCTTCCAACCAGTCGTTCTCGATGATCCAGCGGCGGATGTTGCTCTCGCCCTGTCCCGCGTCGCCGGTGAACAGCGACGAGCCGTTGTGGACTTCGGCGATACGGCTGCCCAGGGGCGTGTCGTGCTTCATCTTGCTGAGCTTGTTCACCAGGAACATCAACTGCCCATCGGACGAACGAGTGATGAGGCTGTATTCCGGGTCTCCGGCGTGCGCAATGACGTAACGCGGGTCGCGCATCTCGCCCTTGCCCCCCATCCGGTCGAGGTCGGTTTTCCAGCTTTTACCGTAGGGCGGATTGGAGAACATAAAGTCAAAGTCGAGAGCGGGGAACGCATCGGCGGAGAGCGTGGAGCCAAACGCCATCGTCTCGGCCTCCTGCCCCTTGCCCTTGAGCAGCAGGTCGGCCTTGGTGATCGCGTAGGTCTCCGGGTTGATTTCCTGCCCGTAGAGGTGGATAGACACCTCCTTGCCGTGTTGCGCGGCCAGTTCTGCCAGCGTTTCCTCCCCGATAGTCAACATCCCGCCAGTGCCGCACGTGTCATCGTAGAGCAGATACGTGCCGGACTCAATCTGATTAGCAATGGGCAAGAAGACGAGTTGCGCCATCAGCCGCACCACGTCACGCGGCGTGAAGTGTTCCCCGGCCTCCTCGTTGTTTTCCTCGTTGAAGCGGCGGATCAGTTCCTCGAAGATCGTGCCCATCGCGTGGTTATCGAGGCCGGGCAGTTTTACACTGCCGTCGTTGTTGCGCACCGGCTCCGGGCTGAGGTTGATGCTGGGATCGAGGTACTTCTCGATGAGATAGCCTAGTGCATTAACAGGCGACATTTTCTGGAATAGCAAGATGCGGTTCATGAGTGCAGTTGAAGGTTTTGCAGACACGGTCGGCCAAGTCCTGGGCCGACAAGGTGCCGTTGGGTTCGACCACGCGCCG
>Ga0209723_1005700_pt1 | contig 12578 bp, 6 predicted proteins | sample BiotimSIPDNA_2_FD_185750 | JGI IMG/M metagenome (GOLD analysis project Ga0209723, IMG submission 185750) | Anaerobic biogas reactor microbial communites from Washington, USA - Biogas_R2 time_0 SIP DNA (SPAdes) (version 2) | ecosystem: Engineered > Bioreactor > Anaerobic > Unclassified | place... | reverse complement strand
GGTATCTTTTCCTATTGCACCGCCGCCTCCCCATTCAGGAAGCCTTACTCCCAATATCCTTTCATCTGAACGGCTGTAGAATCGTATGATGACAGGGGCAGAATCAACAGGTTGAGCGGGATTTACCAGAGCATGTATTCGCCGGTATTCTTTTTTTAAAGAGATCGTGTCAATCTGAGGCGGTAAAGGACCCTCATACTGGAGTTCAGCAGAGAGGCAAAGAGAGAGGAACAGCAAAATAAGTTGAACAACCCGCATTTTATAAAATTATATCATGTCCCGGGGTGTGCTCCTGATTGAAATTACTCTTTGAAGTCTGGCTGGAAGTATTGCAGACGCAATCCTTCCATTCTCACCTGAATCGGTCCATACTTCAAAGACCCGATCTTGTATTACCTGACTTATGCATCCGGGCCGGCCCGGTGAATTTTAACAGGGATTCTTCCCTCTTTCCACTTACGCCTGTTGCTCTTATGTGTACAAAACAGATACCTGGTACCTGAATCTTGTCACCGACAACCACACTGTTTGTACCCTTCTGCATATTGTTCACAGTAATTTTTTTCAGGAGTACCCCCAGGGGGTTGAAAAAAGAGAGAGATAGATCCGATCTCTCTGAGAGTTCACAAAAGATAGTGAGACGATTGTTGAGAGTGGAAAGGCCTGCCTTCATCAAAGGGTGCGCGGTTTCCATGTTTTTTAAATTGATATTCCATTTTTGCGAGACTGGTTCTCCATTTAACGTATACTCAAGACAGCTGATCTCAGGAGATGTAAGTGATGCCCGGGTAGTGAAATCATCCGAAAAAAGGAGGGCATTGGATGGCACTGCTGACACATGAACATCATCCACAATGAAAGATTCTGTTCTCCCGGATCGAAAACCTATACCCCCCGCTGCTATCGATGCATCAGAAACGGAATCGGCTTTCTGATCATTAATCATACATTTGAAAACTCCACCATCAGCGACAATTCCTACTCTGTATTCTGTATTTATGTCAATATTCCATGTTGTCTCTTTCAGCACTGTCCAGGTTCCCTGCTTTCTGACATGGAATCTCAGAAGATCGGAATCAGCGTTGAATTGCCACATATATAAATTTGTGCTGTCCTGAACTCTGAAGCATACTCCAGCCGCTATTTCCGAAATTTTCAAACTGAAAGTGAACTTGAAATCTGTCCAGTTGCCTGAACTGCTCTGGCAATATGCGTTTTTACCAGCATTCATCACTTCCGGTCCAATATTGACATTAGAGACGTTTTTCCATTTCTGGAGTGTTGAAAACCCTTTCTGTGCAAAGACATAAAGTCTGCTGCTTTTGTTGTCAATTTCAGTTATGCTGATCAGAGGTTCTGAATAATAGAAGTTCCCGTCATCCTCACTCGTAAGAATACGCCAGTCAGAATACCCGCTTTCAACTGATGCTCCTGCGATACTGATGTGAGGCATAATCGCGTAAACATTTCCCTCGCCATCAAATGCAATGCTTGACCGGTTGTCCCACACTTTTGTCGGTATATTGGTATTGATGCGATGCCAGGGTCCTGTTGTATCCTTGAAATAATGCATCTGTACGTTTTTCCCTGAAACATTTTCCCGTGAAAGCACATGAACCCGTCCCTGCTTATCTACGGCCATGCCTTCCTGGTTGATCAGTCCTGTACCGGTTGGGATTGTCCAGACTCTGCACGATCTGGTATTCTGACTAATAAATGAGCTTCCGGCCCGTGCGACAACAGCCCCTTCCATATCATGCCAGGTGAGGCCGTAGTCGTCACTTGTCGCATACATGAGGTCGTGGTTCATCTCACCACTTCCGGTCTCTCTCCAGCACCAGGCAGCATGGAGCCGGTTGTTATTATCAAATTGTAAACCATGAAAGTATGCTGTACAATTCCCTCCATTGTAGTCACCTTCAATAAACTGTCCCAGATTCCTCCATGTGCCGTTATTATTGTATTTCCATATTCTATTATCGCTGTCTCCGCTTGTGCCGATTCGTGTTGTAAGAACAAGTGTACTGTCGGGTGCTGTGATAAACCGGGGGTAGGTAACTGAAGTAACGGATTCTCCATCAAGGATACTGTTTACTGAAGTGAAAAGCCCCTTGCTCCATTGAAATTTGTCAGGGTTCGACAACAGCCCCGCAATCGACATCCTGTAATGAAGTGTAGAAGTATGATGGTCAAAAGAGAGATGGAGCCGTCCGTCCGCAGGAGAGATTCCCATTGATATTGTATTGTGGTTGTCATTTACACTCTGCTTGTAATCGGTCAATTCACAGCTTTCCCAGACTTTCGAGGAAACTTTCCGCCGTGCAACCGTTATGTATCGATCTGTGGAATAAAAAACCGCATACTGCCAGCCGTTAAAGGTTATCAGTGCATCCTGCTGAAAAGAGCAGCTGTTCAGATAAAGGTTCCCGTACCTGCTGTCGCGCCACTGGGACGCATTATCAGTGATTAAAGTCTCATCAACTTTTATGGCTGTTAATTCACCAAAGGCTATGGAAAAACAGAAACACAGAATGGAAAGAACGAAAAAACGCATTTTACACCTCATCTCAGCACAGAAAATTGCTTTCTTTATCCGAAGGGTTCTCTTCTAAGAGCATGGAGAGCTTCCTGCCCTTTAACCTAAAAGTCGCAGTTGGGGAGAACAAAAAACCGTAAGATGTTGAGATGATAAGGCTTGAAGGCATCGCAGGTCTTATCGGCAAGGTGATAAGATCAAGATGCCTGAAAGCCTTAGCGCTCAACAGATTACGATTTTTTGCCTCATCCAACTGCGATTTTTAGGTTTAATGATTATATAGAGAATATAAGCGCTTTGGGGGCAGGAAAGAGTGAAAAAAGAGTAAAGCGCCAAAGGCTGAATGTTCATGCTTCCGCTGCAGCTTTCATCTTACTGACACTTTTTAGAAACCACTAATCTTTGCCTGGATGTTAGTCGATTGGCCTGATCATGCCTAGGCTTTTTTTTTGGAAAAATCTGACCAGATATTCATCGATAACCTGAAATATGGACTGTAGAGAGCTGGCCTCCGAAGGAGGTTGTGGCCGTATACACAGACATGGTGAAAAACAAAATACGGCAAACATAACTATAGAAAAATCAATTGAATACGGGATATAGTGTATCCAAAATGAGCACGTTTTATACCAACAAACCTGTATTAAAAACAGTTTAATGGAAATTTGTGCATATATTATAAATGAAAATGGCGGGAAATATTGTCTATATAATATGGATTTGCTGTTACCAATATTTCTTAGAATTCAAAACCCGGGAGGGCTACACATTATGGCAAGTCAAGTTTTTAAGTCAATTTTTATCAAGATAAACCTGCTGTGCTTTATTTGCGGACTTGTGATGAAGTCTTCTATATTGGCACAAGATCTCCCGACAGCAAAATCGATTGCCGCAGAGATGGGCATTGCATGGAATATCGGAAATACAATGGAGGCAATCGGAGGGCCGACTTCCTGGGGTAATCCGGTACCGACTCAACAATTGATCGACTCTGTAAAGGCCGCCGGGTTCAATACGATCAGGATTCCATGTGCCTGGGATGGAAATGCCGATCAGGTTACATTCGAAATCAGTCCGGCCTGGATGGCTCAGGTAAAACAAGTGGTTGACTACTGCATTAAGGACAGCCTCTTTGTTATCTTGAATATCCACTGGGATGGCGGCTGGCTGGAAAACAAGATTGATTCGTGTGTAACCAACGCCACGATGCGTCAGAGGATTCAGGCCAAACAGGGCGCCTACTGGCGGCAGATCGCCACGGCTTTTCGCGATTATGATCGCCACCTGATATTTGCGGGTACAAACGAGCCTAATGTCAAAAACGGTGCTGCATCCATGGAGGTGCTGAAGTTCTTCCTCCAGACGTTTATCGATACAGTACGGGCCACAGGCGGCAATAACGCTTCACGTACACTTGTCATCCAGGGGCCAAACACTGCCCTTGAGGACACCTACAAACTGATGACTTCTTTACCAATTGACAAAATTGCCGACCGGCTTATGGTGGAAGTCCATTACTACCCTTACCAGTTCTGTCTTATGGAGCAGGATGCGGAGTGGGGGAAGGTTTTTTACTACTGGGGAAAGTACTATAAATCAACAACAGACACAGACCGCAACGCAACCTGGGGTGAGGAATCATATACAGATTCCGTATTCAATCTGATGAAAGTTCAATTTACAGATAAAAACATACCCGTGCTTCTGGGTGAATTCGGAGCGATGAAAAGGTTGACTCTTAAAGATGAGAGCCTCACAAGGCACATACTGTCCCGCCGCTATTTTTACGAGTATGTTTGTTCATCGTCAAAGCGCCACGGGATAATCCCGGTCGCCTGGGATGCAGGAGGCAAAGGTGATAAGACCATGACGATTTTCGACCGCAGGACAGGTGCTGTTTACGATCTGGGCCTTCTTAACGCGATGCGGCATGGATGGGGTATGCCGAAATTGGAAGGCGATACATCACTGGTACAGGTTGAAGCTGGTAATAATTCCCTGAAAATTCTCTATTCAGCGAAGGATTCCTTATGGGGACAGGTTAATCTGGGTGTTGTCAGGCCGGATATGACCACTTGCGATTCCATTATTGTGCGTGCCTATGTAAATGGGAAAACCGAATATGATTCTGCAGGGGTTTCAAAGTACGGGTATTTATCACTTAGCCTGGTGACAATGTCCAATAACTGGGTTTGGCGGGAAGCGTCACTTGGTAAATTGACCATGAATGATTGGGCAAATTACAGTATCCCTGTTTCAACAGATACACTGGATACAAATGCGCTTGTTCCGGCTGATCCTGCAAAGATTGATTTCTTTGCTCTTCAGGCATATTCTGCGGGGTACAGGGGAACGATATACATAGATTGGATTGTGTTCAAATCAAGTAACGGTACAAGTGATACAGCGTACTCCTTCAACCTGAATGCTCCGGAGGAGGGGGAGGGGAATGTTGATGCTGTCATGCTGATATCAACCGGTGCTGTTGCTGGCGATCAGGAATGGACAACTACGACCACAAGCAAATGGCTTACATCCACGGTGCCGTATCGTGCCTCCATTATCCCCGGTACCATTCATGCATTTATATACAATGGTATCATTCACGCGACCTGGAACGCTCCGGTATCAGGTAATGTGAAGATAATGCTGAAGGATCTGCAGGGGAGGAGTATCTATTCAGGCATGGTCAGGGCCAGCGCGGGAATGAACAGCTTGAAAATTCCGGCGGGCTATAGTGGAATGGCGCTTCTGCAAATCCAGCAGGGGATAAGGAAATTCACAGGCAAAGTAGTCTGTCGTTAATAGAGACGAGCGTTGGTTAATATCTGTTGACGATGTCCACATAAACTGCTATTTTGCATTATTACCTGACTTATGCATCAGGGCGTGAGGAAGTGCAATTGTCCCTGAGTCCAGGTTCATAAGCCAGGTATTATGAAAGTAAAGGGAGGACAATCATATGCTTCTGAAATTTCTGAAAGCCAAAGACCTGTTGTTTAAAACCCGTCCAGTTCATAAAACCCCATGAAATCTTACTGCTGATTCTACTATGCATTCAATATTTGAATTCGTTGATTACAGGAAATATCTTCGGGCATATTACATTGAACAGAAAAAGAAGAGCCGTCATTTCTCATACCGCTATTTTGCGGGTAAAGCAGGAATCAGTTCTCCATCATTTTTCAAGCAAGTCATTGACGGAAAGCGAAACCTAACAAGACCTGTAATCGAAAAATTCAGTTCTGCAATGAAATTGAGTCATAAGGAAGCAGACTATTTCCTCTGTATGGTCATGTTTGATCAGGCCAGGACATCGGTTGAAAAACAGCAGCATTATAATTCCATGCGTTCGATGGCTGGAAACTTCAAAGAGTCGGTGCTCAATGGTGATTTCTTTGATTACTTTGCACAGTGGTATATTCCAGTCATACGCGAACTGGTAACGCTGTACGATTTCAAGGATGATTTTAAAAAACTCGCTTCTATGATGAATCCTCCCATTAAGCCCTCAGAAGCCAAATCAGCCATAAAACTTCTTTTGAGACTGATGCTTCTTAAAAAGGATAACGATGGTTTTTACAAACAGACCGATACGGCGCTGATCGCAGATAAATCCGTTGTATCACTTGCATTACAGACATTCGCAAAAACAATGATCGACCATTCCAAACTCGCCCTGGAACAGGCAAATGTTGATGAACGGCATATATCAGGAATAACCATGGGTATATCGCCTGAAACCTATTCCCTGCTTGCGGCAGAAATTGACGCATTTAAAGGCAGAGTGAAATCGATTGTGAACAGAGATAAGAACAGTTCTGTTGTTTATCAGATGAATTTTGCATTTTTCCCGGTCAGCGGCAATACCGGAGGTTTGAAGGGACCGGTGGAACAATGAGAGCGTCTCTTGTTTTCGCAGTCGCTGTTCTCATTTTGTGCCGATGTGGTTTAGAACCACTTTCCGGTGGCACAACCGATACAGATAATATCCGGATATCTGCTGTAATGTACCAGTCCGACGGAAAATTTGCCGCTGGAGCATCTGTGATGCTTCGGTCAGCAGATTACCTTTCGGCTATCGATGAAGACACTATAGACAATAATGAGAAAAGAAAGACCGTAACTGATGAAAATGGCCGGTTTTGTTTCGATTCACTTGATAGCGGCAGTTATAGTATTGAAATTAATGACGAAAGGGAATCTGCGTTTCTTTTCCGGATAACAACGGGTAATGTTAATGAGCACGGCTCAGACATGGTACTCTCTGACACACTGAAGCCTTACGCAAAAGTACGCGGAAATGTCGATATAAGCACCTCCGCAGCTCCGCTTTATTGCCTTGTTTATGGCCTTGAAAGAAAAGTGCTTGTTGATTCTTCAGGAAATTTCGAATTAGGTAATCTTCCAGAGGGAGTCTACAGTTTTAAGATTATCTCTGAAGATGATGCATTCAAACCGGTTGTGATAAATGATATACATGCTTCATCGGTGAGCGAAACCAGGCTTCCTTTTGTGAACTGGAATTCTTCAAAAAAACTGTTCCTCAACACATCCGCAGCTGGAGCAGATATTTCCGGTCAGGTAACAGAATTTCCGGTTTTAATCCGTTTGAATGATTCAAACTTCAGTTTCGATTCTTCAGCCGCAGACGGTTCCGATATCAGATTTACAAATTCAAAGGGAGTTCTTCTCTCCCATGAAATCGAAAGCTGGGATAAGAGTGCCAGATCAGCGCAGATATGGGTTAAAGTCGATACAATAAAGGGAAATGACAGCACACAGCATATAATGATTTTATGGGGTAATTCAAATGACGTGAATCTTTCAAAAAGCAGTGATGTGTTTGATACAGCAAATGGATTTCAGGGGGTATGGCACTTTTCTGATTTCAAGGGAAATGAAACTTTCGATGCGACTCTGAACATGTTTAATGGTACTACCACTGAGGTCTACGGCGTTTCAGGATTGATAGGCTCTTCTGGAGAGTTTAATGGTTTGACAAGCAACGTTTTAATATCCGGTACAGCTGACGGAAAAATGAACTTTGCAGAAAATGCTTATTACACAATATCCGCATGGGTTTACACCTATGAGAATGATACAAGCTACTTCATTGCCGGAAAAGGTGATTATCAGTACAACCTGAAAATAAAAGATCAGCAGTGGTGTTTCGCTCTGTATACAGGTCAATCATCAAATGTACTGGAATTAAGGGACTCAATTTCAGAAAGATATAAATGGCGGCTCCTGACTGGTGTGCGGAAGGGAAACCGGCAGTATCTTTATATAAACGATGAGTGTGTTGATTCCACTGGTAAAATCATATCCGGAGATCCAACAGAGAATACAAACCATGATTTCCAAATAGGTGCAGGAAGTGAATTGACGAGTACCGGATTTAAGACATTCTACGGTAAAATGGATGAGGTCCGGATAAGTAATGTATCACGCGGCCCGAATTGGATAAAATTAAGTTACATGAATCAAAAAGAGGTTGATAAACTGGTTCAGTTTAAATAAGAGTCAGTAGTGTCAGGCGAAATAGTACCTGACTTATGCACCTGGCCCTAGAGGCATAATCCTTGTAGAAAGATTTATCGTTTTATAAATACCCTTGCCCATCCGCTGCTCTGAGAGCCCACAAAATAGAAACCTTCTGGAATATGAGCGGTATTCCACCAGCAGACTCCTGACAAATCAAACTGCATCTGTTCGACAAGCTTTCCAGTTGCATCGACAACACGGATCGGATAACCGGCTCTGTGCCGACTGGAGGTGATCAAAACTGTACGGTTATCAATATGAGCCGCTTTGATTTGTGATGCTTCAAGTGAACCGCTTATAGTCTTGACATGAGCCAAAGAAACCGTCGCGGTATCCCAGCCGGTAATCTGTTTGATTTTAGCTACCACCGAGTCTGATATCGCCCGGGCATCGGTGGTATCCGGGTGCCAGGTGCAGCCTTTTACCTCTTGTTTACATTCATAGAAATAGATTCCTTTATTGCCAAGGGTTGTTGTCTCAGCAGCTACGGCGGACCTGGTTGCCTGATCCATACATCCTGAGTATGAGATAAAAAGAATGTATGCGTCAGGATAATTGCCTCGGATGGTAGATACAAATGAGTGGACCGCAGCACTGTATTCGTTGTCAGCAGCACCCGAACTGTTATCATTGATTCCAAGAAAAATAGTGACAATGTCAGGTATCCATTTAGAGAAATCCCACTTCGGTGTTGACCCGCTGCCGATAGTGTCAAATGTGTTTCCATATTTTTGGGGTAAAGATGCTCTTCCACCCGGGCTTTTCAATAAACCGATACCGGATTCCGCCAGTATAATATCCTGTGCCCTGAATGCCTTGCTTGTAAGGCGCGCCCAGGTTTTGTTGGTATTTGTGTGCGCCTGCTGGTCACCACAGGCTTCAATAAAGTATCCGGCGGTCCAGGAGTCACCGAGGAACTCCATCTTACGCACCGGTTTGGCTGAAGGAGTGATTTTGCCGCCGTCTGACAAATAGATTCCGCTGAACGCCGCAATTGCCCAGTAAGGCTCATTGCGCCGGATTATTCGGATTACATGATCATCTGATGAAAGAGAATTTACAAGAGAATACTTATGGGGACCCCATGAGTCGGCATGCAATGGCGTGGATTGAAGTTGACCGTCGATTTCTATATCATAATACCCGGCCCCGTCGGTGAGCTCTATTTCAACAGTAGCCGTGCCGCTCACCTTAAACTCAATTGTAGAACCCGACCAGTTAAACCGGGGTGCTTTGGGGTTGGAATAATCAAATCTTCCGTAATAATTGATCGCTGGATCATCGGGAGAGATCAGTGTATCTGCAGAGAGATTACCAGAAGTAAAAAGCAGTAAAGCCACGGAAAGAAGCAGGAATGATTTTAAATAGTAACGATTAGAAAAAATCATCATAAAGAGGCAGAGGACCAGAAAAGGAAGAACAGGGTTAAAGGCCATGTAACTATCTCCAGATTACTTGTTTAAAGGAAAATAGTTGTTTCACAATGGCTATTGTATACCATCAGTAGAAAACCGTGGACAACACTGATGTTGCCCATAAACTACTCTGTCTGATTTATCTGGCCTATTCCGAGGCCTGACCTTAAGGGATGGCTTCAATACAAGTAATGATTAAAGGAAGATAACGATTTTTTGGAAGAGGGTGCCCCCCAATATAAAAAAATCTTAAGAATCAAGATTTTTGTGAGAAGGGTGCCCCCAATACAAAAATTCTTAAGAATCAAGATTTTTTGGGAGAGGGTGCCCCCAATACAAAAATTTCTTAAGAATCAAAACTTTTTGGAAGAGGGTGCCCCCTCTTTCGCTCCAGCCCGTCGAAGACGCCGGTCTTCCGCTATCACCCCTTGTTGTCCACCATTTGTGGAGGCAGGTATGGATATCACATTCGCAAACGCCTTTGCGGCCGCACTGTCGAACTGGTGGTAGATTAAAACTTATTGTAGCCTTTCGGAATTAAATAAGATAGGCCAGTTTCTATTCCGAGGCCTTACCGTAAGGAAGGGCATCAACAATAATATGCTGTTTAGAGGAGGGAACCCAAATAGAAGAGATTCTTAAGAAAAAAGAATCTTTGGGAAGAGGGTGCCCCCTCTTTCGCTCCAGCCCGTCGAAGACGCCGGTCTTACGCTATCACCCCTTGTTGTCCACCATTTGTAGAGGCAGTCATGGTCATCACATTTGCAAACGCCTTTGCGGCCACACTGGCGAACTGGTGGTAGATTAAAACTTATTGTAGCCTTTAAGAAAAAGACGTTTAGTTATCTGTCTTTTCCGCTGCCGGCAGGCATGTTTTGACTTATTCGAAGCCACAACTGTTGGTATTCCATCGGGTGACAAAGGCGACTGTAAGCTCACCAATAAAGGGCCTCCGGCCAAACCAAAAATCCTGAAAGAATTCAACCTGTGGTCATGCGTGTCTACACTTTATGCCTTGCAGTATAAGAAATATGTCTGTTTCAGTTTTGAAATTATTATAATTTGATTCAGATCCGGAAAAAGAAAACAACAGTAATCAGGATGGCTATTATGGGCAGAAGAGAACTGTTTTCATCTATTGTAGTTTCTTTGTTAATCGTAAATGCATTTTCAATGACTTCAAATCCGATTCTCTCCAGGGGGAAAACAGTCTATTCATCACGTGGCGACATTTCATATCTGACTGATAATAAATTCGGCGGTTCCGCGTTCAGCGTCAGTGATAATTCCTGGCTTGCATTAAACGTGGGCACCGGACCATCAAAGATTCTTTTGAACTGGAACAATCCCGGTTACTCCTGGTCCGATTCGATAGCTTCTGCAACTTCCTGCAAAGGTGGTTTGAGTATTCCTGTTGACTATGATATTCTGAAGTCCTCAAACTCCACAAACGGTTCCGATGGAGACTGGGAAACATCTCTGATAGTCAGAAACAACACCGTAACCGCGAGGGCTCATTCAATCGATTTCAGTGGTTCACAGTGGATTAAGATGTCCATAATTAAAGGCCGTGGCTCTCTGGATGAAATCGAGGTATTTGATTTGTCAAACGGAGGGAATGATGTCTGGTTTTTCCCTGGTACAAGCATCTCGGCAAATTCATTTAAGTCAACCCCACCATCTAAAAGTTTTGCCGATATCATAACCGAATCACACCCCTCGTTCAACCCTGTTGTTATTCGCGGGGGAATTCCCTGCATAAACAGTAAAACTATGGCTGATGAAATTTCAAAGTATCTTGATGTGGCCGGAAATGCCGGGTACTGGGCTATCGAGATGGGAACCAATGACGCCTGGGGTGGAAGCAGTTATAATGTGTCGACTTACAGAACCAATTTGCAATTGATAATCGATTCCTGCAAGGCAAACAATATCCAGCCCATTATCGCTCGTATTATCGGTACCGATTCTTCCAAAGCAGGGTGGCAGGTACATCCCGATTTTCTCAAGGCAATTGACTCTCTTACTGTAAAAAACAACCTGATCCCGGGGCCTGATCTCTATACCTATTTCTCCACGCATACTTCAGAGCTTAGTGACGGGGTTCATCCTACTGCGGCAGGAGGTGCAAGCATATTTCGCCTGTGGGCCGAAAAAATGGACAGCCTTTACGAAGTGGCTGTTTCTATTAAAAAAGCGAAAAGAACGCCTGAGAATGTGCGGTCAGGTGTAATGAATGTGATAGATGTTAAAGGGTACCATGTAATAGATGTTGAATCTGCCGGAACACTTTCCGTTTATTCTCTTAAGGGGGCTCTACTGAGAAAGGCTTACCTGCCTGCAAAAGGATCGTACAGATTAGATAAAAGTAAAGGCGTTTGCATAGCCCGGTTTCTATCTGGTTCAGTGCTGTTAAGACCGTGATACTCTCTTACCCACGCACACGACCTGTTTCCTGTCTCCCGTCCTTCCTTTCATTCTACCTGCGGGAATTGTTGTATTCTTGCTGAAAAGGCTGTATTTTCGATTACGGCGTAAAGAAATCTTTCTCCGGTTAATTCCGATAATATGAAAAAACTGTTTTCGATAATTATATTTTTAAGCTTGAACACAGCCGTTTTCGGTTTTACAATGCCAGCCCGGAGCACAGCCAGGGCCGAAAGTGTGATTCCGTATATCATCGATAGCGATTTTAAAACAGCTATTACTTCTATAGATTCGATGACCCGGATCGATCCAGAAGACCCGTTTCCCTACATCTTGAAGTTGACAGCCCTCGGGATGCGCGATATCGATTTTGACCGTACAATAGACTCCGCAGCTTTTCTTTCCACATATCAGAAAGCGATTGACTGCAGCAACAAGCTTGAAAATACCAGCGGGAAAACCAGTTACAGCAGAATGATGGTTGGATTATGCAGGGTGATGCATGCCTCATTCTATCTGCGGAGCAAGTCATATTTTGCAGCTATGCAGAATGGTTTTGATGCACTCGATATCCTTGATGAAGCCAGACGGATCGACAGCAACAACACTGAGGTGCTCATGTTTCTGGGCATGTATGACTTTGCACGTGCAGA
>Ga0209723_1005692_pt1 | contig 12592 bp, 7 predicted proteins | sample BiotimSIPDNA_2_FD_185750 | JGI IMG/M metagenome (GOLD analysis project Ga0209723, IMG submission 185750) | Anaerobic biogas reactor microbial communites from Washington, USA - Biogas_R2 time_0 SIP DNA (SPAdes) (version 2) | ecosystem: Engineered > Bioreactor > Anaerobic > Unclassified | place... | reverse complement strand
TCTTTCGTGATAAGCGACCATTTAATATGCGAATAATGGATTTCCTGTTCATCCCGGTTACATGCTCCATATCATCAAGCATCTTACTTTTTTCTTTCTTTGTGGCTCCTCGATACAACTTCCACACTTTGTGTAAGTACTTCCGTCTTTCATTGATTGTCATTTCATCTTTTTCGGACATCGCTAGCTCCAGTAACATTTTCTTTTGAGCTAACAATACTATTTCAGTAACATTTTAGATGAACTAACCCAGCGCACTTGACCTGCTTGTTAAGGGCAGGTACAATCTTAATGCGTTGATTGAGTGAAATGCGATGGTGATTTCAAGAATAAACGCACAGGTAGATAAATCGCTGGACATGTTGGAAAAAGACAACACTTCTTTTGCGAAGTTAGCTGGCTCAGCCAATGAAGATCATTTTGACAATGATCTGTCGATGATATCCCCCTTAAAAAAGTTATACAACACAATTACGATTACCAGGGATCAATTCTATATTTCAGTACAAAATGTAAATTTAATTCGTTTTCTTAAATTTTGAAAGCAAAAAAAGGAGAAATAAATATGAAATACGATCGCATCTACAATTTTTCTGCAGGACCCAGCATGTTACCCTTACCTGTTCTAGAAGAAATCAAAGATGAAATGCTGAATTATCGCGGCTCCGGCATGTGCGTGATGGAGATGAGCCATCGCAGCAAGGTATTCCAGACTATCATTGATGAGGCTGAAGCAGATCTTAGGGCTTTGATGGGAATCCCTGATAACTACAAGGTGTTGTTTGTCCAGGGCGGGGCAACCCTCCAATTTGCCATGATTCCCATGAACCTGATGAAGAATGGGGTTGCTGATTACATCGTGACTGGTGGCTGGTCAGAGAAGGCATATAAGGAAGCAACAAAGTTTGGGGAGATAAAGTTGCTTGCGACAAGTAAGGATAAGAACTACAGCTACATTCCTGAGGTGTCTGACCTGCCCATTTCAGACGATGCAGATTATGTATATATCTGTGAAAATGAGACCATTCACGGCACAACATATCAGAAATTGCCCAACACAAAGGGGAAGATGTTGGTTTCTGATCAATCTTCAATGTTCCTTTCTAAACCATGTAAGGTCACTGACTATGGACTAATTTACGGTGGCGTGCAGAAAAATGTCGGTCCTGCTGGTTTGGCGATTGTAATTATCCGTGAGGATCTGATTAACCCAGAAGTGGATCCTAAAATGCCGATATATTTACGATTTGATACCTATGCTAACAATGGCTCCATGTATAACACCCCCAACTGCTGGGCTATTTATGTGTGTGGAAAAGTTTTTAAATACCTGCAGGGCATCGGTGGACTTGAGGTAATGCAGAAGATGAATGAAGAAAAAGCTGGGGTTTTGTATGACTTCCTAGACAACAGCAAAATGTTCAATGGTACCGTGGCTAAAGAAGACCGATCTGTCATGAATGTCCCCTTTGTGACTGAAAGCAAAGAGCTGGATGCGGAAGTTGTGGCAGCGTCAAAAGCTGCTGGATTTGATAACCTTAAAGGTCACAAGAGCGTGGGCGGTTTGCGCGCTTCTATCTATAACGCAATGCCGAAAGAAGGCGTGGAAGCCCTTGTTGCTTTCCTAAAGGATTTTGAAGAAAATTACGGAAAATAGGATTTGTTTGTGGATCTTTGATTAAAGCCGTATGGAAAAAAAGGAGGAAGCCATCACTGGTTCCTCCTTTTTTGGTTTTTAAATACTTATTATTCGTTTTATTTCCTTGCTAATTCAAGATTTTTCTTTATTTGTTCAATGTGAGACCGCATGTGCATTGGGAATTGAATGATATGATATCCCAAGTACCAAAAGGCTGCTTTATCATGTTTGATCTCTTCAGGTAAGAAAGAGATAAAAGCTGATGTGACCTCAAGGCTTGACCTGAGCATCTCAATGAGCTGGTGTAAACTGGGGAAAAGAGAGACAGTTGCATGTACCCAGGCATGATGATTACCAATTTCGTCGTCGAAAATAGGTTCTTGACTGTGAATTAATTGATTAATCCAATTCTGCAATTCCTGTTCGGTGTGAATTAGGTGAGCAACGATTTCCTTGATTGACCACTCATTTCCTTCTGGCTTAAATGATGCCTCTTCGTCACTGATATTTCGTAAGTAAAGCATCATTTGATCAAGAACTTTAGTTTGATTTGTTTTTAGTTCTTCTGCTATGGCTTTTGGAGATTCTGGTAGTGTTGGTAAGAGTTGTGGTGAAAGTTTTACGTTGCAATGCTCTAGATTCCCATCTCGATAATATTCAATTTTTACTTGGTCACCTGCCTTAAATTGACTTATGGCATTCGTCAAGCTTGGCCAATCAGTAATTGGGAGTTCTGCAAATTTTACCAGTATATCCCCAGCTTGCAGCCCACATTTTTCAGCAGCAAGGCACTCTACAACATCATTAATTTTTATGGCTGATTTTACAGGGATTTGATCGTTGTTTTCATCTTCGTATTCCGCAGGAAAAATGCCGAGCAATGGTCGTTTGCTGATGCGTAAGTCAATCCCGGTCTCCAGTACCGAAGCCAAATTCTCCAAGCTCATTGCCCACCCATCTTTAATTTCAGTGTAATTAGTCTCCCACTCAGGTGTATCTTTTAAACCTGAATGGTCTAACCTCACAATATTCTCCTCACCATCAGCGAAAATTGTTATCGTAACCAAGGTTTGATCTGGTTCATTTTTTCCACGCCAGGTAAATACAATTTTCTGGTTTGGTATTAGCGAAAGATAATAACCAGCTGCGTAATAGCCATTATCCCATGCCAAGTATAACCTTCCCTCTTCTTCTGCAACGAGTGTTGCTGAGTGACATAACCAACGTCTTAGCCTGGTGGCGTTGGTAAATGAGGCATATATTTGTTCGGCAGGAGCATTAATCCTTTTTTCTAAAGATATAGTGACCGGTTTATTTTCCATGGTTTACTCTTCTCTTAAATTTTGTACTTAATATTATAGCCTCTACCCATAATGATTACAATCACCTATCGGCGATAACCTTTGACAGGGAGGTGTTACTGAGACAAGCAAGCCTTTTTCTACCGTTGTACTTATCCAGATTGAATATCTTACTTGACGTATAATGGTTCGTATGGCGAAAGTTTACTCTGGCATAAAAAATAATTGGCTGGTATTGGAACAAATAGGGAAAGGGGATGCTGGCGAAGTATTCCTGGTTGAGTCCAAGGATAAAACGCTGCAAGGTATTTTGAAAAGACCCCTGCAGATTGCAACCGGTGGCACAATTATTCGCCAAGCTTCGCAAATTGAAACTGAAGGTGAAATACTTTTTGCATTATCAGGACTGCAAATACAATCACGAGGAAATACATTGCGGGTTCCCAGTCTTCTTGACACCAGCATTACTGGAACCTCAAAAACAGCCAGTTATTTCATTGTGAGCGAGCAAGCCAGCGGTATTTCTTTGTCAGATCTGATCAAGAATGATCGCTCGGGTGTCCAATTAATTTCCCAATTGGACCTATTAAGTATTATCAACGCACTATTTGAACTATTTAATGTAATACATTCAAAAGGTATTTTTTGGAATGATGTAAAGGCAGATCACATATTCTTTGATAAACAAGAGAGGTTAATATATTTCATCGATTGGGGCAACGGTAGAATTTATTCGGGACAAGCAGAAAACGCTGATGCTTCTTTCTTATCATTTAGTGACTTTCAGCAAATGATTCAAGAAGTTGGAAGTATCCTGTTAGGAACAAAGCCAGAATTGATATGGGATCTTGGGTGGCCTATAGAATCAAGCCCCAAATTAGATTTGCATCAACTAAAACAGTTAGAAAAAAGAGTTGAATATGCTTATGAGTACTTATATGCACGTTTAATTGAATATAAGAGCCTGGAAAAGATTTATTATGATCGTGCTGATAACCTTGATTCTTTAAAGGAACTGATTGGGATTAGTCAATCACTGCACGACTTAGGTGAAGAAGTTAACACACAGTCAATTCTTCGGCTGGTCGAGAAATTATTATTAGCATCTGCACAAAGTAAAGACCTTCAAGCATGCCAGGACTTGGTGGATTATCTACCAGATCAATACATCCATAAAGATAGGTCTTGGGAAATTATCAGGCTGGTTACATCATCTAATGAAATAGATAAAACAAAAACATTTCATGCATTATTGCTTTCTATCTTTGATCAAAATTGGTCTGAGAGCCTTTGGTTATTAAAAGATATGGTAGATAGGAGCAAATCCAAAAACTTATGGCAGCTGTTGCTAAATTATTTCCGTCAACAAGTGCTTGATTTTGAAGGACAACCTTTAGATCATTTAAAAACGTTCTCGGATGATTTGCATGTCGAGTTAATCAGGCAACGAATGGCAAAAACTGATCCTAAAAAATTAGACTTGCTGGCAGGATTATCAGCCTCAATTGACCAGATTATTTCAAATTGGCCATTACACACGAAAAAAGGTCATTTTGGCAGCGAATTATTGGACCTAAGGACTGTTTTTGTTGCCTTGCTAGACAAAGGCATTGAAGTGCCTAAAAATTTGATCCAACCAGTCAATGAAATGATTGCTCTTGTCCGGTCAATTGTTAATGCTTGGATTGATTCAGATTTTGATTTAGCACATCAAAATATCTACAAGCTATTCCTGATCGATCCACAGTTTGGGGCACTGATAGAACTTGATCAGGACTTAGTCGACATTGAACGATGGACAAATTCGTATAAAACAGGACCACAAGGTCATCAATCAATTACGGAATTTATCCAAAACCTACAAGATGTAAAGCCTGCGATTGAGGATAAATTAGGAACGCCAAACTGGTTATCAATAATTAAAAAATCCTTTGAGATTATCCAGACCAGTCAAGATATGCAAGCAATCAGAGCCTGGGCAGTGCAGTACGACTTACCAATCTCTTGGTTTTTTGATGATAATCTAACCTTACATGGTTTATCAGACTTGCAGCAAGAGCTCTTGTTAGATTCAACCCAAAGAGGGCTAATCAATCAATTTCATGATCAATTGCGTAAGGGTGAAAATTTAACATCCACCCTGGCTGACATGAGAAAAGCCATACCAAATCATTATCTCGTTTATGAAAAAATCGAAAAAGCTTTTTCTAACATATTTTCGGCGCTTGAAAACAATGAAATAGCGTTTCATGAGGACCAAGGTCCACAGGAAGATAAAAATAAAATTCATGAAGCCAAAGTAGTTTTGGAAAAGCTAATTGATTGGCGAAAGTATATTCAGAGTGATAATTACATTACTGCTGAGACTTTATTTTCTGAAGCATGTGATTGGTTTCATGTAAGCAGCGCACAAAAGACACAGAAACTCTGGCAAAAATTTATCAGGCCAGCTATTGCATCGATAAAACAAAAGCAATGGAAACAAAGCACTAATCCTAAAGAAACAGAAGAAAAAGATTTAATTAACTTGTTCACCTGTTTAAGTAATATGCATTCAGCTCATAAAAATTGGATTAGTATAGAAAGAGATGGCTTGACTGCTACCAATTCCGCTTCATTGTTAGAAACGATTGAATCTGCCCAAAATAATTACTATTCTTTTTGGCGGGCCATTGAAAAAACTACAGACCAACCACTAAGACTAATAGCATTTCTCAACCAGGATGTCTTGGCTTCTGTGTATCAAGAACTTACCCAATTGACGCATTTCGCGCGAAATATCAAGAATGCTGTTGATGTCATCAATCAACCAGCAATGAGTCGAACTCGCCTTGCAAAAAACAGTGCAGGCGATTTGATGTTCAGCCTGGTAAGGATGGATAAGGGGTTGAATAGCAATAATCACAGTTCGAAGATTGACCAGTGGCAAAAAACTTATCTAAGGATAATTAATATATCCTCAATAGAAACGCTTCAAGAAGAATTACTTTCTGTTGATCGCATGCACCCTTTGTTTGCCTGGTTTTTAGAATTGACCAACCAAGGACAAGATTCAGCTTATTTACAAGGCATGCGCGGATGGTAAAATTGTTCCGCATTAATTGGGATTTGAGAAATACATGATTTCATTGAGACTCGGTGCAAATAATGGCTTATACCTTGCAGAGCCCTTGGATACTTGGCTGACAGCTGGCCAACACGATTTTGCGATTCCAGAGGCTGTTGGCTCAAGCGCAAGGGTATTCTTGTTGAAGGGTAACTCTCTTGAGATTAAGCTGCAAAAGAATCCTGCCATAAAAATTATGCGGCATGATAAAGTAGCTTATGCTCGTTCGCTTTTTAAGCAGGAATTATTAATCCTTAATGCACTTGCCGACCTCACAACAGTGACACCGATGTTAATGACCGGTTATTTTAAAGCAGATGATGCGGTTGTTTGGCCAGGTGAAATTGCGCCATTGACCAAGACCGCTCAATTAGCTGGCAGCGGGCACGGCGTCAAAGGCGAAATGGTTTTATTTGATGCAACTAAAACTGAGCTGATGCTCCAGGAATACGATCAACGCCTGGAGGAGTATTGGCTACCATTCATCATTCTTGAACGCCGTTGGGAAGATAATTTGTATGTATTGGCTGATGCAGGATATACCCGCGGAGATTTTTACAAGAACTTGAGCATGCGCCAGGTATTAAATGCAGCCCTACAAATATCGGAATCTTTAACTTCAGCCCATGAAAAAGGCGTGATTTACTTGGATCACAAGCTTTTACACTATTATTGGAACGATGTGCGTCAGCAGGTGATGATTATTGACTGGAATATCGGACGATATTTAGAGGATAAAATTACACCAGAATTGAAGCAATTTGACCTCCTTCAATTTAGCGCAAGAGCATTGCACCATTTATTTACCGGCCGCCAGGCGCCAGGATCCGTTGCTGTTGGCCCTAATCGGCCTGAAGATATTGAGAACTCTCCCAGGCACTTTAAGGCATCTTATACATATGATGTTCAAAAGCGATTGAATGAGGATGAGATGGCTTTCCTGGAAAAAGCATTAGATGGTTCTTTTGCATCCGCCGATGAAATGTCTGAGGCGTTACAATTGCTCATAAATAAACGACAGTAATTTAACGATAAATGCATTATCTTTGAAAGGTAATAAAACTTATGCTACTAGATTTAATATGTCAGGCAAACGAACTACTTGAAGCCAGTAATCCTGATGACACAGCACTAATTGAAGTGGAAAATGGCTTATCTACTTACCTGGAGGCATTGGCAACAGAAAGAGCAGTTGAACAGGTCAGCATAGATGATGTTGAAGAAGCAAATCGTTTGCTTAGAGAAATCAGGAGAGAGCGTACAAGAAGGTTGGCTGAGGAGCATATCTCGCAAACCGCTCCAAAATTACAAATAGATGAGATCAATGGCAGTGATAAGAATGACCAAGTCTCTCTTACGAAATCTCCGAAGTTGAATCCTGAGGATGAGATTGATCCCTTGAAGAAATTCTTTCAATCACGCCATGATCCTGAAGCTGAAGCACTTATGGACCAGGCTGAGGAAGCTTTCTATAAAGGTAATTACCAGTCAGCAATATCACTTTACGAAAAAGTGCTGCAGCTTGAGCCAGGTTGGGTCAGGGCTCAAGAGCACCATAATGAAGCAGAAGATTATTTACGAACGGGTAATATTCCCTCTGTTGCTCTACCGCCAGAAGCTGGGAAAGCTTATGGAAAAGCGCAATCAGCTGCACGAGTCTTTCGGTATCAAATTGCCTTGACCTATCTTGATGAAGCGTTTCAGCACCTTCTTGAAGCTGGCATCAAACGCTGGCGTGAAGGTGAGGAGTTGCGCCATGATCTTGAAAACCAAATGCAAGCTTTTGAGGTCTATAAAGAGGGATTATCCCTGGTAAACCAGGGAGATTTAGTCGGTGGGCTTTCAAAGGTGCAAACAGCTGCCAGCGCAGTAGCTATCCCAGAATACATAGATAAAGTAACTGAGATCCGGAATGATCTGAGTTTGTTTGATGAGATAGGAGACATTGCAAGTTCGAGTAATGAACTGACTGCAGAAAAGCTTGCAGAAACAAAGGGAAAATTGGAACGTATGCGCTTAAAGTATGGCGAAATTTCCCAAGTTAAACGACTGTCTAGTCGTTTAGAAATGGTCGCACCGGCAATTATTAAGAGTCTTAGCCTTAATGTTGAAAGATCAATAAGTGGTGCAAAGAAAGCCTCTACCTTGTCGCTTGCCCAACAACAGCTAGATAGCGCCAGGAATCAGCTTTCGTTGCTTAATAAACTTGATGGAAAGAGCGAAAAAGAACAAGCTTTAGATACAGAAATAGATCTAACTCAAAATGAGATAAATGAATACCAAGCAGCTGTTACTAATACTACTCAGGTTATAGCGTCAGGCAATCGATTCAGCGCTTTAAATGCCATTAAGATGAGTAAAGCTGTACGAACCAGATTTCCGCAAGATCCGCAAGTAATAAGCCTGAAACGAAAATTAGTACCTCTCTATGTTATTGCACTTGTTGGTGGAATATTAATAATAAGCCTACTTGTTACAGGTTTATGGTTTGGCATTCGAGGAATCAGCAATTCAGTTCGAGAACGACGTTTAGCTTTGACACCAACAGTCACCCTAACGCCAACAATTACGCTAACACCTACCATTACACTGACACCAACCGAAACCTTAACACCCACGCCGGATTATTCTCCGACTCCTACAAAGACTTTTACACCGACACCAATTGTTTATGCAGAAACAATCCGTAATATTTATGCACGCAACGGTTGTTACGAAGGATTCACGGCAAATGGCCGTATTCCATCAGGCAGTACTATCACATTGTTACCCATGCAGGAGCGAATCTTTGATAATTTCAACCGGGAATGTTTATTAGTAGAGCATCGAGGTGAAGGTTTCGCGACAATTGGTTATGTACTATTAATCGACCTAATTGTTCCATAAGTTAATATTCATATTATCATTATTAAAGACATCCATGTGATTAATTGGGTTTAACTCATGTGTAGATTCATAGCGAAACGCGTGTGGAATAATACTTAAAGAGGTATTTGTAACAACGAAAATATGATCCTCATTGATCCGGACTATCAATCTGCGTTAGATTACATATATTCATTCATTGATTACAGTTTAAAACGACATCTTAATAAAGATGAAGCGGACTTTAAGCTGGATCGTATGAAGCGGTTTATGCAATTACTTGACAATCCACAAGATAATTACAAGATTATTCATGTGGCGGGCACAAAAGGCAAGGGCTCTGTTTCAGCACTATGTGCAAGTGCATTAGTTTCACAGGGATATAAAGTAGGTTTATATACCTCACCGCATTTACAGGATTATTCTGAGCGCATCCAGGTAAACGGGAAGCCAATTGATCCTCCAGATGTTGTGCGTTTAGTGGATAATTTGAAAAAGATTGTGGAATTTGTACCCGATATCACCACATTTGAATTGACCACTGCTTTAGGTTTCCTTTACTTTGCTGAACAGCATGTTGATGTAGCAGTTGTTGAGGTGGGGTTAGGCGGTCGCTTAGATGCTACAAACATTGTCAATCCATTCGTTTCAGTGATTACCTCAATTTCCTTTGATCACACAGCAGTTTTGGGGAATACTTTAAAGGAGATTGCTTTCGAAAAGGGGGGTATTATCAAACATAATCGACCCGTTGTGGTCTCTCCGCAAAAAGACGAAGTTATTAATGAAATCAGGCGGATTAGCAGTGAAAGATCTTCGCCTTTAGTTTATGTCGGAACTGCTTATGAGTACCAGTTTGGAGAACACTCATTAGCAGGTCAATCTTTTAAGGTTCGGTCAACCTACAATCCTAACAAGGTGCTTGGGACGCAATCACAACCTCCATTAGAAGTTAGAAAAGCGAAGCAATTTGACATCCCACTGCTAGGCGCTCACCAAGTAATTAATGCAATTACAGCTTATGCAGCACTACAGGTTGCGAAACAAGAAGGTTTGCACATAACCGAGAAGGCAATCAAGACTGGTTTTAAGAATGTGAAATGGCCAGCACGTTTTGAATTACTGCGTAAGAACCCTCCTGTCATTGTTGATGGGGCGCATAATGTAGATTCAATGGAGAAACTAAAACAAGCACTTGATGACTATTTCCCTTCTTTACCCTTTATTTTGGTTTTAGGTATGTCTGCTGACAAGGACAGCGAGGGGATGTTGTCGGTTATACTGCCCCGAGCTGCAAAAGTAATAGCTACGCGCTCAATACATCCGCGTGCGATGAATCCATATGAACTGTTGAGGAAGATAAATGTACATCACAACAATGCAGAAGCAATTTACCTGATTGAAGATGCTGTGCAGAAGGCAGTGAATGATGCAAAAAATGAAATGGGCATTTTAATAACCGGTAGTGTTTTTGTTGCGGCAGCAGGTATTGCGGTTTGGCCTGAGATAAAAAAATAAAACATAAACAAAATAATTATGGTAAGATGCCTAATTACTTTTGGTAGTTGGAGAAGATATGTACCAAGAAAATTATTTTTTCCCGCCAGGTGACAATGGTGATCCTTTCAAAGTCAACATTCACCAGCGGACAGAAGAGTTGTACCGAATTCAAGATCAAATTCCAGACGACGATGGTTTAATTACTGCACCTGTAATATTTTTGGATGCCCCGGTTGTTTTCCCGAGGATGATTTCTCCGATTTACCTTAAAGATGAGGAGTCGCTTAAAGCCATATTTTCTGCACAAAGTGACAATCGAACCGTCATTGCTTTAATTGAGAGCACAGTTGAAGAAGATGGCGAAGATGTGGAAAAATACCTGCCGATAGGTGTGGAATTAGCGGTAGGCCGACTAATTGAGCTGCAGGACGGGAAATACACTGCTTTAGTGCAAAGCAGGCGAAGAGTAGAGATCGTCGAATTAATCATAAACGACAAAATAAATTACGCAAGAGCATCCTTAGTTGTCGAAAAATTTCGCCCAACAAAACATGTACAAGCTTTGATGCGGTCAGTGCGCGATCTATTCAAAAGTTGCGTAGAAATGAACGAGAGCCTGCCTGAAGAATCTTACATGTACTCGTTAAACATTTCAGATCCGGGTTGGTTATCAGATATGATAACAACGATCCTCTCCTTCCCCAAGGAACAGAGGCAGGAATTACTAATTAACCTAGACCCAATTTCCAGGTTAAAACAGCTTAATGCACTTCTTGCTGATGAACTAAGTGTTCTAGAGCTTGAAGATGAAATCCAGGCACAAGTGCAAACAGAGGTAGATCGATCGCAAAGAGAGTTTTACTTACGGGAACAACTCCGTGTTATTCAAAATGAACTCGGCGAAGGAGATATCTGGACAAGAGAATTAATTGAACTCAATGATAAGCTTGAGAAGGCGTCGCTTCCCGATTTAGTGCGTACTCAAGCTAATCGAGAAATTGAAAGGTTAAAACAAATGCCCCCAATGGCGCCTGAGGTGGGTATTATCCGGACCTACATTGATTGGATTCTTGATTTGCCTTGGACAAAACCGACAGAAGATAACTTAGATGTGAATCATGCCAAACAAGTTCTGGAAGCAAATCACTATGCTTTAGACAAGGCTAAAGATCGCATTCTTGAATACATTGCTGTTCGGAGTCTCAAACCGAAAAAGAATCGCCAACCTATTTTATGCTTCGTTGGTCCTCCAGGCACAGGGAAAACCTCCCTGGGCCGATCAATTGCAGACGCTTTAGGGCGAAATTTTGTGAGGCTATCACTTGGTGGGGTCAGAGATGAGGCTGAAATCCGTGGTCATCGCAGGACTTACATTGGTGCGATGCCAGGCAGGATTCTGCAGACCATGCGGCGTGCGGGCAGTATTAACCCACTCTTCATGCTTGATGAAGTTGATAAACTTGGGTCTGATTTTCGGGGCGATCCATCGGCTGCCTTGCTTGAAGTTTTGGATCCGGAGCAGAATAACGAATTTTCAGACCACTATCTGGAAGTAGCTTATGATCTTTCAAAGGTATTATTTATCACGACTGCCAATACATTAATGAGTATTCCGCCAGCATTGATGGACCGAATGGAGATAATCGAGTTTCCCGGGTACATTGAAGAAGAAAAGCTGGAGATTGCAAATCGGTTTTTAATCCCGAGACAGCTTGAAGAAAATGGATTAGATGAAGAAGCGATTCGTTTTGATATTTCAGCCTTAAAAAAGATAATCCGTGAATATACCTACGAAGCTGGTGTCCGAAATTTTGAAAGAGAGATCGGATCAATTTTGCGAAAAATCGCCAGGGCAAAATCTGAAAACAAGCCTTATCCACATGTCATAAAAGTGCCAGCAGTAAGCAAATATCTTGGCCCGATCCAGTTTTTCACTACTGAAGCTGAAGGGGTTGATGAAATTGGTGTGGCAACAGCCATAGCTTGGACCGAAAGCGGGGGAGAGATCATGCCAGTGGAAGTGTTAATTCTAGATGGAAAGGGCAATTTGCAGTTGACAGGACAGATTGGCGAAGTGATGCAGGAATCTGCCCAGGCAGCGCTATCTTATCTTAAATCTAAAGCAAAACTCTTTAAGTTAGAAGATGATTACTTTGAGAGTGTGGATATTCACATCCATAT
>Ga0209723_1005688_pt1 | contig 12598 bp, 20 predicted proteins | sample BiotimSIPDNA_2_FD_185750 | JGI IMG/M metagenome (GOLD analysis project Ga0209723, IMG submission 185750) | Anaerobic biogas reactor microbial communites from Washington, USA - Biogas_R2 time_0 SIP DNA (SPAdes) (version 2) | ecosystem: Engineered > Bioreactor > Anaerobic > Unclassified | place... | reverse complement strand
GAAATTTGCCGAGTTAGGTAAATGGTCGATGGTGGGGTTTGCTGAGGGTTTGAAAAAATATAGTCATCTTGGTATGTCGTCCGCCGCCGATATGGGGATGTCTACGATATCTACTTTGAAGAATATCATATCGGCAATATCTGATGTGATTAACGACAATGTGGATATAGATCCTGTCATCAGACCCGTTCTAGATCTCAGTGACGTGGAGGCTGGAAGTTTACTCATTAACGATTTACTCTCCAAGAATAAAGGAATAAATGTGGCTGATGTAATAAGGAAACTACCAACGTTCGCCACATCTAGTGAATCTGACGGCGTCAACAGGTCTGAAACTCCACAGGAAATAAAGGTATCGTTTGTACAGAACAACTATTCGCCTAAAGCTTTATCTAGACTTGAAATTTACAGACAAACTAAGAACCAAATATCAACATTGAGGGGATTGAGAGGGGTGATGGGTACTACATGATAAAATCCATAACCGTAACAAACCACCTAAACGAATCTATAAAACTTGAATTGGGGTTTCCGGAGAGATCCGGTTTCCTCATTCAAGAAATATCAGGTCTGGGCCCGGTCAAGGCGGATATAAATGTTTCTGAGTTATCTAGTGTTGACGGGTCAATCTATAATTCCGCTCGTCTGCCATCTCGTAATATAGTTTTCAAATTAGTTCTTTTAGAGAGCCCGACGATAGAGGATACACGGCAAAAATCTTACAAATATTTTCCCATTAAGAAGCGTGTACGCCTCCTTATCGAGACGACCAATCGTACGGCTGAGATATTTGGATATGTGGAGTCGAACGAGCCGATTATATTTAGTAGGCAAGAGACTACGCAAATTTCAATAGTGTGTCCGAATCCATATTTCTATTCCAAAGGTAAACAGATAACAACCTTTACTGGTTTTGAGAAGGTATTCTCGTTCCCTTTCTCGAACGAATCTTTATCAGACAAGTTGCTCATTATAGGTAACATCCTTAAGAACCAAATTCAAACAGTACTCTACGAAGGCGATTCGGAGATAGGGTTCAATATTGAAATACACGCCATCGGCACGGCGAAGAATGTAATGATTTATAACACGAACACTCTTGAGAATATGAAGATTGATACAGATAAATTAATCGCCTTGACCGGGGAACCTATCATAATGGGAGATTCCATATTTATATCCACGATTAAAGGCGATAAATCTATCCAGTTACTAAGAGAAGGTGTATATTACAACATTATCAACTGTTTAGATAGGGATGCAACGTGGATGTTCTTGCGAAAAGGAGATAACGTATTTGCCTTCGACGCGGAAGAAGGCGGGGCTAACTTATATTTCAGAATAATAAATCAAGTCATATATCAGGGAATTTAAAAGGAGGTAACTATGGAAAAAGATTTTCATGAAATACTCGTTTTGAATCCTAATTTAGAAACTATAAAAATCATAGACACGATAAAGTCTTTAATATGGACAGACCGGTATTATGGCGCTGGGGATTTTGAAATTTATACTCCTGTAAATCTTGAGTTAATGTCATTCTTACAACAAGACTATTATCTGTGGCGTAAAGGTTCCGAACATCTTATGATGATCGAAAGTATAGAAATAGAATGTGACTTAGAAGAAGGAGATCATCTTATAGTAACTGGAAGATCTCTAGAATTTATTCTCGATCGACGGATCGTTTGGGAACAAACAATACTAACGGGAAATTTCCAAGACGCCATTCAAACCCTACTTAATGAGAACGTTATCTCGCCAGCAATAGAAGATCGTAAAATATCTAATTTTATCTTTGAACCATCAACCGATCCGAACATTCTATCTTTAACTGTCGATGCTCAGATTGAACGAGGCACTAATCTATACGAGGCAATCCTCACCCTTTGTTTCGAAAGAGGGGTCGGTTTTAAGATAACCCCATCAGATGATAAATTTATATTCAAGTTATACAAGGGTCAGGATAGATCGTATGATCAGTTTGATAATCCCTACGTAGTGTTTTCGCCCAATTTTGAAAATCTAATAAATAGTAATTATATTGAAAGTAAAACAAACTTGAAGACTGTGACACTCATAGATGGTGAAGATGGATCGACGGTAGTCGGTGAAGGATCGGGCTTAACGAGGAGAGAAATCTATACAGATGCTAAGAGTATCTATCGAACAGTTGATGGTGTTACTCTGACGGACGAAGAATATCTCGCCCAGCTCGAGCAGAGAGGGTCTGAGGTCTTGTCCGAACACTCTTTCTCAATATTTTTCGATGGTGAGTTAGATAGCGCTACTACTTATAAATACGGCGAAGATTTCTTCCTCGGCGATCTCGTACAGATTATCAATGAGTACGGCATAGAGGCTAAGGCACGTATTATAGAGATGATATATTCTCAAGATCTATCAGGATTAAAAGAATATCCAACGTTTGCTGTCGAATAGCGTTCATAGCAGTCTAATAGATAAGGAGGTAAAAAATGGCTTTAACATATGGTTTCTATAACTCGTATAACGGCGATCGAACGTATGATGCAACTGACATATCGTCGATATTCGATGGAATCATTAAAGACGGAGTGTTTATGTCCATCGGTGACGCATTCATTGTTTCGGCTGCTAATGGCATGCAAGTTACAGTTGGCTCCGGACGAGCATGGTTTAATCATACATGGACATATAACTCAGTACCGTCGTTGCATACAATCGAGCCTGCGGATTTAGTTCTTAATCGTATTGATACTGTAGTGTTGGAGATTAACGCTTCCGAGGAAGTAAGGGCGAATAGTATAAAAGTTATAAAGGGCACCCCCGCAACTAACCCCGTTGCGCCTACCCTTATAAATACCGAACTAGTACACCAGTATCCTTTGGCGGATATTTACGTGGGAGCTAATGTTACAGAGATTATTCCTGCTAATATTACTAACCGCGTTGGTACAGAGGCATGTCCGTTAAGTACTGGAATCCTTGAAACCCTTGATAGTGCACCTTTATTAGCACAATGGAATAGTGCTTTTACCGTACATTCTCAAGCCTGGGTCGATCAGATGGCGCAGCAACAAAATGACTTCGACGAACGTCAAATGACAATTCAAGCTTGGTATGATCTCGTCAGAGATGATATTACTCTCTTACAAACATTTAATTTCGATAATATCGGTGAGTTACCGGGTTGTACACGCAATACAGTATTCGAGGCGAACGGGAATATTACAGAGACTATATTTACCACTGTGGGTCTCACCACAATCGCTACACGGACAACAGTGTTTAACCCGGATCAGACAATAACTGTGTCAGTAACAGTTTACGATACGGATGGAGTGACGGTGATTAAAAATTCCGTCATCACTACAATATTTAATGCGAATGGAAGTATTACGGAGGTGGTTGTGTAATGTGGCCAATAATAAAAAAAGCAGTTAATAGTGATCTTTCTACGCCGTTGAATATCCCGATCAACGCTATAAAAGCGAAAACCGATTTGATAACACAAATAAAATCAAAAACTGATTTGATAATGGGGAAATGTCAACTATTCTTGGAAAATGGAACATTCGTAGTGCCTACTGGTGTTTATGCGGTCTACCTAACTGGGTGTGCGGCCGGTAACGCTGGAGCAGCTGGCAGTGCTGGCGGCGGTGCTTACCAACCTGGTGATGGCGGTACTGGCGGTGCTGGTGGCGAGGTAATATTCGATTTCTTGGTACCTAACCTTACCCCGGGACAATCAATCAATGTAATAACTGGGCCCGGCAATACCGTTTTCGGGTCATATTTAACGCTAGTAAAGGGCGGTGGAGCACCTGGCGGCGCTGGCGGTGGTGCTGGTGGTGTTGCTGGCAGTCCCGGAGAAAAAGGCGGAGGAAGTTTAATAAAGGGTACGCCATATAATGGCGGCGCTGGCGGTGCTGCTGGTGGTGTTGCTGGTGGTGGCGGCGGCGGCGGCGGCTTTTCGGGTGCTGGCGGTGCTGGCGGTGTTTATAAGGGCGACGGGGGTATAGGGACTGGGTACGGATCTGGAGGCGGAGGCGGCGGTGGCGGCGGCGAACTTTACTTGGCCGGAGGTGCTGGCGGTGCTGGCCGTCCCGGATTTTTATTTGTGAGGTGGTTATAAAATGACAAAAATATACGCACAAGTAGTAAACGGTATGGTTAATCTTATCGGCGGGGAAGAGGTTGGATTACCTCTCAATAACGACATAGCTACTAGTATCGACATTACGGACATGTTAGAGGAGGAAAGGCCTAAGGAGGGCTTCTTTTACATTGTTAATGGTGACGGCGAGGGTTATTTCTCCGAGTTTCCTCCGGAACCGGAGCCAGAACCTTATTTGCCGGAGCAAGAAACTACCGACCAAAAATTAGCCCGTATCGAAGAACAAAACATAATCCTCATGGACGCTCTGGCAACGACGTTCGAAGAGATAATAGCCCTACGGGAACTAGTGGAAGGAGGTACTAAATAGATGGTACAACTTTATTACATTTTAGTCACTGAGGGTCGTCGAGATATAGAGAAAGTGCCCGAAAGGTATAGGGCAGACGTTCAGTCCATGCTGGATGCTGAAGAAGGTGAATAATAGGATTAAAATGTGTATTAAGAAGTTACTTCGCAGTAGACTAATTATGCGCAGCAAGCCGCTCAGAAATGGGCGGCTTTAATTTTAGTTTAAATCTGATATTTAGAATTTCGCTTAAATCTAAATAGGGGAAGTTATTTATAGTGCTTATTTGCAGGCTGATAGTGGTATCATTAGTTAAACGGGGTTTACCATCTGGTGTCAAATCTAAAACTAACCCAATTTGAAACTGTAGAAGAAATGTTTATAGAAATATAGAACGGAGGTGGGGGAATGAAAGTATCAGGAAAAAATATGACAATGACTCGGGGAGATAGTGAAGTAATAACGATAGAGTGTTTTTTAGAAGATGGAACAGAAATGCCATTTTTAGAAGGGGATATAGTATATTTTACGGTTAAGGAAACAATCCACGATGAAGAAAAAGTGCTACAAAAGATAATCACAGAATTTACAGACGGTAAAGCAATTATTGATATAAAGCCAGAGGACACAAAGTCATTATTATTTAAGACTTATGTATATGATGTTCAACTAACAAGGGCAGAAGGAACAGTTACGACTATAATCCCGCCAAGTAATTTTACGATTGGTGGTGAAGTTACTTATGACTAAACTAAAAGGGAGAGTAGTCCCACAAACGAATATAAATGTAAAAGTTTTTTCGATAGGTAAAGGAGGTAAACCTTACGAACACCCAGACACGCACCCTGCATCGATGATAGAAGAAGAAGACAATAGAATGTTTATGACTGTGACAGAGAAGGAAGAATTACAAGGATTATTGGAGAGGGAAACATTTGTGCATACACAGATAGAGGCAACAAAGGAATGGATAATATCTCATCCTTTAGATAAACACCCCGCAGTAGCAGTAGTGGATAGTGCAGGAAGTATAGTGGTTGGTGAGGTAGACTATATTAGTAAAAGCATAGTGAGATTGAGATTTACAGCAGAGTTTTCTGGGAAAGCATATTTGAATTAAGGAGGTAGAAGTATGAAAGTATTAACGAATTATGATTTTAATGGTAATGAAATTCAGAATGTAAAAATTCAGAATTTAGCTTCTCCACCGCCTTCTCCAACTAAAGGTATGATTTATTTTAACACTACATTAAACAGGGCTTTTATATTCAATGGGGAAGATTGGGAAGGGGCAGACGCCAAAGACGCAAAAATGACAGGTGCGGATATAGTAACAGCGATAAACAATTCAAATGGAATAATTGATAATGATAGGCTATCAGAAGAAGTAAACGATGCAATAGACAAAAGACACAGTTCGCACTCTATATTAGATGTAACTGGACTTCAAACAGCACTTGACGGGAAGGTAAACAATAGTAGGGTATTGACAGATGTTCCAGAGAACGCTTTATTTACAGATACCGTAACTACGATAAATGGTAAAACAGGAGTAATAACTAAATCAGACATAACAGCTTTAGGAATACCTGGTCAAGATACTACCTATAATGTTTTCACCAATACAGTAGATGGTCTAGTACCTAGTTCTGGTGGAGGAACAACGAAATATCTAAGGGCAGACGGAAGTTGGGCAGTGCCACCAGATACAAAGTACACATTGCCAGTAGCAGGAACAAGTCTAGGTGGGGTAAAGTCAGGTACAGACATAACAGTAGACGCAAGTGGTAATGTATCAGTTAATGATGATAGCCACAATCATGTTATATCGAACATAGACGGATTGCAAGACGCACTTGACGCTTTGCCAACAGTAGCAGAGGCACAAGGTTATGCAGATACAGCCGAAGGAAATGCAAACAGTTATACAGATACTGCAATAGCAGGATTGGTAGATTCAGCACCAGACACATTAAACACTCTTAATGAACTGGCACAAGCACTTGGTGATGACCCCAACTTTGCTACAACAGTAACTAACACCTTGGCACAAAAGACAGACAAGTTTAGTGCGACAGTAGGAGATGGGGCTGCAACAAGCTATGTGTTGACACACAACTTGAACAGTAGAGATGTAGTAGTAATGTTAAGAGAAACTGCAAGTCCATACGCACAGGTAATAACAGATGTAGAAATGACAACCACAAATAAAATAACATTGAGATTTGCGAAAGCCCCTGCAACGAATGAATACACAGTAACTATCATAGGATAGGTGATAATATGAAATTTCTAAATAAGATAGATGGGGCAGATAAGTTAATACAAGATAGTAATAACAGGCTTGTGACTGATGCGGAAAAGACAGCATGGAACGGAAAGCAAAATGCACTCGGCTATACCCCTGTAAACAAAGCAGGAGATATTATGACGGGTGACTTGAAAGTGAACGGGGAGATTGTTGCAGGGAAGGAGTTGGTAGTAGGTTACAACGGCACAACAGAGAGTCTGCAAAGGCATAAGTGGAAGTATAACGGCTCAACTGGTTATTTGGAACTTTGGAGGTATAGCAACCAAAATAAGTGGGAATTAAGTGCTACATTCCCTAACAGAAACACCGGTGAAGGTGGGTTAGTAGTTGAAGGCAAGCAAATGGCTACGGAAGATTATGTGAATAATAAGGTAAAAACTGATGTTCCTGCAAATGCAAAATTTACTGATACAACATATTCGGAAATTTCTACATCAGAAATTGATGTAGGAACTTCTTCTACTTTAAGAACAATATCAGGTAGAAGAGTGAAATATATACTCGATAAAGTCCAAGGTTGGATAGGTAATTTGACCAAGGCTGATGTAGGGTTAAATAATGTAGATAATGTTAAACAAGCAACTAAGGTAGAATTTGATGAACATTTGGCTGATTATGCGTTATTCAAGAATGGTGCATTTGAATTATGGGCATCAAGAAGCACAAACACCTACAAGACAATATTTGATTCACCAACAGCAGGTGATATTACAGAGGAAATTAGAAACACTATCAGTGATGATTTAGTAGCAAGTAAGGTAACGGAGTTTGACACTCCAACAGTAGGGCAGATTAGTGAGACTTTGCATGTTGTAGAAGATAATGTGACAGTTACGAAAATAACAACATTTAATCCAGATGGAAGTATAAGCGAGGTGATCACATGAGTTGGGCACAAATAAAGAAGTCTGTAAATAGCGATTTGAAAGAACCCTTAAACTATTTAATGTGGATAAATGATTTGAAAACGTAATGATGACTTATTCAACAAAAACATTACCGTGGTCAATAAGAAGTTGGTTGTATTTGATAGGAGGGTTTAATAAGGGAGGTAACTGAATGGAACCATGGATTCAAATGATTATTACTATTACTTGTTCGGTAATCGCATCTTCGGGTTTTTGGGCATATTTAACAAAGTATATGGATCGTAAAGATGTCAAAACTGAAATGCTTATAGGTTTAGGCCACGATAGAATCATTTATCTTGGTCTTTATTATATTGAGCGAGGATGGATTACCCAGGATGAATATGAGAATCTTAATGATTACTTATATAAGCCATATGCAAAAATGGGAGCTAATGGATCTGCTAAACGCGTTATGCAAGAAGTAGACAAACTTCCAATACGTAAAACTAAATATATTGAACCAATCAACATCACGGAAACTATTTAAGTTCTACTCCCTACGCAGGTGACAGTAAAACATGTTATTTTGATAAGTGAAAAAATCCCCGGGTTGAATTTTCTGAAAAACTTTTTAAAGGAGATTTCTTTATGGATCTATTTGTTATATTTGGAATCGGTATTTTGGTCGGTATAGTTTGTACGACTGTAGCTACTCATACTAAGTCGGTCGGCTTCCTTAGAGTTGATACGTCGGATTCGGACGATGGTCCATATTTGTTTTTAGAACTGTCAAAAGACATCGGAGAGATATATCGAAAGAAATACGTAACGTTTAAAGTAAGTCTTAAAAACTTCATTCCGCATGAATAACACCCTCTCTTATGGAACTGATTAGATCTTTATTAAAAGGAGGATTAAAATGGATGAAGAAATCAGAAAATTGTTAGAAGAGGAGATTAAGGCGGAAATTCGAGACTTATCTACCTTGGAACCGGGGAGCAAAGAGAAATCAACAGCAATTGAAGATTTGGCTAAGCTTTACAAATTGAGGATCGAGGAGACTAAAAACGAATGGGACTTTAATGAAAAGTATGAATCACGTGACAGTGATATACAATTCAAGAAGGACCAGTTAGAAGAACAAGTCAAAGATCGATACTTCAGATTTGGAGTAGAAGCAGCGGGTATTATATTGCCGTTGATATTTTACGCGATCTGGATGAAGAGAGGTTTTAAATTCGAAGAAACCGGAACTTACACCTCGACGACATTTAGAGGATTATTTAACCGTTTTAAACCAACAAAGAAATAGGGACTTAAATAGTTTCAAAAGAACGGAGAGTCGTGTGAATTACACGTTCTCTTCGTTTTTCCGGCGAGTTTTTCGGACGGGCTATACCTTATCATTAAAAAATACATATTTTTCAAGGGTTGCGAGAAAAACGACCTCGTAGAATCCGTTTTAAGGCTTGTTAAAAGATTAACTAATGGTATAAGTCATTAAATGGGTAAAATCGCTTAAATAGGCTAATAAGGGCCTTAGAAGCGATATGCCTTATTTTCATGCTATTTTTAGATAAAAAAGGCTGTTTTTAATAAATTTACGCGAAATTTACAACTTATATTATGGAAGAAATATTTAACTTTATGGAGGTATTAAATATGAGCATTGTAACAAAAGTAGCAAAAATGAGATTGATGTTTCATGCTAATATGCTTGACGTCTGTAATATTGCCAATCAATTGGGAATATTGAAAGATGAAAAAGCAGAAGAGGTAATGAAGGGTCACACAATGAAATGCTTTGACGCAATGGAACATATGGGATTAGATCCATACGGTAAATTGAAAAAATCTGAGAAGGAGTCCTAACAAGGGCTCTTTCTTTTTACGCGAAATTTACAACTTATATTATGGAGAATCAGTTAGCTCAGTGGTAGAGTAACACGCTTATGTAGTGTAGACACGGGTCCGAATCCCGTACTGATTCTCTGAGATTTGGAGTCCTAAACAAGGACTCTTATATTTTGAAAGGAGAGAAAATTATGAAAGGAATTAAAAATCTAAACAGTTTGTTTCACCGATCCAAGTTACGCTTGAAGCGGGCCTCTCCCGCCATTCTAACTTATGTCGCTGCAATTGGGGTTGTGGCTACATCTGTAATGGCCGTGAAGGCGACACCAAAGGCTATGATGCTTTTAGAACATGCTACGGACGAGAAAGGAGAGGAACTCACTAAATTAGAAGTTGTTCGAGTGGCAGGACCGGTTTATATCCCAGCGTTAGCAATTGGTGTATCTACAATTTCATGTATATTTGGAGCGAACGTGCTTAACAAACGCAACCAAGCATCTTTGGTAAGCGCTTATGCGATGTTGAGTGAATCTTATCAACAGTATCGAAGGGCTGCCAACACTGTTTATGGCGAAGATGCTGATTCTAAGATAATTGCCGAGGTTGCAAAAAAGAAATATATTTCGGCAGGCGGTTGTTATATCCATAACCCAGATTCTGATTCCGAGGAACTTTTGTTCTATGATTCCTTTTCTCAAAGATATTTTACATCTACTATGTCTTCGGTTTTAAATGCTCAATACCATGTGAATAGAAACTTTACTTTAAGGGGTTGGTCGAATTTAAACGAGCTTTATGATTTTCTAGGATTAGAAGAACATTCTGGTGGAGATGTAATTGGGTGGTCTGCTGACGAAATGATCGAATGTGGGTTGACACCATGGATTGATTTTGAGAATTGTCTTGTGGAAATAGATGATGGTTTAGAGTGCTATATCATATCGACACTTTTTGAACCGACAGTTTTAGATTCGGATTATAACTAAATACGCTAAAATTACAACCACTATTATGAAAGGAGGTAATTGCTTTATGAATAGTAAATTAATTAAAATCCTCGGTATTGGAGCAACTGCAATCGGAATGGGAGCAACGCTCGTAACCGATTGGGTTAACGACAAGAAGATGGATGAAAAGATTGAGCAAAAAGTAATTGAAGCGCTTACCAAAATAAATGAAAGAGAGTCCTAACAAGGGCTCTTTTTCTTTGTTAGAAAGTAGGGAGGCGATCAGAATCCGTAATCAGGAAATGTGCGATATGGTAATATCAATAATTAACAAGTACGTAGACGAGCATTTATGTGCTACTGATTATCTCGGACAAGTTAATCCGAAAGAAATAAAAGAATACTTAGAAGATCTTAGTTATGCGAGATGGGCGGCTTATGAAATCATAGATCGTCTGAACACCGAGGCCGAACGTCTCCCTTCTCATATAACTGGATCTTTACGAGAACCTGTACCACCAGTTGATATTATTGCAGGATTCATGGATGACATGGAGTGTTATATATATGATGGTTGTAGCGAGAAACACGAGCGTATATTTACCATTGCCAAAGATGTTGCAGATGATATCATTCTGTTATTTTTGTAAATCGAAAGGAGAAACCATGAATAAACCAAAATTATCTAAAATTACTAAGGGTATTCGGACGGTAATTAGTAAGCGAAGTCCTGAGATATTAACCGGTATTGGAATCGCTGGAATGATTACCACAACCGTAATGGCGGTTAGAGCAACGCCAAAAGCTCTTATCCTTATTGAGGATAAGAAGATTGAAAATGATACAGACAAACTCACCCCGGTTGAGACTATTAAAGCAACATGGACTTGTTATATTCCGGCTGCGGTAACTGGATGTATATCGGTGTTTTGTCTGATTGGAGCAAGTTCTGTAAATGTTCGCCGTAATGCCGCGTTAGCCACTGCTTATACCTTGTCAGAGTCTGCTTTGAAAGAGTATCAAGAAAAGGTAATCGAAACTATTGGTGAGAAGAAGGAACAATCTGTAAGGGATTCGATCGCCAAGGATAGAATTGAACGAGACCCCGTTACTAGTAAAGAAGTCATCATTACCGAAAGAGGTAATACTCTCTGCTATGATGTTATTTCTGGGCGATATTTCAAATCGGATATCGACAAATTAAAAAAGGTAGAGAACGAACTTAATAGACGGATGAGAGATGAAATGTATATTTCTCTTAACGAGTTCTATTATGAAATCGGTCTTAATCCGACCAGTATCGGTGATGATCTTGGATGGAATATTGATCACGGATACATAGAGTTGAGTTTCAGTTCGCAGTTGGCGGATGAAGGAACACCTTGTCTTGTGATTGATTATCAAGTCGCACCTAGATACGAATACAACAGGTAATTTTTGGTACGCGAAAAAAACACGTTCTTTAATGGAGAACATATAAACTATTTCTATATTTGAAAGGAGAAGATAAGATGGATACTAACGAAATCATGGTAAACGAAGAGGTTATTGAAACGACTGAGGGAATCGCAACAGCGGGTTCTGGAAAGGTTTTTAAGGTGGCAGCAGGTGTCGGTTTGACAGTTCTTGGAGGCTTTGTAGCTTATAAGTATGTAATCAAACCGGTAATAGCTAAAATCAAAGCCAAGAAGGAACAGCAGATGATTAACGCAGAAGTTTATGATTTTGACGATGCCGAAATCGATGAGTAACTTGATGTACCTAAGTAAATAGGAACAGAGTTCTAGCGAGGGAGAGTACCTTTAACAGGGTGCTTTCCCTTTTTCTTTTTGAGATAAGAAAAAGAACAATAAGGTTCCAAACCGGGACCCCTCGTTCTAGTTCAATGAAAGGAGTAAACGTGATGGAGGAATACAAGCCAAATTCCCATAAATATAAGGAGGATCAAAATAGGTCTGCACCGGAGAAAAAAGTAGAGAAAGTGATTGCTGGGACAGTAAAATCTAAGAAAAAAAGCGAGATTCGGAAGTTTACGGACGTATTCATTTCAGAGGATATCGATAACGTAAAATCTTATATTTTGCTAGATGTATTGATTCCCGCAATCAAAAAAGCAATTTCAGATATTGTTACAAATGGTATTGACATGATACTTTACGGAGAAACAGGTAAGACAAAGAGTAATTC
>Ga0209723_1005686_pt1 | contig 12601 bp, 12 predicted proteins | sample BiotimSIPDNA_2_FD_185750 | JGI IMG/M metagenome (GOLD analysis project Ga0209723, IMG submission 185750) | Anaerobic biogas reactor microbial communites from Washington, USA - Biogas_R2 time_0 SIP DNA (SPAdes) (version 2) | ecosystem: Engineered > Bioreactor > Anaerobic > Unclassified | place... | reverse complement strand
CTGTGGCTGGAGCCTTAAAGAAACCGTCATAGCGGTAGGAGGTCACACCAGTCCACAGCGCCTGCGTGCATTATATCAAGCAACAAGAAAACTTGCGCTTGACAGCGCAACTTAATAATACTAGGAGATCCTATAATGAAAGCATTCATTGATAGAAGCGGCTGTATCGCTTGCGGATTGTGTTCTCAAATTTGTCCTGAAGTTTTTCGAATGGCAGACGACGGACTGGCTGAGGTTTATGTTGAAGAAGTGCCAAGCGAATCCGAAGTCGATGCGACCGATGCGATGGTCAGTTGTCCCGCCTCGGTTATTACAGTAGAATAATTGAGATGCCATACGATGGGCGTTGGTCAGAATGACACTCGTCCGTTAATAAATGGTGCTCCGGCAAAGACACGAAGTCGCGAAGCCCCTATTCAAGGGCTTCGCCTTTCGCTATTTAGAAACGAGGTTCTTATGAATCCAAAGAAAGTCATTTGCCCCTGCAGAGACGTCACTAAAGGCGATATTCTCAAGGCCATCGAAAAGGGCGCTGCTTCATACAAGGATGTCAAAAAAGCGACCGGTGCCGGTTCCAAGTGCGGCAAGTGTGAAAAGAAAGTGCGAAAATTCATCAAGAAACACCGCAAAGAAGGTTCTGAAGAATAATTTCATTAATACGACGATCGGAGGTCTTATCTCCGGCCCCCTTTATGTCACGTTCAATTATTGTTTGCTGTGTTTTTTATGTTCTCCGAAATACTAATCATCCTATGCTTTTTCCCATTATTCCGTTATAAATAAATACGATTCGTACGTTTTTTGTGCTACTATGTTCGATAGAATATAGGGAGCTCACCGTATGAAGTTGACTGATTTATGCTCTTATAAGAGCATCGTGATTCAGTGCCATGACAATCCGGATCCGGATGCCGTCGCGTCCGGCTATGCCCTTTACCGTTATTTTTCTCAAGATCCGGACAAACAAGTTCTTCTCGTATATGCCGGAGACTATTTTATTCAAAAATCCAATCTGCTCATGATGATCGAGCGACTTGATATTCCCCTTCTTCATGTCGATTCCCTTCCCGAAGCGCCTGAACTTCTGATCACTGTAGACTGCCAGTATGGCGAAGGCAATGTAACCGAGCTTCCGGCGACGTGCATCGCGGTCATAGATCACCATCCTCATATCGGAAAGATCTTCGATTATTCCGAAATTCGAAGCTCCTACGGCAGTTGTTCCAGTCTGGTGTATCAGCTTCTCAGAGACGAAAATGTCGACGTCAATCTGGATCTGTCATTATCTACAGCTTTATATTACGGTCTGTATTCTGATACGAATGCACTATCTGAAATCTCTCACCCGGCGGACAAGGATCTTCGCGACGACCTGATGTATAACAAGGGACTTCTAGCGGCTTTGCGCAATGCCAACTTCTCGGCATCCGATATTAATATTGCCGGTGAGGCTTTATCTTTGGCTGTTTTCGACGAAAAACACCGCATCGGAATTGCAGAAGCAAAGCCTTGCGACCCGAACATTCTGGGATTCATCGGCGATATGCTCCTGCAGGTGGACCTCCTCGACTGTTGTCTCGTCTATTGTCGTCTCCCGTTCGGTATCAAATTTTCGGTTCGAAGCTGTATTCGAGAAATACACGCCGGAGACATGGCAGTATTCTTGTCCGAGGATATCGGTTCCGGAGGCGGTCACGCTGAAAAGGCCGGTGGATTTCTTCGCGAGGAAGCTGTTCAGTTGATAAGCGAATGTCGATCGGATCACGAGTTTTTTCGTGACCGCATCCTCTCCTACTTTGACAGTTACGATATCGTGTATGCCTCGGAATTCAAGCCCGATGTTTCAGTGATGGGGCTATATCGAAAAGAACGATTGCCTCTTGGCTACGTTCGCAGTACCGACATTCTTGAAGAGGGCACACTCGCGACACTCAGAACATTGGAAGCCGATATCACAATCCGCGCTTCAAAAGACACCTATATCATGATCGGCATTGTCGGCGAAGTTTACCCGATTAAGCGCCATACCTTTGAAAAACGCTATAAATTTTCGAACAATCCGTTCTCGGCTACCTTTGAATATGAGCCGAGCATACGTTCTTCACAGTCCCGCTCTCCGATTCGCCTGATGCAGTACGCCAAAACATGTGTACCGACGGGAGAAACATTTATTCATGCCATGCCACTCGAGCGCAAAGCCAAGATCTTCACCGTTTGGGATCCCGATAACTATATGCGCGGACAACCGGGCGATTATCTGGCCGTCCATCACGACAATCAAAATGATGTATATGTAATCGAAAAGGACATTTTTCTACGCTCTTATGTTCCGGTCACTGCTACTGAATATAGCATGTATCCGCACGCAAAAACTTAAGCACTGCAGTTTGCCGTTGTGCCTTTGTTATGAGATCTCTTTTGCCATGGTCGGAGAACTCTGTTTGAATGTACTGGACGTTACGCTCAACAAAACCAATTTTTCTATGTTGGCGATCAGTAACCCGACAAGTGCGAGACAATAAAGCCAGAGACCCAACGTAGGCAAGAATATTGCCAAAAACAGAATGGCAATCATTGCACCATATATAGCAATCGTCCATTTCAACAATCTGTTCCAAGCTTCGGATATCGCCGGATTGTGATATTCCAACAAGGCTGCGTTTGCTTTATACTCGAAATAAACAGTCAATAAAGAAGCAGCCAAAGCGGCAAGCGCAATTATTGGCATAAAAAGAGCAACAAATGCCGCGACAAAACTTAATATATACGAAACCAGAGCTTTTCGATACCGGATTTCTATTGAAGAAAGTTTAAATAAGGCTAGCCCAAATCCAAAATCAACAACTATCAGAAAAATTGATCCTATTAAAGCGAGATTCGGTACATTCAATCTGGAAATCAGAGAGCCAAATACCGACGGTATGGATAACCAAAACATCACTGAAAGCCATCTGCGAAGTGAGGCCCGCTCTTGTTCATCATCAAGAACATAATGCGTCTTTGCTTTTCCATCGCAAACAGGACATAACGTGCCATCCTCAAGATTCAGACCACAACTCGAACACTTCATTTTCGCCCTCCATCAAATACATATTTTTACTTATGCTACACTAATTTGATTCGCAAAAGCAATGGTTTCTCATAAAAGCAAAAATGGATAGAGAGTCTACGATAATAGAAAAAATTCTTTTCTTGCTTTCCTTTCCAGCAATTTCGGTCAAGAAATTCTTTTCGAGGATTGATATTCTGTTATCAGAAAGGAGAATGAATGGAGCGACGAGAAATTATTCAAGCCGGTCAGCGAATGCAAAACTACATTGACGAGAACATTCGCTCGCCGATCACACTCAGCCTTCTCGCGAAAGCCGCCGGATACTCCCAATGGCATTCAGCCAGAATTTTCAAAAAATTGACCGGAAAAACGCCTTTCGAATATATCCGGGCACTGCGGCTGAGCAAGGCGGCAGAGGAATTGCGCGAAACGAGCCCGCGCATCATCGACGTCGCGTTCGAGTTTGTATTTGACTCCCACGAGGGATTTACAAGAGCCTTTACAAAGCAGTTCGGTGTATCTCCGAAAAGCTTCAGCTCGGAACCCCGTCCATTGGCACTCTTCATTCCGGCTAGGATTCAAGATTACTATTTAATGCTACAAAAAGGAGAAATGACGATGAGTGAAACAAGTAAAGCAAACACTGTTTTTGTCCAAGTAATAGAGCGTCCCGCACGCAAGCTGATTCTAAAGAGAGGTATCAATGCGACCCACTATTTCGAATTCTGCGAAGAGGTTGGGTGTGACATATGGGGTATCCTTACCGGCATAACAGAGGCGATGTATGAACCGGTCGGTCTGTGGATGCCGGACTCGTTGATTCTTCCCGGAACCTCAAAATACGTTCAAGGTGTCGAAGTGCCGCTTGATTATTCGGGCGACATTCCCGAAGGATTCGATGTCATTGACCTTGAGCCCTGCAAAATGATGATTTTCCAAGGCGAGCCTTTTGAAGACGAAAAATTTAACGAGGCAATTGAGCAGGTCTGGGGAGTAATCGAAAAGTACGACCCCAAAATCTACGGTTTCGAGTGGGCTGATCACGAGGCCCCGAGAATTCAGCTCTCCCCGGAGGGATACCGAGGCTATATTGAGGGACGTCCGGTGAAAGCACTGAACCGTTAAAGGTTCAGTGCTTTCCCTTATTGTGCCGGATATATTTCATTATGTTTTTTCCACATCGAAGCGGTCGAATCCATGCGAACCGCAATCATTTTTGACTGCACGGGCGTATTTCTGTATATGCCACCTCTTACCTTATGAAAACTACTTGAACCGTCTTCGAATTCAACCGCAAAATAGCGATATGTGTTTTTGCCGGTTCTCCTCTTAAACTTATCCTTCAAAACGCAGTAAGATATAATGATTTCTCTGTTTTTATATTTCTTGACACTCAGATAATTTCTTATTGAAAGATAAATCAACAACCCAAGTATAAATACAACAAACACGATAAACAAGGCTACCGGAATAAGGAGCGTCTTGTCGGATTCGTTGTTGTACACATCAATCAAGTTGATGATGAGCATGTACAGAGCAAACGCAAACGTTGCAAACATGATGATGTATAGAAGCTGGTCAAATAGATTTTCCTTCTTAAGCTTAGGTAACAGATACGTCGCTTCCTCTTCTGTCGGAGTTCTCCACTGGCTCATAATTTACCTCCGGAATATACTTTCAACACTGCTCCGCCATCGAACCGCAAGCAATGATTTTTACCTTCGAATTGTATCAGGAATGCGCTATTATCGCAAATGCTTTTTAGTTTAGGGTCCTTCACTTTTTTCCGACAACTTCGGGGTCAATATGTCTTGATTCAAAGATTGGAGTGGGTAGCGTCCGGAAAGCTCTTGACCATAGGGGTTGTCGATACTCTTATAGTACAATATCTTTCTGTTGCATCATAAGCAAATTCATAGTTCTTCCCCCAGATATCACCGGTGCCGGGATTGCAAAAAGCAATACTCTGCGAATAATAATCTTGCAGACAATGATATGACGCATTTCTACACGAGGAAATCTCGACTAATCCGTCGTGTGGGTGTATTACTGTCGGTGGGAATCGAAAAAACCATACAAAAACACCGAAATGTTTTAGTATGGTTTTCAACTCGTTTGAAGCTCACCTAATCTCCTCGTCCATAAAGACGATTTTACTAGTTAACTTCAAAAAAATACTGAGCGTTGAAGAACTGCGGTTCGATGACGATTTTACCCGTTTCATCAATATAGCCATAAAGTTGACTATCCACATCTTGTACAAGCGCTAATCCGTTCTCTGCAAAATCCCAAGCATCATAAAACTGAGGCTCAATAACGAACTCGCCGGTGGCATTAATATAACCGAATAGTGCTGTCTCCGTGTCTTGAGCAGATGCAAGCCCGTTCTCGGTAAAAGCGCAGCCATAGTAAAATTTCGGCTCAATTGAGAACTCTCCGGTAGCATCAATATAACCCCAAAGTCCATCCTCTTCAACTTGGACTGCCGCCAAGCCGTTCGACATAAACGCGTACGCATCATAAAACTGTGCCTCAATGACATACTCGCCGGAAGCATCGACATAACCCATAAGACCGCTATCAGCATCCATTACGGCTGCAAGCCCATTATCGGCGAAAAGATCAGCCCAGATATACTTCGGCTCGATAGCAAACTCGCCCGTAGCATCGATATAGCCCCAGAGCCCATCTTCCTCGACTTGCACAATAGCCAATCCCTTATCGTCAAAATCATATGCATCAAAGAACTGCGGCTCGATGACTTGATTTCCACTCTCATCAATGTACCCCCAGAGCTCCGTCATACTATTCTTGGCCAGAGCCAAACCATTCTTAGCAAAGCCCCACACATCGTAAAATTGCGGTTCAATCACATATTCGCCGGTTGCATCGATATAGCCCCATGCAGTCCCGTCACCCGATTGAACATACGCAATACCGTTATCAGAAAAATCCCAAGCGTCAAAGAACGTGGGCTCGATTACGAACTCACCTGACGAATCGATATAACCCCATTGTCCGCCTTCAACAGTCTGTGCCGGCGCTAAACCGTTCTGAGCAAAATAGCCAAAGTCAAAAAACTCAGGCTCAATCACGAACTCACCCGCTTCATCGATATAGCCCCAAAGTCCGTTTTCGTCAAGCTGAACCGCGGCTATATAGCCTGCATTCTTCTTGTTTGTCTTTGTCTCATCGACGTTCTCTTCGGTCGACTCTTCTGTTGTGGCTTCAGCATCTTTCTTATCGTCCGATAAGCCCAAATTGTCCGGAAGGTTAAAATCGCACCCGGAAACCGCAAAAAGCATGCAAAGCATCATGATCAGGAAAAACTTTTTTTTCATGGGTACCCTCACTTTCTAATATGGAAAGTTAATAATATAAAATATTATTGTTCAAAATAATGTTCGTGAACAACTATATAGTGTATTTCGACAGGCGTCAATGAAAATTTTTCAAAAAATGAAGTATTATTAGTGTTTTTGATGTAAAGAGCGAGCAGGTACTATATTTATAACCACAGAAATGATTAGCTAACCTGTGCGAACCTAACTATTGCAACATCTGCCTTTGAGTTGACCCTTCACCTCTTTCTGCGACAGCCATAGAGAGTGGCATTACGTGACATGTCATGGAAACAGTCGTTAACGCATTTTGCGCGAGGAGTATCGGCAATTCGTTATCCGGAAATACGCCGTCAAAAATTGTTTTATCTTTCTGACGGCACGTTGAAGTCTTCAATATCTGAGGAAACCGACGAAATGGATCGTTTGATTAATTATGTTGGAATGGGATTGGCGCGAAAAGTTCAGCATAGAGCAAATCCCGGCTAAAAGGAGAGTTTTTCAGATTTTGTCGGTAATGGCGGTTCGAGCTAGACTATATATCACATTATGATGCATGCAAAATGGTTGGGTTTGTGCTGTTTTGTATGTATTTACCGCCAAATTCTGATGTTTTGTAACTTTTGGCGGTAATTACATATTTTCTCCAATTCCTGATGCAATGATTTTCTCAAGATTTACCGCCAAATTCAGATTATTTGGAACTTTTGGCGGTAATCGCGCAGGTGTGAAACGTTTCGCGCCAATCCGACACCGCGCTATTCCGTCACTGTCACTGCCGCCACTACCAGCGAGCGCAGCCACCGCAGTCCTCTATACAAGCAAATCCGATGATTCGGCACCCAGCCTTCGGACAAGAACGTGTTGATAAGGCGCCGGTTGAATCCTCCTATGAAGAATAATCCGTAAAACTTCGTTTCATACGAATAATTCCATATATCATGCCCACCGCCAGAACGAATAATATACCCTCAACCAGCCATATATTCAGATCGAATGCGCCAGCCATAACCGCGGGCACATTCACCAGCGTGTGAAGCAGGATAGAAACCGCCACAAGAATCGGCTTTTTCTTGATAATCGCCAAGCAAACCAACACAGACAAGCAAATATGTACCGGCATTACCAATATCCTTTCCAATCCGGATGCAAAAAACAAAGCCGGCGAGGTATTCAGATACACCGATTCAATTTCACTCATCTTCTCATCCATGCCCGAGGCGATCAGCGAATCAAGCGCACCGGTCCGAATCAAAATCGATGTAATCACATTACTAACCTGCGCGAGACCGACCAGCAGAATCGACTCTATTCCGCCATGTCCGATGCCAAACGCAACCGCATCTGCCCACGTTACGCCATTTTTTTTGAGTAATGAAAGTCCTCCATACCTCGCTGTCTCCTCGAAAAGCCCTGCCGAAAAAGCACCGATAATCAACATATAGATAAGATTATCTGCCATACCTTTATGAAAAGGCGTCAGTGCCAGCACGCTTAGCATCGTGGACCGAAGTATAATCTGACTGATAAAAAACGCCGCTGCCCCCATAAAAAGAAACGAAATACGAAATCGATTGAGTCGATACAAAACTATTGCTAATACGACCGGCAGAAGAATCGCAATCCCCCCGGAAACAGACATGCCAATGATAGATAATGTTGGAATCATATGGTATTTCCTTTCATCTCTTAACATGCTCAAAATATCTCCAAGAGACGCTATGCATGAATATTGCGGATAATGAGCTCGTATATGCCGCCCTTTCACCACTTGTTCTATATCATGTATAACACGTAGCGCAAAATTCGTCAACTAGCTGCTTGTACAACTAGCTCCTTTCTGTCTCCGTGTCTTTCTCAGAATGGGATTCCTTTGTTGCCTTAGCCTAAATACTCTTCGAGCGTTTGGCCGTTAATATACATAGCAGTAGCCGGCTCCACACCGACATATCTGAAATGCCATGCTTCAAATGCATAGCCGGTAATATTCTCTTTTCCGCTCGGATACCTGAGGATGAATCCGTACTCATGAGCGTGAGCTGCCATCCATGCCCCGGCGGGCGTCGTCAGAAAACTTCCGCTGATCGTCTTGGTGGCGGTGGTCGCAACGTCAAGTGCCAAGCCCAGCTGATGTTCGGAGCGTCCGGGATAGGCATATTTCGATATAGCCCGTACCACACCTTTGGTGGCGATTGCGTCATCGAAACTGCTTTTCTGCGTTGTGTAGGATCGGTACCCCGAGCAAATATATAATGTGCTTCCGGTCGCGGTTCGACAGGCGGTCCGCATGAGATTCCAAGCCTCTGCAGCTTCCGGCCTGATATAGCAGCCTTTTGATGACAGAGCTAATACGAGAGCCGGTACATACTCTGCCGGTACCGCGTTGAACTTATTTACCAGAGTGGTCAGTGAAGTCGGGTCCGGGACGATCACCGGTGTCACTGAACGCGGGTCAAGAAAGCCGTCGATATATACCAGCTGATCATTCGATGACGGCGACACAATATTTTCGACCGGAGCCGGCGCCGGCCAACCCTTTTTCACAAGAATGACCTTAATGGCCTCCATTCGATATCCATATCCGACGGTACCCGCGAACTCTCCGTTCTTGCACCAATCCATCCAACCCCTGTTCTGAACATGGACACAATAGTAGATGTCATACTTCTCTGAAGCCGCTCCGGTCAGTCGAATTTGAATCGCTTCCAAGCGCTTGGAGTGACCACTGGTGCCGCTGACTTCGTTATCTGAGACCCAGTCCATCCAACCGATATCCTGAACATGCGTCCGATACTCAATGTCTCCGGCTATATTTTCAAGCTTAATCTGAATCGCCTCAAGACGCTTGGATTGTCCGCTGGTGCCGCATAACGCTCCGTTGCTAACATAATTTTGCCACCCGATATTTTGCACATGGGCCTTATAATCGACTGTGGCTGAAGGTGCATAGGCATCAACAAACGGCCATGAGGATACCCCCGGAGAAGTCCCGCCTTTGAGAACCAGACATATTTCGATTGCTTCCAGTCTGTAACCATATCCTGTGGTTCCTGAGGCTTCGCCGTTTTTCGCCCAATCCATCCATCCGATATCCTGAACATGGACGCGATAATATACGTCGTAGGCCGTACCGGCCGCCCCTGTCAGTCGAACTTGAATCGCTTCCAAGCGCTTGGAGTGACCACTGGTGCCGCTGACTTCGTTATCTGAGACCCAGTCCATCCAACCGATATCCTGAACATGAGTTCGATACTCAATGCCACCCCCGATGCCTTCGGACGCCAGCTGAATGCGAATGGCTTCGAGGCGTTTGGACTGACCACTGGTTCCGGATGCTGTGCCGTCACAGACATAATCCTGCCAGCCGATATCCTGAATATGAGTCTGATAAGAAATACTTACAATTGATTTTGAAGCGGCATATACCGTCTTATTAGCAGACATCAATACTCCCAATATAATGACGAGACTCACTATAATAGCCAGAATTCGAAAATGTCGATTTTCCTTCATCTTTTGCACCCGTTACTCTCTCAAAAACCAGGTAAAAACCAAATACTCAAAAAGCAATCTTCAAAGCTTTTCTGCCCTAAGTGTGACAGATGGATGAACCCTTTAGACGAAAGTTAATACCCGGCAATTCTCGTCAACCCTTGTGTATCCATAATCTACTCAAACTAAATCTTAATCAAGCCTCGAAAACCCCTTGCGGCGTAATAAGATTGAGCGCCATTATGGTATAAAAAAACCGTATCATATCGTCGGTCACAAAAAAGCGCCCCGCCCAATACCCTTATTTTATCGGGCGTTTGAATCCAACTGGAAGTCTTTAAGTCAAATTCTCCATGCTTTTGAAGTTCACGATATTGGGCTTCATTCAAAAGTACAATTCCCATTTCGGCTGCCATATCTACGGCAGTATTGATTGGTCGATTATCTTTTCGCGATTCGAGCGCTTCCCGATCATAACATAGACTTCGTCGACCGATCGGGCTTTCCTGTGAGCAATCACAAAATGAGTACTCATCTGTCGCCTGATCATAGCTGATTACGTCGGGTTCGCCGCCCGTTAGCTCCATCTGATAGAGAGCGCGGAGTTTTTCGGGCTGGGCATTGAGTTTCGCCATAATGGGCGCCCATTCCAATTCCTTGTGTCGATTCATATGGGATTCAAAGCGTTCCTTAAGCAAATCGAGCACTTCATCCGTTTGATCAATAAGCACAATAACCTCCTTGCCAAAAACGAGACCCTGCTATATGCTTTTGTCGCTCATATAGTTGACCACCGCTTTTTCGAAAAATCATCCGCGAAAATACTTCTTATTTCTTGGCCGATTTAGGAGTCACGTCGATGATAAGAGCGATGATGACGCCATAAATGATCCCCGCAACAAAACTGGTGTGGTCAACCATTCCTGTTCCTAAATAGAAGGCAAAGGACACCACCGTGCCCAACAAGGCACCGCGAAAAGCGGTCGCAATCTTTGATCCGGACTTGGGTGTCAATCCAATAATCAGACCCATAATCACCCGGTTGTACCACAGCGAAGATAAATAGAACATATCCCGCTCAAACTGAAAACGCACGCTTGCACCAATGATGCAAAAAACTCCCAGAATTGCACCAAAAAGAATAGCCGTAATCAGTCTTTTTTTATTCATCATTTTTAGCCTCGGCTTTCAATGTTGCATCGTTATTTGCCCGTTAGCATGCATGTTTAACAATATAATCATATCACGACTAATTCGTCGTCAGCAACGTTACAGCACGACAGAAAGCGCTCTAGGCATCAGCTCCGTTTGCTACATATCGATCAAACATATGCAAAACCAAAACCGTCCCTTTCGCGAACCTGTTTTCACAAAGGAAAATCAACCGAAGAATGTTCTTCTCGTATAGAATAGAAGCAGGACAATCGGCTTGCATTATCGCACACAAAACAAAGAAGTGCCCCACAAGGGCATCAGTGAGGTCATCATGAAAACCATCGGCAATATACTATGGGTCATTTTCGGAGGCGCCATACTCGCTCTATTGTGGGCGATCGTCGGACTCTTATGCTTCATTACCATTATCGGTATCCCTGTCGGCATCCAGTGCATGAAATTTGCGGGTTTGATTTTGTGGCCGTTCGGACGTACGATTGAGTATTCCGACGGCGCCGTAAGCTTCCTGTTTAATATCCTCTGGATCATCTTCTTCGGTTGGGAACTCGCCACAACCGCTTTGGTCATCGGCTTATTCTGGTGCATCACAATCGTCGGCATTCCCTTTGGACTCCAGTTCATCAAGTTCGCCCAGCTGGCTATCATGCCCTTTGGCGCAAAGATTGTGCGAGGGTAATCCGTTCTACTCATCGCTAAAATTGAAATGAGGATCCACCTATCAGGCTGATCCTCATTATCCTTGAATACCTTTGGCGGAGAAGGAGGGAGTCGAACCCTCGCAACAAAAACAGCTCGTAATATTATGTTTCAATTAATAAGATCAAGCCGAACAAGGTCAATCCATTACTTGAAAATAACAGGCTGACAGTTCAAGTTTTTAGCACCCATCTCTTTCAATAAGTTGTATACTCTTTTACTGATAATAATATATCTTGACTGAATCTCGGTAAATGTTTCTTGAGTAGCGTTTATGTCATTTAGTTGTTCTTTCATGGATGTTGGCATATAAAGCGGATGTGAGTAAACTTGAATCGGATCATAATTTTGCTTTCTGCAAAAAGGACATTTTCTATACACCCTCCATCCGTTAATCTCTTTGAGGGGAGGAAGCAATTCTTTCGCCTCAATTTGCCACGCAAGGATATCGCCTTTGGTTTTGGCTAAGACAGGAAAAAACTCAAAATTATGAAGATCGGACTGTTCAATCCGCTCTTTGACTTCCGGAGTGACAATAAAACGATACGCACTAGAAAAAGAGATGACTTTATTTTTCATTTCATTACGTCCAATTTGGAAATTGTTGGCAATGGTCCAAAGAAACGTCTTCTTGTCGCAACAATACTGATTAAATTCTGTCGAGCCTGATACGCAGACAATGGATCTTGTTGCGAGCCGATAATACTCAGCTTCATCGATCTCTTTCTTCGTAAATTTATGCTCATAAAAAATGTTTCGATAGGCATATTCTTTGTGTTTTTCAATAAACTCCATCACCAACGGATACTCCGGGGTATTAATGGGCATAAGCACAAGTTTGAGT
>Ga0209723_1005679_pt1 | contig 12624 bp, 8 predicted proteins | sample BiotimSIPDNA_2_FD_185750 | JGI IMG/M metagenome (GOLD analysis project Ga0209723, IMG submission 185750) | Anaerobic biogas reactor microbial communites from Washington, USA - Biogas_R2 time_0 SIP DNA (SPAdes) (version 2) | ecosystem: Engineered > Bioreactor > Anaerobic > Unclassified | place... | reverse complement strand
GACGCAGCAACTGAGATAGACGCAGCAACAAGTTATTCGCGTCGTCGATTATTGCCAGTGTTGAAGAGTGAGAAAAACCATTGCAGACCTCCCTTCTTCTCGTCGATTCAGGATGAGGTGTCTGCAAAAGCCCCACGCTGAAATCGAAATTGGGCATCACGGCTTTGCTATTACTCTACACTAAGAGCTATGACAAAATACGTCAGGGCAGTTTTGATTTGGAGAAAAAATGCAATCGACCGCCATGGAGTAGTCTTTGGTGCCGCCTCGCCGAGGCTCTGTTGGCGGGTGCGCCCCTCCATCCCCAGGTTCCGCTTCGCTGCACCAGGGGTTACTCATGGTGTCGCCTCGCCGAGGCTACCCGTCGCCTTACGTCCATTACATCACGCTACGCAGCTCGACAACCATCCGATTTATTTCACCTCACCCAGGGCTTCGCTGCACTCACCCTGGGCTTTTATGTGTCGCCCTCCGGGCTTTTGCCGCTTTGCGGCTGTGTATGTGTCGCGCTCCGGGCTTTTGCCGCTTTGCGGCCCCCAGGTTCCGCTTCGCTGCACCAGGGGTTACTCATGGTGTCGCCTCGCCGAGGCTGCCCGTCGCCTTTCGTCCATTACATCACGTTACGCAGCTCGACAACCATCCGATTTATTTCACCTCACCCAGGGCGGCGCTGCGCTCACCCTGGGCTTTTATGTGTCGCCCTCCGGGCTTTTGCCGCTTTGCGGCTGTGTATGTGTCGCCCTCCGGGCTTTTGCCGCTTTGCGGCTTAGCCTGCTGGTTTCTTCCCTGTTGGGCATTCTATTTTTCTGTTTTGTTAGGTGGTGCATATCGGAGCCATTCGAAGTTTCCAAAACGCGCTTCAATTTGTTTGTTGACCGCGCCATCTTTGCCGCTGATGCAAGAGGTGACGAACGCCTTGGAGTTGGGATAACGTTCCGTGTCAATGGCCTCCAGCGCAGAATGGCTGATATCCCTGGCACCGACCGCCATGCGTTTTTTCCCGGACACGAACAAAACCTTGGCTTGACATTTTTCCTTGAAATCGTCAATCGTCATCTGCTCAGGCTCCCCGTCATCGTTCAGAGCGACGACCTGCGCGCCTCCCAGCAGGACGCAATAGGTCTTGCTTCCGTCGTTGCGGCAGCAGCCAATGGCACCAGGACGGATGTAGCGCAGCTCCATCGTCTCCTTCAAGTCCTGCTTCAAATCTGACCAGGCTTCGCCGATTTCCGAGATCAGCTCCCCGGTGCTTTCCTTAAAAAAATCCCAGAATGATGTATCGAACATGTGTGTCTCCTTCATTTTTGTGTCACATTTATCGCAGACTGGCGGCTTTTCCTTCATCCACATAGTTGTAGGTGGGTCGGGAGTGTAGCCTACGGTGGTTTTCCGGTGCCCACATTTTGGGCATTTCCAGTAGAGAAGTTTTTGGTAGCTAACAACATTGCCCATAGCCATTCCTCCTGAAGTTTTCTGTTTCTGATGCGTTACGACGATTGCTGGCGGTGGTGGCGGGACATCGTTCATTCGGCCAGGTCTTGCAGTTGAAAGATGCACGAGCTCTGCTTGCTCTGGAATGCATCCAGCTTGCCGAGCATCGTCGTCAGTTCATCGCCGCCGTTCTGCCAGAGCTTGTCCCGGAAGTCAAACTCCGGCATGTCCGGGACGATGCCGGTGGCGTCCAGCTTCGCTTCGATTTCCTTCAGGTCTTCATTGACGGCTGCGAGGAAATCTCGCAGCAGGCAGAGTTCCTCAATGACTTTCCGCTTTTGCGGCGTGATGTCATCCTGGTCGTCATCAAGCTTGCAGATGATTTTTGAGACGCGATCCAGAATTTCCAGGCTATGCTTGGCGGCCTCCATCGTCTGGCTGACTTGCAGCCACAGCTCCTGGTTGATAATCCGTTTTTCTTTTTCGTTCATGGCAATCTTCCTCCTGATAAGGCACCCGTTCCCTGAGGAGCGGGCGCGCTGTTCCAATCAAAACCCCCGACGAATCTTGGCGTTTGCTTCATCCGTGCCGTAGCGCCGCTTCAGTTCGGCAAACGCACCAACCCGATCACTTGAGCGGTCTCGCACCAGGTTGATCAGTTCACGGTCACTCTTTTCGCTCATCCTGGCTACAGTCTCCGAATCGCATCCGGCCTGTTTCTTGAACCTGTCAAACAATTCATCGAAAAATCCCATGGTCAGCTCCTTTTTTCAGCAGCTCATTTCAGGAAAACACCGTGTTCTCCTGTTCTATGGTATATTTTACGCCCATGGGTCTGACATCTTGTGTCAGAGCGATTTGTCATTTCAGAAAATAGTGATGTTTTTTCGTAATGGGTCAGTCTTCTGTAGTGCCTTGTAGGGACACTACAGTTAGCGCTGAAAACATGTTGTCGGGGCTTCGTGCAGAGTTGTTGTTACATATTGTATACCAATGACTTGAAGATTAGTTTTCCAGAAATCTTTCTCAAAAAACAAGATTTTGGCGGATAGTAGCACAATAAAATCAAGCTCGGTTTTATTGACAAAAAAACAGCGAGCCGGGCAAAAACCCGGCTCGCTGTTTTCATTCTTCTGCTGCTATCAGCTCGCCAGCGCTTGCGCGGCGCTTGCCGAGCCCCAGCGGATTTCATTCCTTTTTGCCGTAGGGCATATATCCTGATGCTGCCAGCAGCACTTCCTGGACGATGACGTCATGGTTGTAATCATACGGCTCTGGGATTTCACCGCGGATCATCTGCGCCAGTTCGACCATCTGGCCCTCGTAACGGTCACGTATGATGCCAAAGTCGAGCGTATGCGATCCTGCTTCATACTCCTCGTTGCCATCCTGCAAATGCAGTTCCATGGTCAACGCCTTGCCGTCAAACCGCTCCAATGGGCACAAATCCACCGACCCTTTGAGGCCGCAGACTTTCAGGCGCCGCCGGCCAAGGCCGCCGACCTCGCGGCTGCAAGCCCGCAGCGTTGCCGTGGCATGCGGATACTCCAGGATGGCCAGGCTATTATTTACGATACGAGCTGGGTCGCCCGGCGCTGACTTCAAAAATGGCGTCACGTGAGTCGGCCGCCCCATCAGCGAGACAACTATATCAATCAGGTGGCAGCCGAGATTGAACATAATCCCGCCCTGGAAACAGCCGAGGTATTCCTGGTATTCCTCGCCGCCGTAATTATGGCTCATGCTCGCCTGAAACTCGAAAATCTCCCCCAGCCAGCCTTGGCGGACAGCCTTCTGCAACCACTGGATGGCGGGATTGGCGCGGAACATGTAACCCATCTGAAAAGGCAGTTTTTTCTCTGCATAGCCACGGCGCAGGCGTTCGAATGCCGCCAAATCATCGCCGCCTGGCTTGTCGATATGAATCGCCAGGCCATGTTGCAGGCAGCGCCACGACGTGGGCACCAAGTCGAGATTCGGCACCTCGACCGAGACCGCCTGCAAGCCAGGCGTCTGGAACAGCTCCTCTTCACTCATGAACCGCAGTCCATCGTAGGGACGCAAGTCGGAACCAGCAAACTTTGCCGAGGGCGAAGAACGGTCGTCAACTATGCCGACAATCTCAAACAGGTCGGGACGCAGTCGCAACGACCTCATTTTGCCGGCAGCATGCTCGTGACAGACGCCAATCTGACCAATCTTGATTTTTGACATGAGCCAATCCGTTCAAATGGAGAGTATTGTTGTTTGACTAACTCGGTGATGCGAACGACGTTCAAAGCGTAGCGCCCATTGGCCGTGCCGCTGTCGCACTCACGCCAGCGGCACGAGAAATTCCTTGGCTCGGAAAGCCGGCCACCATTCCCGGTCAAAACCCATGGTGATAAATCCGCAGTGGCCGCCGCCGTCCGGCATTTCCAAAAACAAGTTGGGATTTTCCTCGGCGGCCTGGACGGGAAAGCAGTCGCCAGCCAGGAACGGGTCATTGCGCGGATTCACCACCAAAGTCGGCACTTGAATTTTATCCAGCCAGCGGCTGGACGAGCCCTTTTCCCAATAGTCCTTGGCGTTGGCATAGCCCATCAGCGGCGCGGTGAAAACCTCGTCAAAATCATCCATTGTCTTCACCTGGTCCAGCTTGCTGATGTCGATTTCATCTGGAAACTTCTTGTGCATGACCACGATCATCTGCAACAGCTTTTGCAGAAAATGGCGCGCATAGAGGCGTCCGATAGTCGTATTGAACATCTGGGAGCTGGCCGTCAAGTCAATGGTCGCGCAAAAGACGGCTGCGCCGACTATTTCCTGTGGCAGCTCAGCAGCATGTCGGCCAAGATAAAGCAGGCAGAGGTTCCCGCCCATGCTGTAGCCGCTGAAAGCCACTTTCTTATAGCGGCCTGCCGCAATCGCATGCCGGGTCACCCAGTCGAGTTCATGCGTCGAATCATTGGTGGTGAACTGCAATTTCTCCCCGCCGGAGATGCCGGTGCCGCGATAATTCCAGGCCAGGCAGTCCCAACCGATGAGGTTGAACGCCTTGACCAGGCTGAGGACATAGTGCCGCTGGGTGTGGCCGCATAGGCCATGATTGATGATCAGCAGCTTGTCCGTCTCCTGGCCGCAGCGCGACCAGTCAAGGAGCAGGACATCGCCGTCTGGAGTGGCGAAGCGTTCCCGCTCATACTCGACGTTCTCGCGGCGGCGCATGTAGCTGGGCAGAATCGTCTGCAGGTGGCTGTTGTTGAAAAAATGCGGGGGCTGATAACTGGAATTTTCAATGACTGGCATGCCTGATCACATCTCATGAAACGCGGGGCGCATTGCCTCGGCATTTCTTTTGCTGGTTGTCTCCCTGGGCGTTTTACCCGCCCCATTCTTCGCAGCCAGGCGCGGCGCAACCTCACCGTGTCCCAGCCTGTTTACGGCTCATCTACGGTCGTTTCGACGCAGCAGAATCATCCGCATATCCGGGTGATTGAGCTGCCGATTCATCTCCAGCAATTCGTCATATTGGGAAGCTGGAATGATCGCTGGCGGCAGCGACACGCGGTAGGTATAGAGCAGCGCGACCTTCTCGTCCTTGGCTTCAACCGTAATCCGGCTTTTGCCGCCGGTCGGCTTGAGTTCCAGCGACTTCGGGCGCAGGCGGACCTGGGTGAAGTTGATGGGCAGGCGCAACCTGATTTCCGACCAGGAGTCCTGCGATTCCGGCCAATACAGGTCATGCTGGCGGCTGTCCGCCTGCAATCGCAGCAGCGCCCCTAGCGTCAGTGGCAGCTGGAAATAAAGCCGGTCGCTGTCAAGGACGGCATATTTCGGCACTATGGCTCGGTAGGTCACCCGTCCAGGATAGGATTCGAAGTCCGTCACCAGGGGTCCCTCGGCGCGGGCTGACTGCGCCAGGTTGGCCAAGATGGTCTGATGATAGCGTCTGCGCTCCTCCGGCGTCTGCTCGGCGAACATCTTGTTGGCGGCCGCGTAGTCCATCCCGTACATGGTCTCGGTGATCGTGAACACGGCTGCGCCGTTGTCGTCCAAGCTCACATCATACAGCTTCTCAGTGCGGGTGCGGTACTGGTCATCCAGCATGAGGACGAACGACTTGCCGTTGAAGCGCAGTGCGGGCAGGCGCTCATGGCGGCAGCTGCCCAGGGCGGCGTACTGGTCAATGTCGTTCAGCCAGATGACTTGACCGCCTGCCTTCACCCGGACCAAGATTTCCGAAAAGAATTCCTGGGCCGGGAAATCGAGATGCGCCTGCCGCAGTCCAGGATGCTCCGGGCCGTCGGCGACCAAGACCGCTTCCGCGTCCAGCCGCAGCTCCTGCAACAAGGTCAAGATCAGGATGGCTCGGTCAGCAGAATGGCCATAGCCGTCCGTCAGCGTTTGCTCTGCTGATGTCAAGCTGCTCAATGGCAGTTCGGCAAAGGAAGGGCCGGCTGGGCGGACGCTCATGGCGACCAGGTTGCGCACCGCGCGGACCTGCTGCAAGGGCGCCAGGCTGCGCAAACGCGATGCGGCCTCGACGATTTTCGGGCCGGCAACGACCTTGGCGGCTATGGCCTGGCTGACTTTTTGGGCGTAGTCCTTCCAGGCACCGCTGCTGACCATCACCGTCGGCGCAAACGAAGTCAGCGGCGGCAAATTGACTTCCCGGCGGATGGCTGGCTGCCGCAAGGCACTCCACATCCACTCCACCTTGCCGTCGCCGGAGTTGTTAGCGGCAAAAATGTTCGCTGGGCCGCGGCCCTTGGCGTCCCCAAGGATGCCATCCTGGAAAACGCCGACCTTTACATTCAACTCGGCAGGCGCCGTCAATGCGACTTGCATCTGCTGCACCGGGTCAAAGCCGCGGAAGGGAATCGCCGCGGAAAAGAAGTCCTGGTTGCGATAGTGATAAGTGACTTGGTACTCAATAAAGCTGCCGATTTCCACGCCAGGGAGATTGGCAACCAGAATTTTGGCGGCCGGGTACCTAGGCGCTCCAGCGACCCAGGCGGCGTCCATTTCGTTCATCTCAGCCGGACTGATCTCCTTGCTCACATTGCCGTTGAGCACCCGTGCGTAGTCAAGGCGAACCGTGGACGTCCCTGGCAGGAAGGGAAAATGCAACTCGGCGTTCTCCTTTTTTCCTTTATAGGTCAATACCTTCTTCCGCACCGTCTCTATCACCTGATGCTCGCGTGCGCTCTGCAAAGTATAGTGACGATGGTGGAATACGACTTCGACTTCCGCCGTCTCCTCTTCAAAAGCAGCCGTAACGACAGGCTCGACTATCGGCTCGCTGCGGCGGCGCTGGCGGTCGAAAATCGGCATTTTCCGGGCATTGGCCTCAAAAACCTGCAAGTCCTGCTTCAGCTCAGCGTACTGCTCCGGGTTGAATTCGACGGTTTTGATGGTGAAGTCGCTTTCCACGGCCAGGACATCGCCGGTGAAAGTCATCTTCCGCCGCCAGGTCATCGTGTCCTTGTCCACCTCGGGATAGGACGGCAAAGACTCGGGCATGCCCCAGGTCGGGTCAAGCCTTACGGTCGAGGTTTCCTGGACTCCGCAGGCCATTTCCGTCAAGAATGGGAAGCGGCGTTTTTCCAGGGTGGCTTGGCCGAGGATGAAATTGGCTACGCCGACCCGAGGTGCGAATCGAGGCATCTCGAACATGGCGGTACGGTCATCGCCGGCCATCACGGACGGCGCTGCAAAGCCCAGGCGGAGGTGCAATGGCGCGGTGGTGTCCTGCATGTCTTCTGGCTGCAAGGAGAAAGAAATCAGCCGGGCGCCTGGGACGACCCGCTTGACCATGGCTTCAAAAAACTGCCGGCGCTGCTCTGGGCTTCGGCGGGACAGCATGCCGCGATAGGCGTTGTCATTGATGCCACCGAAGTCAAAGACGCTCTCGCCGCGCAGGCCGCCGGTCGCGTCAACAGCGCTGCTAGTCGCAATCCGCATCATGTTCTCCGCCGCCGGAATGATGGGCGAGGTGCGCAAAGTATCCCCTTCGGGACATGCCACCAGGTAGCTCTTGTGCCCCAGGTAGGCAGGCAGCAGCTGCTTGGTGTTCTCATCCGTGGAATCCATCAGCAGGTAGGTGCCGTCGCCGCGTCGCACTGCTGTGATGGCATGATTGAAAAATGGCTGCGGCACTTCCTGGTCTTTCAGGGGGCCAGCGTGAATCAATACTGGAAAGGCTTTGAAGCCTGCCAGTTGCAGCATCACGGTCAGCAGAAAGGCCTTGTCTCGGCAGACGCCATGCCGCTTTTCAAATGTCAACGCCACGTCATGCGGCTCATAGCCCGGCGCTTCGGTTTCCACCGTGATCCCAAGATAGCGGATTTCCTGGGACACGAAGCGGAACAGCGCCTTGATCTTCGCCTCCTCATCAGTCAGGCCCGCGCACAGCTCCGCCACTTTGGCCTCCATCGCCGGGGTATGCTTACCATGCGGCTCGCACAATTTCCAGTACCACTGCGAGATGTCTTCCCAGCGCTTTACCGTACTCACCAGAAGCCGCTGCGCCACCGTGTACAGCGCTGGCATGTCCGGCTCCGGAAAAATCTGCGGCACGTCACTGGCCACCCAACGGTAAACGATCCTGTCGCCGACCTCTTCCTTGGCCGTCAAGACGGTTCCCGAGGGGGCCGGGGACTTGACCTCAATGTTCTGCAAAGGCATCGCCTTGGGTGCCCGGATGTCATACGTGAATGACTTGATCGGACTGGTGTACTCCAGCAGCTGATAATCGCTGAATGTGTTGGGAACCCGAGGCTTATGGATTTTTGACACGGCCACGTAGCGAAGCAGGTCGTCAATCTCCAGGCCAGGCACCGTCACTTGCAAGACCTTGTTGTTCGGATCGTAAATGTTCGAATGCATCTGGGAGGGGTCTGTCATCACCTGCGACTGGCTGGCCAAGTCGACGGCGATGGTGCGCCCATCCGGCTTGATCACCTGCACCAGGCGAAACTCGGCCGAACCATAGCTCGCGCAGAAATAGCGGGTAAGGACACGATTGCTCTGCCGCCCCTTTTCGGTCAAAATCTTGATCACGGTGTCGTCAAAGGTGACTGACGTGCCGTCGGTTTCATAACTGACCACAATATGGTCGTCAACCAGGACATCGTCAGCATCAGGATAGACTGTCCGGGTGACTTTCGCGGCTGACGCCTGCACCAACGACATGTTCAACAAGCCGATGGCGGCGTCGGCCGACGCTGGTGCCTGCGCCCAGACGGAGAGTCCTGGCAGAAGCATCCACATCCCAAGTACGACCGCCATCATACTGCCCATATTTTTGTGCATGAATGCCTCCTGAATTTTAAATGCCACGCAGTCGCCGGAGGGACGACACGACCCTCGCCGGCCTGCATGGGAAATGGCTTTACGGGGTCATTGCCGATTGGCTGTTGCTGGCGCAGACGTCTAAAATCTTAATCTGGGGAGTATTCGTCCCATTATAGCGGTTGATGTGCGGAGAATAGACGATGTCCCACGGCGGCGGGGGAAAGTCCGCCGGCAACCGCGAAAAGGCGATGAACATCATGTAGGCGCCGGAAGCGTCGCGGACGCTGCCGCGGGTATGCTGCCGCCCGGCTGGCAGGCGTTTCTCTGGCCAGACCTGGCGGGTCAGGAACACTGGCTCTGGGTTGCCATGACCAAACGGCTCCAACATCTCCAGCTCCTGGAAAAACACATCGTCCAGCTCGGAGAAGACGACTTCCCCGCAGATGTTCAGCTGTGGCTTCATCGACTCAATGCCCAGCACCCGCTGCACGGCCTCGTCAAACTGCAAGCAGAATTTAGGCAGGTTTTCCTCGTACAGGGACAAGCCGGCCGCCATGGCATGGCCACCGAACCGGATCAGCGTCTCCCCGCACTCTCCCAGCAGGTCGACTAAGTTCAGACGCCGGATGCTGCGCGCCGAGCCGGTGAACTGGCCGCTGGGATCGCGTGTCAACACCACCGAGGGACGGTGGTAGCGCCACGTCAAGCGCGACGCCACGATGCCGACTACGCCCTGGTGCCAATTGTCGCTCCAGACTACCAGGGAGCGAATCGTACTCAAGTCGCAACGCTGCGCAATCTGCTCCTCGGCTGCCCGGATGACTTCCTCTTCGATGGTCTGTCGGGCTCGGTTCTGGTTGTCCAGGCTGCGGGCCAGCTCTGCGGCGTCGACCATGTTGTCGGCTTCGAGGAGGCGCAGGCTGTCCGTCGGATCGCCCATGCGGCCAGTCGCGTTGATCCGCGGCGCCAGCCGGTAGGTGATGTCCGTGGTAGCCACATTTTCGCCGACGCCGGAGATGTCGCAAAGCACATGGATGCCTGGGCGATGCTGGCGAGCCAAAACCTCCAGGCCGTGCTTGACTAAAATGCGGTTTTCGTGCAGCAGGGGCACGATGTCCGCCACCGCGCCGAGGGCGACCAGGTCAAGAACCTGGAGCAAGTCCGTGTCTTCGCCGCCATAGCCCATTTCACGGCCATACTTGAGGAAGGCTTGACAGACTTTGAAGGCCACGCCGGCGCCGGCCAGCTCCTGGATTTCCTTAGGCGCCCCAGGCAGTTTCGGGTCGACGACGGCGACGGCTGCCAGGGGTTCGTTGCCTGGCGTGTGGTGGTCCGTGATGATCAGGTCGAGGTTGCGGCTTTGGGCCATCGCCACGGCTTCGTAGCTGGTGATGCCGCAGTCGACCGTCAGCAGAAGATCGCAGCGCTCCGGGTTGGTGCGCGAAATGGACTCGGCGGTCAGGCCATAGCCGTCGTCAATGCGGTGCGGCAAGTAGCATTCCACCTGGGCGCCGTTGCGCCGCAACACCCATGCCACCAAGGCGGACGCGGTAATCCCGTCAGTGTCATAATCGCCATGCACCAAAATCCGCTGATGCTCGTGAATGGCCTTCCACAAGCGCTCAGAGGCCGCCCGCGTCCCTGGCAACAAATAAGGGTCGACGATGTTGTCGAGAGACGGATTCAAGAAGTCTTGAACCTTGTCCGGCCCAATGCCGCGAGTGTCTAAAACCAAAGCCACCGGCCGAGTGACCGAGGCCTCTTCGATTAGTTTTTCAACCCGCTCTTCATTGTTCTGCGAAATTTCCCAAATGTATTCTTCCATATATCCTTGGTTTCCTTTGAATTTTAAACACAAAGTAACTATACGCCATTTTTGTCGGCTTGCATAGTCGGAAACCAAAAATAGTCTGTTTTTTTGCTAGACTGGCCAGCAACGACTTTGAGCAGCGAAAGAAAATGAACGGCTGAATGCAGGCAAAACCAGCCTGCCAAGCTCATTTCCGGCCCCGCCGTCGTTGCCAGAATCGTCAACGCGCCTGGGGCACCCCCAAAAATGACGAGGCCTGCGGCAGGTGCCGCGGGCCTCGTCGTGATTCAACTCATGTTCGTCTTTGCCGCTATGCTTCGGCGGCGGCTGGCCCTAGGTTCAGAGGAGCATTATTCCTCGCGGCCGTCCTGTTCCTGGCCGGATGGCGTGGCGTCGTCCTCAGCGTCTTCGTCTTCGCTCTCGCCGTTCGGGTCAGTCTCGGCCGCTTCTCGCAGCGCATTCATGCGCGAGTCGAACTCGGCTTCGCGGGCAGCCAATTCCTCCAGCTCGGCCTTCTTGGCCTGGTTGGCGGCGATTTCCTCTTCGCTCAGTTCATCCACCAACGTCGCCGACGCCACCTCGTCGCCTTCGTTGAGCCGCATGACAATCACCCCAAATGCGGCGCGCCCGGTCTGGCGGACGTCGTCAACCCGCAGCCGGACCATTTGGCCTTGGATGGACGTGATGAGCACCTCCTGGTCGGAATCAGGGGCGACTTGCAGAGCCGCCACCACCCGGTCGCCAGGACGCAATTTGATGCTGACCACGCCCTTGGCGCCGCGGCGGGTCAGGCGATAGCGCCGTGCACTTGACTCGACGACTTCTTCGCCGTTAGTCTCTGCTTCAGCGCCATTTTCATCAACATCCGCCCCGTTGTCATCAAGGTTCTCGGCCGCCTCATCCGTGTTCGCGTTTTCTGCGCCTTCCGCGGCCTGCGGCGTCATTCCAATTGGCGTCCGCTTGCCCATGCCATTGGCCGTGATCACCAGCAGCTCGTCATCAGGATTAACGATGCTCATGGCCACGATTTCCGAGTCCGGCGTCGTGCCCGAGCCTTTCAAGTTCATGCCGCGCACGCCAATGGCGCCACGCCCGGTCGGCCGCAAATCCGTCTCCAGGAATCGGCATGCCATGCCATGCGCCGACGACAGCAGAATCTCCTGCTGGCCGTCGGTCAGCTGAGCGTCGATGAGGTCGTCGCCCTCTACTAAGGTAATGGCGATGATGCCCTTCCGGCGCATGCTCTTGAACGCCCGCAATTCCGTCTTCTTCACGGTCCCGTTCCTGGTCGCCATGACGATATAGAGCCCCTCCACGTCGACTTCGGTGACGGGAATCATCGCCCGCACCCGCTCGTCCTGCTGCAGCTGCAAGAGATTGACCAGAGCCTTGCCCTGGCTGTCGCGCCCGCCTTCAGGAAGCTCATACGCCTTCAGCCAATGCATCAAGCCCTTGTTAGTGAAAAACAGGATGATGTCATGCGTGCAGCAAGTCAGCAGCATTTCGACGTAGTCCTCTTCTTTCGTCCTCATGCCGCGCACGCCTTTGCCGCCCCGGTTCTGAGCCTCGTAGCTATCAGCAGGGACGCGCTTGATGTAGCCGGACGCCGAAATCGGCACCACGCAAATCTCCCGGGCGATCAAGTCTTCCATCAGCAGCTCGCTTTCCTGAGGCACAATCATGGTGCGGCGCGGGTCAGCGTACTTGGCCTTGACCTCCAAGAGTTCATTCTTGACAACGTCCATAATCATGTTACGGTTCGCCAACAGCTCGCGCAAATATCCGATGCGACGGAGCAGTTCCTCATGCTCGGCGCGCAGCTCGTCAACGGCCAGGTTCGTCAACTGGTACAGGCGCATCTCCAGGATCGCACGCGCCTGGCGGTCGCTCAAGTCGAACCGCTCAATCAGAACCCGGCTGGCCTGGTCGCGATTCGGCGACTGCCGAATGATGCGCACCACTTCATCGATGTTCGCTTGCGCAATCATCAGCCCTTGGACGATATGGTCGCGCTCTTCGGCTTTGTTCAGCTCAAACTGCGTCCGCCTAATGATGACTTCCTCGCGGTGGTCAATGTACGCCTCCAGGACCTGTTTCAGATTCAA
>Ga0209723_1005678_pt1 | contig 12627 bp, 9 predicted proteins | sample BiotimSIPDNA_2_FD_185750 | JGI IMG/M metagenome (GOLD analysis project Ga0209723, IMG submission 185750) | Anaerobic biogas reactor microbial communites from Washington, USA - Biogas_R2 time_0 SIP DNA (SPAdes) (version 2) | ecosystem: Engineered > Bioreactor > Anaerobic > Unclassified | place... | reverse complement strand
TATGGACAATAAGAGCCGTATGAATTGAGAGATTCAAGTACGGTTCCGTGAGAGGCTGAAGGTGAAATTCCTTGGCCTACTCGACCACGACCCCCGCGGTAATTTCTTGCAGTTCTGTAAATTCCGTTTGGGGGCGTGTGGTAAGCTGTGAATAGTCCCGGTTAAAAGATTCGTAAGCAAATATCTTTGTCTTTATCTTATTTTCGAAGGCAATACAGCCCGCATTCTGACGTACTCAACCGCAAGCGTAGCAGTTGCTAATAAAGGGCGCATGCCTTACCAGATTATCATAATTTCTAAATCAGATTGAAATTCTGACGTAATGCAGTTATAAATTATGTATAAATGATTCTACATAGCTGAAAAGTGGCCTGAAAATAAATGAAAGTTGTGAAGCCAGCGCGAAGCGCAACAACGTTTAGAATTGTATCTGTAACACCAAACAAAAACCTGCATGTTAACAAACACCCCCACGGGGTGTTGCTGATACAATTACGTTGAACGAAGGCGTGTAAAAACTCTATCTTAAAATGACTGTATGGGTTTTGTATCCAGCCTTCAGTTTAACATATCATTATCTAATATAAATATGGTATGAAACATTTGCGATGAAAATTGGATTTTTAAGGATATATTTCATTGTTCGCCGTGGTATGTGTGAGCCACCGACTGCAGCAGATTCTGGGCACTTTCGGCCCTTATGAGTACTGGGAAAAGCTTAAGGATGATAACGCCTTTCGAAATAAGTGCCGGATGTTGAGGACGGCATTGTGGTTTTTGGAAAGAGACACCGCCACGAGCACCGCCCTGTGAAATTCCAATAAAATAGTGTATTCAGATTACATTTTTGGTGTACAAAAATGTGAGTACGTTGTTACACCATCAGTTACCCTGGCAATAAACGCAGAGCCGGAGAAGTAGTTCCCCTTGAGCTCTATGGTGGTTTCAGTACTGCTTAGCATATAATGTGCAATTGTTTTTCCGGCAAGGTTAAACAGACTTACCTCAATGTTATGACCGAAGTGTCTGCGGTTGATTACTAATGTTGAGTGGGTACGGTAAACCGGTGCGGTATTACTGTTGAAACCGACTCTGTTTTTAATACCGGTTGTCTCACCGGTGGTTATTACCACATCACCACCATCAGGTACCGCCTGGAACATTAAGTACTTTTTACCATCAACTTCCACAATAGTGTCTTCCACTTCTTTGTCCGCCTGTTTGACTGATGGACTACTCCAGGTCTCTTCTACCGGAAGACGGATTGAAAGCGGGTAGTCGAAAATATCGTCATCAAGATTATCGGTAACCTCAACAGTTATAGTTTTACTATCACTATCCTTTTTCTTAACCGTGGCAGCATCACGCTCCTTGATATACCGGGCAACGTTTCCGAAGGTTTCACACCAGACTTTATCGCGGTTTTCATTGAGGTAGTCGAGATTTCCCTCAAGAAGATGCAATGATGTGGCTGCAAAATTATAATCACCCTCCACACCATGATGAAGATATACACACCACCCGTTCTCTTCAACCGCGATGTCAGCCAGATTGTTCATACCTTGAAGATCATTGATTCCATTATATTGAGTAGTACCGGTAATCTGAGATTTGATTTTACCGAAATCATCTGGTGTTGTGGGATTCGGGTAACCGTCACAATCTCGTGCTGCTACATAGACCTCCGTTGCACCACCGGGGTTTTCGCAATAAGGGTAAGCATACGAAATACATTTCTCACCAGGAACGTTATCTTGAATAGCTTTTTGAGAAGCGGCAAAATCAGTTGCCATGCTATTATGTCCAATACTGTGACTCCCGATTTCATGCCCTTGTTCAAAGGCATTTTTAAGGCCATTCCAGTCAGGGTTAAAAGACTGAGAGGTAAATATTGTCATATGAAACCCTTTTTCATTGAACAACGGCACACCCATACTCAGTTGGTTACTGGTGTTGTCATCAAAGGTATGTGATACTGCTCCCTTGCAGAAATTTGCCCAGGTACCGACTTCAAACGGCTCTTCGACAGAGCCGGCAGATACAAAACAGGAAACAGCACCCGTTACCAGCAGTGAACAGAAAACATTTTTTTTAATTCCCATAGTCCTTCCCCTTACCATATATAGTTTTATACAAATATCCGGTAAATACTCAGTTCATTGAATGACAGTATTTCATGATATAATGACATAATATAGCATAATATAACAAAAATTGATTATAAATGTTTAAAATAGACATGAAAAGGAATGGTATCATTCCCGCGAAGACGGGAATTACTCCGATCGCAGAGCCATTCTCCCTGGTGCATGTTGCGTAATCCCTTCCCCGTGCAAACGGCATTCATGCCTCGCGCGCGCAGAGCACCCTTAAAGTGTTAAAGCGTGCCCGCCGAAGCGGGCATTCATGCCTCGCGCGCGCAGAGCACCCTTCAGACCGCTTCCAGCGGTCGTCTACACGCATCCATGCAGTGTACACTTCTTCCAAATCGTTCTTCATGTCAGTACCGGCCGTTTCGATAGTTTGAATAGACACCGATCCATGATACCTGCACGTAAGCGACACTGGATTCGGGAATATCAGTAACCGTTTTACGAAGGCATGAGAACGGTTACTCTAAGCCGGATAATCGCGTGATTCAGTTAGAAGTTGCATTTTATAGGAGGCTGTTTTAAATTAGTAGCATAATAATCCGGATCTGATGTATCGGAAAAATGTTCTTTTTCATACTGGAGTGATGTATGTGTTTTCAATTACGGCTTGGAGGTTGGTCAGCATTTTTTCTGACGATAACTGTTGCTCAGGTGTTTTCGCAGGTTCATAATTCCATGCAAGACCGTTCTTTCAGTTCTTCCTCGTTAACAATCATGTATCGCCTTTTTGTGCCGGAAAATTACGACAACCGTTATCGTGTTTGCCCCGTAATTGCGGTATCACAGCATTAATCCGTTCAACATGGCGGAACATTCCAGCTATTTCATCTATACTGTTCTGTGTATCGAATGATTTTATTTACACCTTATTTATAAGTGCTAAAATGAACCTAACTACAATTTAATTGCGGGGTTTGTCCCGCGGCTATGCGAAGTGCCTGTGTTGCGCCTGCGGCAGGCATTTCGTACAGCCGCTGTTGCACGATCGTACCGAGGTGATTCTTCATAATTCTTGCCCGTTTTTTATATCTTCAGCACATGGACGTGCTGAAGATATTCTCTTTATAGTTTTGATCTCAGGTATTTCATCATGCTATAATGAATCTTGATAGCAAGACAATTATTCAACCCCAAAAATACTCCTTGGACTTAATCAAAACATTAACTTATACCTTAGCTGTGACCATTTAGAATATCAAGGAATTCACTAAAGTTATTAGCAATGATTTCTATTTCATCTGTTTCATAGTCCAAGAACACTATTTTTTCACCGTTTTTTTCAAAACAAATCAAATTCCCAAAACTATCAACCGCGAAGGCTATCAAATTTTTAGAAATTCTGGATATGTTCTTATTTAAAGTAACAATATCCTCTGGGTCACCAGGATTTAGTGATAAGAAGGATTTAATAGTTCTTTCTTTGGTTGATTTAGTATCAAAAACACTTACTGGTGGTCGACCGCCATTAAACTTTTTGACAAATTCAATAAAGGTTTTATTAAACTCAAAGTCGAGTATAATTTCAGCCTCACGGATCAGTTTCTCATCTTTTAAGGGTTTAATATAACGCCATTCTTTCATTGCTATCTCCTTTATTTTAACGGTTTTCGTTTCCACCACCCCAAATAGCTTTTCCGCCTGTATGACGATTTGCTTGGTGGTCGTCAGTTCTTACTAATTCCATTTTCCCAGACTTTTCATTGTGGTGCCATGTATACCCATCAGGAGTTTCACCATTCTTAATTTGTTCTAACTGTTCTGGAGTAAATTTCTTGGCAAGTTCAGGATCGTTTTCAACTTCTTCTTTTAATTTTTGATTACAGTAATCCATCTGTTTAGCATCAGATGCTTTTAGTAACTCTTCAGGCAACTGAACCACTGCGGCACTCTCAAATACAGGAAATACACCTTCTACCTCGACTCCATTAATAACAATTGTTTTACGCTCATATTTAACACCATTCTCACCTTCTTGCCCCTCTTTGCCTTCGTTAATTGTTTTAATGTGTATAACGCCATTTTCATCAATAGTAGCATTTTTGAGCAAATACTCAGAGCACCCTAATTTATCCTTGTAATACTCTATCTCTTTTTCAGTTAATTGACGCGAAGTTTCTTTGCTTTCTGCTGCACACTTATTCTCAATTTTCAAAGAATCCAGCGACTGATTTTCAATTGTGCCTAATGAGTATTCCAATGGATTTATAGGGGTTTTCACTTCCCCTAATTCTTTGACAGTAGATTCATTTGGCAAATCTTTTAATTTGTCTTGGAATTTCGGCATTTCTTTAGCAAGAACTTCAATCATTAAAAACCTCCACGGGCAAAGCTTGCTTTATTCTTAATATTGCTCTTTGAATACTCGTTTGAGATTGGCAAATAAAATATTCGGCAATATCTTTTTCTTTTATTTTTAAATCTGTTTCTTCCACATACTTTTTAAGAAGTTCTAAAACAACATCAATTATAAAATCTTCAACTTGTACATTCCACATTTCTTTCAAGAGCTTCTTAATTTGCACGCAACCTGAAACACCTGTATTGCCAATTGAATCACTTAAAACTTTAACAAACCTATCTGGGAGCTTCGGTTTAACACAGTATATCCCACTCGTAAGAAGTCTAGTCACTTCTTTGCAAAAATAGGATGAAAGAATATCTTTAGATATTTCGTGTTTAATATTCGCCAACTTCAGTTGGAGCGTAAGTTTATTTGAAGCATCTTCATACAATTCTTTTATTGCAATATCCTGTGAAACTGCAAGTGAATTTAAAAACTGAATACAAACCTTCGTACCTTTGCCGGATAAAAGCTCGCTGATTTCATAAGCCTCGAATGGATGAAGTACTGCACTATTGTGTTGTTGCATCATTTTGAATATTTTGTTGTCACTCTGAGCAAGTGATGAAAAATTATTATTTACTGCACATTCAACGGGTTTTGCCATTCCTTCTTTGTGGCATAGGGCATGACCAGTTCTTAGTCTGTTCAGATATAATGCTTCATCATCATCAATTCCCAAAGAGCCTGCAAGTAAGGATTGATCATCTCTTGAAACAAGACGGTGAACAATTTTCATATTGGAGTTTTTAATAACATCAGGAGATATTTTACTTGGAATCTGCTCAACAACAGCGACACCTTGTCCAAGTGAACGCATTTCGGCAATTACATTGCAAAATACTTCGACAGCTTTTCCTTTCGGATTCCCCATCATCTCGCTATTTCTTTCAGTACTAACGTTTTTTAGCAGACGATGTGCTTCTTCGATAACAAGAAAATGTTGAAGCCCTGCATCTTTTTTACCTGGATTTATAGCAGGATTATCCTTTTGTCTGTACTCACTTGTCAAAACCAGTACAAGTCCAACAAAGAAAGCCTTGTCATCATCATCAGCAAGGTTTTCCATTTCGAACACAGCAGGTTGTTTAAGCAGTGTATCAAGGGAATAGAAATCATGGGTATTAAACATCAAGCCTTTAGCTCCAACACATAGGCTTTCTATTCGAGCAAGAATAGCTGTTTTTATATTATCACGCAACTCTCCCTTATAGTCCAGTTCTTGATTTATGTAATATTCAACTTCTGATTTTAAATCAGTTAGCGTAGGGTAAAAATAGAAGTGTTCAGGTTTGTTGTATTTTGTCTCATCAACTTCACCATTGCTCTTTATAAAATGAGGGTGTACACCAGTGGTGAGGTTCCATCCCTTTTTTACATAAATGCGATGAAGGCATTTTTCGATAATATGTGGCATTGGGCCATACAATGCGAAACTTGCGTTAAAAATCGCTTTTAAGTAATCAATGTGTACAAGAGGATGAACACCATTTTGTACATAAAATGGATTAAATCGGATAGGACTTACAGTAGCATCTCCAATTGTAAAAACGTTCATATTTTTAAAGGAATCATCAGCAAGTAATTGCCTGTAGTCCCTTTTTGCCGACTCCAACACTAAAAACGGTATGTTATCTTGAGCCAGATTTTTTAATATGTATTTAACGGTAGTCGTTTTTCCGCTACCCGTTAAACCGCATACAAAAAGATGTTTATTAAGATCCTTTTTGGAAAGTGAAATATAGGCATCGGGTATAGTATTTCCATGATCGGTAATATTCCCCAATACATACTCACCGTTATTGGTATCAGTAAGTGCCAGTGTAGGCATTTCTTTAATCTCAAAGCCGGGAATTGATTCTGTTGGAGTTGAAGCCAGAACTGATAACTCTTCACTGGTAACATAAGAGGCTAAAGCCTTAGGGAATATTGGATTGGACGAATTGTTTTTAGGTATAAACAAATGCTGATTAGGCTTTAGTTCATCAAGATAATAACGAGGAGGCGGAAGTAAACTTTCTGATGGTTTCGATAGTTCACCTAACAGTGTTCCTCCGAGAATGTCACATGAGATTTTGTCGCTTGCAGAGAAAGTTATCGTTGTTTCCCAAAGTCCTGCATTAAAGCCCTTTATATAACGCTGAATATATTGGTCGGCAATTTTCTCAAGTTCAAGTGCTATACCATTCTGTTGTTCTATAGACAAAGATTGAGATTCATTTTGACTAGTTGTATTCGTGGTGCCCTTTGTATAGTTTTCTGATTCTGTTTTTGAGGTATTCATGGTGCTACCAAGCATAAAACCAACAATTGCACCTTTTGTAGCTCCAACAGCAGTCCCAATGCCAGGTACAACTGAACCTATCCCTGCGCCCACACTGGCACCAGCCACAGCTCCTTCAATCCCTCGGGTCCTACCGTTGGTAGTTGAATTTCCAACAGTTTGTGATTCATTTTCGCTGAAGGAAGTTCCAGAACCCTTTTCATGGCCAACAGTCTGCTTCGCCATTTGATGGAGTTGGTCTCTGAGTGAAATTAGCGCCGCAAAAGCAATTTGTTTTTGTTGGTCATTTAGTGGTGTGGAAATTATTGATAAGGTGTAGTTCTTCCCATAGAGCGAACGAATTACCGACGAAAGATTAATCCGTTGACTCTCTTCGTCAATTTTTATAGCTGGTACACCACTAACTATTCCACCAAAATTATTGCCACTACACATTGAAGACATTTTTGCAGTTTCATCGTATTCAATTCTTTTTCCTGGTATAACACCATTTAAAAGTGCAGTGAAGTGTTCCTTGCTATTGCCATTTTCTTTATTCGATTTTAGACCTAAGAATAACTTCGTTTTTCCGTCCTTACTCTGCACTGTTAGCATCACAGAAATATTTGAACTGCTTGCCGCTGAATACAAGGCCTGGAATCGCTGGTTGACGAATTTTGGAATATCTTCACAGTCAGAATTAGTGCAAAATTCATGAATTGGATACATATAGAACCCATTCAAATAACTTTCTACATTGTCTTCTGTTTGCAATTTAAGGATTTCATTATTGAAACCAGACCACCATGGGAGTAGACGGTTTGAAATTTCGTTTAGCTTTTGGATAGGAGCAATTTGCATTTCGTTCTCCATCACTGCACCTCCCAACCATTATTACTACAGAATGATTTAAACTCATCATCGAAAGAGAGTATTACTTTGCCAAGCCATTCAAAAACTTGTGTCTTTGAACTTTCTAAGTAGGATTCAATATCCTCAACCATCTTTGAAATGGCCTTGGGTTCTGCTTTGTCGTATGCCAACTTAAATGCAACGGCAGATAAAATCAAAGTAACTATTCCACTAACAATAGCACCTATTACCATTGTGGGTATAAAAGCGATTCCTGTTATAGCTGCACCTGTAATAAATGTAACGCCAGCAGCTACAAGACCATGCACCAGCTGTGGGTCACTGGAATATTTTACATATTCAGGCTCTAAGGAAAGTTTGTTTTCAATTTGTACTGCCCATTCCTTAACTTTTTCACGAAAATCATGATCATAGAATTTGTTTTGCAGTTCTGCACTTGCACTTTTCAATTGAACTCTTGCTTCATCCATTAACGCATTTATTATTGTATCAAGGAGGATTTCTGAAGATAGAATAACCTCTTTGGGAACATGACTCGACAAAAACATTTTTTTCCTCTGGATGCCATTATCATCATTCAAATGCATTTGGAGGTTATTCCTGATTTTAAGGAACTCATCATTGATGTCGTCTGTAAATTGGCTTGCACTGGTTTTCATAATAAATCCTCCAATACTGCATTTATTCTTTGTGTTTCTTGTGGCAAGAGTTCTTTTTTTTTACGAAGATCACTGATTTGAGCAATAAGCTCTTCGTTACTTTCCTTTTTTTTCAGTTCATTTTGCAATGCGGCCTGTCTGTCGTTTATCGCCTTGTTGACTGAATTAGAAAAAAGTTTGAGATAAGTATCCAGTAGATTTTTTGATTGTTGTGGTAGCCCGTTGATTAATTCGTAAAATTGCTCATTACAGGTTGTTTTGAATGATTTCAGGTGTTCTTCTTTATCGTAAACCTGTTTCTCTCCAGTTTTAACTCTGTAAGTTCGACTGCTCTTTGTCCATTTTAATTTTAACCAATTCCAGTCGTCCCACACACTTTCAACTCGATCTTCATACTCTTCTTCTACTCTAAAAGCCTGCTTTTTTGTTTCACTTTCAATCGATTTTAGATCAATTTTAGGAAGAGTGATTTTTTTATCTTCTTTGAATGATTCACCAATCTTTGTCAGCTTGGCTTTTAATTCATTGGTAAGAGAAGTAGAAAATTGGTCGATGATAGCAATTATCTCGTTATGCCCATCGGTCAAAGATTTTCGTACAGTTTCAATATCAGTACATTTAGTAATCTGTTCTGGGTACTTTACCTTAAGCTCATTTATTTTTGTTTGCCACTCAGCATGCTTTCCTGTATAGTTGCGTGTAATATCTTCTTTCGTACTATTTAACAGTAGTTTGTATTCTTCTAACGCACTGTTAATCCGGTTGATTTCATTTTCAAATTCCTGTGGGTCTCGCTTCTTTGATTCAAGAAGTTCTACCTTTGCATTGTACTCTTCTTCTTGTTGAGCGTATCCATCACGGAGCGATTGTAAAATTTCACCTAATTGTAGGTTAGGAGCTTGCATTGAGAATAAATCAATGGCGCCATACATTTTGTTGAAGCCTGAAGAATCTACGAGTAATTCAAGTAATGATTTTCCTGTTTTTTTTGCACGCTTTTCAAATTTCGGCAGGATGTCTGATTTCTGTTCGGATTCTTCTTCAATTTCCTCTTGTGTCTTTCCATTATTAAAATCATGAATGATTAACTGCAGAAGGCTATCTACAACCAATATTCGCTCTGCTGGTATAAATTGGCTATAAATACGAATTGCATCACCATGCAGTTTTTCAATATCGGTTTCTGAATACAAACCCGAATGGGTTAATACCAAAAAAAGCGTTTCTCTACTGCGATTAGAAATAATTTTGTTTACGAATTTACTAAAAGACTCTGATTCAATCGGCTTTATCGGGTGGATAAATAGAATGGCGTTAGCTTCCTCAAAATACGACAAAGAGACATTCTGAACACCGCCGACTGCATTTACTCCTGGACTGTCTACAATTCTTAGCTCATCAAAATCCCATTTAAGGGGATAACCAAACTGTATTTCAATAGGAATGGAACTTTTGGGTCTGGATGCGATGTAATCATGTAATAGGTTTTTCTTATCAAATAGTCCATTTTGTGACGATTCACATTCCAATTCCTCAATTAAAGCTTCTGATAACTGAATCGGTGCATCTGATGCTGTAATATATTCATCTATCAATGTAGTGGGAATATCTCTGTACTTGTCCGAAATTTTGCAGATTTCATGAAGTCTTTCCTTAGCTTCATTTACATCTGGCGTGTCTAAATCATCATAGATTTCTTCTTCACGTCCATCAGCATACTTCACTTTCAGAAATGATTTTTCCGATTTGAATATTTCTACAATTGCACTTGTTGCTTGTAAAACATCAGATGGTAAAAGTTCTGCGCCTAAAAGAGCATTGATAAAGGTAGATTTTCCAGATTTTACTTCACCAGCAACCGCTAATGTAAATTTATCGTTTTTAAGGCTCTTTATCCTTGATTGAAGAAACTGCAAATCTATTCCATCACCTTCTTTTGACCCGATTGATGCATCAAATTCATATCTTTTTCTAAGATAACTGTCGTACATGTCGATAACATTTTCACGATGGGCTTTGTAGTTGCTGCCAATCATTCATTTCTCCTTGTATTTGAAAAAACGCATTATTGACTTTAAGAGCCAAAACGGCGAAAATTGAAAAAGGGCAAGAATATTATTTTTCTTCTTCCTTCTTTACCTCGATTTTTCATTCTTCTGAAAAATATCTCTGTAAATTTTATTATTATTTATTATATTTTTCAAACTCATTTTCTTATTTTTAAATAGCTTAAAAATTCCTTTTTATCTTTTAACTCTAAATTTCATTGTTTTTTCTTTTTCTATTTGGGGGCTCTTAATTTCCCTTTCCGCGCACTCTTATTCTCTTTCCGTTGGCGGTCTTATTCCTCGCGGCAGTTTATTTCGCATAACGTTTCGCGAATAGGCGAAGTTGGCGACCAACAGGAGCCAATTTGGGCGCAGCGAAGCGCAGCCGGGTGCTCGCTGTTATGTGTCGTTGTTTTTGTTTCTCTTCAATAGTAATGTATTAACTCCGTCAAATCTATAATCATTTTTCATCGCAACAGGTTTAAAACCGTTCTTGATTAATAATATTAACATTGGTTTGTTATCTGCAAAAACTATTGCATCAATTGATGTGTATTCAATGAAATAGCTTATACAATCATTTAATAGTTTTGTGCCAATCCCCTGCTTTTTAAAATCAGGATGCACAGCCAGACCTAATAGTTCGAATCCAAGTAGAGGATTCATTTTCAAGACTGAAACTCCGACAATTTGTTCCTTAAAAATAGCTATCCGATATCGTATTTCTGATTCTTCACAAAGACTTTCAACCCAATTGGCTACCATCACTTGAGTAAATGGAATGCCTGTAAAAGATAAATATTTAAGATTTTCCGACGAATTGAATATATTAAGATAGGCTTTGATAAAGGCTGCTTTATCTGTTTTGCTACTGTTATAATCAATTTCTCTTATTTTTATCATAGACTATCTCCTCCAACAAAACAATGACATCTAACGGGTTGCGGCATAGCCGCAGTGCCTGTGTTGCGCCTGCGGCAGGCATTTTGGCTTGCCGCTGTTAGGCGATTTACTTGGGGCACTCTTCTTCCTTTCTGCGCGCCGATTCTAGCATTTCTAATTCTTCTTTCCCCAATAAGGACCAATAGAGAGATGTGCTTTTACAAAACCTTGAATTGGATATTGTTTGTTCATATCGGGATTATAAGGAAACGATACGCCCGATAGAATCGTCACATATTTTGATGCAGTAATCTTTATAGCTGGTGAGAATTCAGCATAAGAAAGATAAATGTATTTCCCACTGGGATACTCAAATAAGTATTGATAAGTTCCGCTCAGGTCTGTGAGCAGAGAAAACGTCTTGTTGAAAGGAAACTCCAATGTGGCTCCAAATTCTGTATAGAACCTGTAAGATTTAATTTCTCCAGAATCAGGTTGCCATGTATAAGTGTAATAATTATCACTGAAAAATAATATATGTTCAGTCTTATGACGGATAAGAGCTTGATATTTTGCTTCTATTTTCGAATAGCCCAATAGAATTTTTGGATGAACTGCAAAGCGCCTCCCGATGGAACTGAAAGTAGGGCCAAACTTAAAATTCAAATATTCAGAGTTATCAGACTTTCCATATTGCGCTTCACCCAGAATTCTTAATTTATATACTTTTAATTCTGATTTATTATAGAATGGAACGAAGGATAATTGAAGTGTTGCATTCCATTGGCTTGGCTGCAGCGTGATATTGTCACCAGAATAGGGAACATTGTTCAGACTATCATTACAATTAGTGTCAGATGCGCAATTGTAGTCAAATTTACCGTCAGATGAAACATAGTCTGTATGCCTACCTTGCGTATATTCAGCGGTTTTTTTTCCAGAATAACCTCCGGAGACCTCAATACCTATTATTCGGTTATCTCCGAGACTTGTGGTAATCGTCGGCATTTTGCGATTAGAAAGAACAGATGCATTTTGAAGGTAGTACTCATTGCAATTTACAATAAGTATAACAAGAGGAAATATGCAGAAGACAGAAATTATTCTTTTTGCATAGTATTTCTTCGCTTGGTTATCCAGCCCATTGTGGGATATTTTCATTAGTTTTACTCCTGTTCGTTTTGGTTTTTCTTCGGCGAGCTCTTCTCTCTTGTGCCCCAAGTATTTCGCCTAACGTTTGCGGCTATATGAAGTTTTTGCGGAACGCAGTGGAGCAAAAAATTGGGTGAAGCGAAGCGGAACCATATAGCCGCTGTTGTATGATGTGCTTGGGAGGCGGTTTTCATGGTTACTGTTTCTTTATACATGTGCGTCTTTTCTTCCTCTTAAAAAAAAACTTGCCCGTCTT
>Ga0209723_1005677_pt1 | contig 12631 bp, 12 predicted proteins | sample BiotimSIPDNA_2_FD_185750 | JGI IMG/M metagenome (GOLD analysis project Ga0209723, IMG submission 185750) | Anaerobic biogas reactor microbial communites from Washington, USA - Biogas_R2 time_0 SIP DNA (SPAdes) (version 2) | ecosystem: Engineered > Bioreactor > Anaerobic > Unclassified | place... | reverse complement strand
AGCGCTGAAAGCATCTAAGCGCGAAGCCAACCTCAAGATGAGTTCTCCCACCCCGCACGCAAGTGACGGGGGTAAGATCCCATCAAGACCAGGTGGTTGATAGGCCGGGTGTGTAAGTGCAGCGATGTATTAAGCTGACCGGTACTAATAGATCGAGGGCTTGACCTAAATTCAATTTCAACGTGAGAGACCACATGTTCCTGCTTCAACTATGCTTCAACCCTTGTGCAGTTTTGAGAGATCTTCATCGGCAGTCAGGTCTTCGACCTTCTATTTGCCGATACTAGCTGCCAAACTGGCGGCGTCGGAGCGTTTCACCCGAGCTTAAGCGAGGAGTGAAATGCCAAAAGCTTAGATGCCCGAAGGGCGGAGAGATCTTACCAAAACTCAATACGAAATCAGATTTCCTGGTGACAATGGCGGAGAGGCCACACCCGTTCCCATCCCGAACACGGCAGTTAAGCTCTCCTGCGCCGATGGTACTGCAGATTCCTGTGGGAGAGTAGGTCGTTGCCAGGATTTTTTATTTTCTGAATCGTATACTTAGTATAGATAGTAGCTCGGTTCAGCAGGGTGACTGAGGGACCTTAGAGCAGACTGCCAGACATAGAATACATTTTTGAGGATAGATATGGGTAGTATTAGAGCACACATTTCAAAACTATATCTGAATATCTCTAAATATGGCACATACGAGCCTCTATTCTATTTTCTGTCACTTGCTGCGTTAGCCGTTTCAATTAACCCCGGTATAATTAGCTACGAGATCTATGACATGGATGAAATTTGGAATTATCAATTTGCCCGTCGCATATTGTATGGCTTTGTACCCTATAAGGATTTTGCAATGCTGCCACTTCCTTTATCAGCTCAATTGAATGGGTGGATTTTGTCCCTCACCAAGGACGAACTTGTAATAATGCGCTGGATAGCCTCTTTGGTGGCTATCATAAACGCACTCATTTTTTTACGGATTCTAAGGCTAATTGGGAAAAACCACTTGATAGCAATATTTTATACAGCATGTTTTTTATCTCTTTTCCTTGTATATCCTAAAAACAATTATAGCTGGTATGCAGTTATGTTCTTGGCAACAGCCCTTTTGTTCGAATTACGAAAGGTAATTGGTGATCATCGTAGCCTTTTTTATGAATTGTGGATTGGAATGATGCTTGGGTTAGTTACAATAACCAAGCAAAACGTAGGTTTAGCTGGATTATTCGCATCGTACATTTTCCTCATTTACTATTCCCAAAGCGGTACTGATTTTGTTAGAAGTGCTATCTTTAAGTTCGGTGGCTGGGCATTTATTGTTGGTGCGGAATTATTGTATTTAAGCCGTGATGTAGGCTTATTAAGCCTTCTCAACTTCATGTATACAAACTTAACCAAGTTTACGGGTTATGCTTCAATTCCCTATAGAGAGCTTTTTTCAAATGAAATAGTTTGGATATTTGTTGCCTCTGTACTGGTTGCTATACTGGCGGTGCTTACTATTGGAGTACTGACCAAAAATGAAAAACAACGGAAACTGGCTATTCTAATAGCTCTATACTCTTTGGCCAACTTTGCTATGGTCATCCCTATCCCCGATTGGCTTCATTTAATTTTCGGCATGCCGATTTCCATATTGGCTATTGCAGTTATATTCCCAAATACTGAGGAAAAGCGAAAGAAGGCTGTGCTCATTTTATTGTGTTTTGTGATACTCTGCTCGCTCCTTGGACAATTGAGCAATCGTCAACCGATTGCAGATGCGGAAATCCAAATTAATCATTACCAGAACGCTGGTTTTCCGTTGGAATACAAAGAGAGGATACGAGATATGGACGACTTGATACTTAATGAGGAAGCTAGGGGTCAAGTGGTCTACTTCCTAAACTATCAATCGGCTTTTTACCTAATACCACTTAATAAGTTCGCATATAGGTACGACGACATAATTGGCAGCGGTTCAGTTGGCGAGACGGAAATGATTAATAAGATTGTGGGAGAAGAAAATATCACGGTAATAATACGAGGGATACAAAGTCCAAAAAATTGGCAGGAAACTGAGAAAATAGAGGATTACGTGCGTAGTACTATGCACTACAAACATAGCATACACGGGTTTGACGTGTATGAACGATCTACAGAATTATCTTTCTAGTGTGATATTATTGTTAATATACAGGCTTAAGCTTTCATACTCTACGTATTATTGATTAGAGGCTAACGCGCAATGTGGTGAACACATAAGAGCTATTGGCAACAAATACAAGTATTACTATAAAATTGTTTACATTTGTCATTTACTGTGCTTCAATATATTCAGTTTATCCTTAGAAAGGCAAACTCGCTGAAAAGCGGGGACGCAAAACTATGGGTCTAAGGCCTCCGGGCTATGACTGCCAGGTTGCAGTTAACACAGGAATTAATGAAACCTGCTGTGCGGCCTGCATTTGCAGGTTTTTTTCTACCAAAAGGGGCGTAGTTGTCGGTGGTGGTTAAAAGTCTGATCAAACACAAGAGCTTAATACGGGAGATTTCCCTGTATGGTGTAATTGGGGGGATAGCCGCTTCCACTGACGGTATCGTCTTTTATTTTTTAAGTAAATCGTTGAACATGTATGTGAGCAACTTTGTCAGTATCAATTTGGGGATAACAATTAGTTTCTTATTGAATATTTATGTCAACTTCAAGGTACATGACAGGGTTCCACAAAGAGCATGCTGCTTCTTTACAGTGGGGTATGCGGGTTTGACCTTATCGATGATTATCCTGTATATAGGTGTGGAAGTGGCCAATCTCCCCAAGGTGGATGTTAAAATCCTATCGGTCTTCTTAGTCGCGGCGGTGCAGTTTACCTTGAACAAGCTTATTACTTTTAAGAAGGTGGACGTCGATGGACAAGTTGTACATGGTTATCCCGGCCTACAATGAGGAGATAAACATTGAAACGGTGGCGCGGGAATGGCATAACGTGCTACTTGATGTGGGATCGGCAGACTCGAGACTGGTGATCGTGGACGATGGCAGCAAGGATGATACATACAGGATATTGTGCGAACTGAAGGCAGAATTGCCGCTACTGGTGGCTTTGAGCAAACCCAACGGAGGGCATGGGGCTGCAGTACTCTTTGGCTACAATTATGCTTTGCATAATGATGCATACTTTATTTTTCAGACTGATTCAGATGGGCAGACAGTACCATCAGAATTTTATGCATTCTGGGAGAGAAGAAAAGAGTATGCGGTTATAATAGGTTATCGCAACCACCGCCAGGATGGTGTTTCCAGAATCATGGTCACCAAGATTTTGAAATGGGTTATTTATGCTATCTTCGGACTCAAAGTAACAGATGCCAACACACCATTCAGGTTGATGCAGCGGGATTGTCTGCAGAAGTACATAAAAAAAGTGCCGGAAAACTTTAACCTGTCCAACGTTCTGCTTACAGTCCTTTTCATGAAAGGCAAGGAAGACGTTCAATTTCTACCGATCACCTTTAGGCCGCGGCAAGGTGGGGCCAACTCCATAAATTTGAAGCGTATAACGAAGATCGGGATCCAGGCCGTAAAGGACTTCAGGAGAATAAAACGGTCGGTGGCAGAAGGGACTGGGGGCGACTGATATGAAATATGATTATTTGATAGTCGGTTCCGGATTGTATGCGGCCACTTTTGCCCATGAAGCGAATAAACGGGGCAAGAGGTGTCTGGTCATAGAACGGCGGAACCATACTGGCGGAAACGCATATTGTGCAAACATAGAGGGTATTAATGTGCATGTCTATGGTCCCCACATATTCCACACAAGCGACAAGAGGATATGGGATTACATGAACGGTTTTGCAGAATTCAACCACTACATTAACTCGCCTATTGCCAACTACAATGGGGAAATATACAATCTGCCGTTCAACATGAATACGTTCAATCGGATGTGGGGTGTGGTGACCCCTGTTGAGGCTTTGGCTAAAATTGCCGCACAAAGAGAAAACACAGGGATTATAGATCCTAAGACTTTAGAAGAGCAAGCTATATCCCTTGTTGGGACCGATATTTATGAAAAACTGGTGAAAGGCTATACCGAAAAACAGTGGGGGAGGCCTGCAAGTGAACTTCCTGCCTTCATAATTAAAAGATTACCTTTGAGATTCACCTATGACAACAACTACTTTGATGACCCCTACCAAGGGATTCCTATCGGGGGGTATAACGTGATTATCGAGAAGATGCTGGAAGGTATTGAGCTTATACTGAACACTGATTATTTGAAACATAGGGATGAACTAAACAACCTATGCAGCAAAATTATCTTCACTGGCATGATAGACGAATACTATGACCATTGCTTTGGACATCTGGAATACCGTAGCCTGGAGTTTCTAAACGAGACTGTGGAAACTGGAAATTATCAGGGAAATGCCGTAGTGAATTACACCGATGCTGAGACCCCCTACACACGCATCATCGAACACAAGCATTTCGATTTTGGGCAACAGCCTAAAACGGTAATCACCCGGGAGTACCCAGCCGAATGGAAACCGGGGCAAGAACCTTATTACCCGGTGAACAATGAAAAGAACAACGAGTTGTTCAGAAGATACAGGACGCTGGCAGACCTGGAAACCAAGATCATTTTCGGCGGCAGGCTGGGTGATTACAGTTACTATAATATGGACCAAGTGGTCAATAAGGCGCTTAGGGCCGTAGAAATGGAACTGGACTAATTACACTAAAATAGTATGAATTGAGGAATTATTCAATTGAGCCAAGTTGTCGAACGATTTGCCCGTGTAAAGCACCATGGACATAAGAACAACCAATGGAAGTGTTTTGGAACACTTATATACTGTCTCGCAATTTCTTTGCTTTTCCTGCTAATCTGCACTAAATCATCACCCTTATATCCGTTCAATGATTGGGTGGATGCGAACGCTTATTTTACGGTAGGAAAAGGGATGATGAATGGTCTTATCCCATACCGGGATCTGTTTGAACAGAAAGGTCCACTACTCTTCCTCATCCATGGATTGGCCTACCTAATATCAAACACCACATTCTTGGGTGTTTTTGTATTTGAAGTTGTCGCTTTCACAGTATTCTTGTATTACTGCCACAAAATAATCCTGCTTTTCTTTGACATAAAGCATTCGGTTGTGGGATTGCCGTTGATAGCCGCAATTGTATTAAATATGAAAGCCTTTTCCTATGGGGATAGCGCCGAGGAATGGTGCATCCCATTGATCACTATCAGTCTGTTCCATATATTGAACTACGTGAAAAATAAATATCCTCAACCAATCGACAACCGATTGATTTTCGTCATTGGGTTTTGGGCGGGATGCGTCCTGTGGATTAAATTCACCCTGCTGGGGTTTTGGATAGGCTGGGTCTTATCCATTTCTATTCTGCTTTTGATCAATAAGGAATACCTGTGCGTGATCAAGAGTTGGATATCATTCCTGAGTGGGATGTTTTTGGCGACGCTGCCTTGGCTTGTTTATTTCGGTATTAATAACTCAATAATGGACTGGCTGGAAACCTACTTTTATATAAATATGGTCTATTACTCTGCGTCAAAATCGCTTTTAGAACGACTTGTGGGTGTGGCTACTGAAATCGCAATAGGATTTGGGCTAAATTACTTATTCGGCATCGTATTTATTATCGGTGCTTTGTTTTTCATGCGGAAGAATGATCTGATTGACCATCGTTTAAGTAGGATAGGACTGCTGCCATGTATACTGTTTACAATCCTAGGCACTTATGGTGGGGGGACGGGTTATATCTATTATTTCCTGATCTTTGCGCCTTTTCTGGTGCTAGGAATCATTACAATCGGTTGGTTGCTAACAACCAAATACAATGATTTATTGACTTTCAGGAGCTCGGCAGCTGTGGCTCTTTTTATCATATTGGCAGCTTGGCCGTTGACGATTAAGTTCAATCATAATGCAGATTTGTTAGGGGCAGACAAGAAGGAACTGTTCCAATACCAAATGGCTGATGTTATTAACGAAGATGGGGGCACAACCCTGCTGAATTATGGAACTTTGGACATTGGCCTCTATACAGTCACCAATATCACGCCTAATGTGAGGTTTTTCTACAAACCAAATATCAGCTATTCACGGTTCCCGCTAATAATGGACGAGCAAAACAGGTATATCAAAGAACGAGCAGTAGATTATGTAGTAATGGTGAAACCCGCTTCCCAGGACAGTAATGAAATGAATGTACCAGGACTGTATGACAAGTATGAAATGATTATGGAGCACCATACGGAGATAAATATGAATAAGTACGGGTTAAGTAATGATTACACCCAAGTGAAGTATTTACTATTTCGGGCGCTGTGAAAGTGTATGAGGCTAGCATAAGCTGGGTTTGTTTTGGCAGCGAAATCAAATAGGAGGTGGGACAAGATTTGTCGATCAGGCACAAAATCGAAGCATCAATATTTTCCTTATTATTAGGGATGGCGATTCTTTCTCGGCGGGTGGCAGAACCAAGCTATGACAGCGACATTCTATGGAGCGTGGCAATAGGTAAGTGGATTGACCTTCACCGCTCCTTTCCGGTGGTTGACAGCTTCTCCTGGACCATCTATGGAAAGGAGTGGATGACTCACGAGTGGGCTTATTCGTATCTGGCCTACCTAATGAACGAAGCATTGGGCAGTGTGGGGTTTTACCTCTTAGCTTTTGTCCCTATGGTCCTTGCCATTTACTTTTTATACTTAATGGCGCGAAGTTACGATGTAAATAAAACCTATGCATATCTGCTGGCTTTCACCATGAGCGTTATTCTGATTTATTTGGTTTCCCTGCCCTTTAGAGCTTATACTTTCGCTTTGCTTTTTGTCACCTTGCTTCTCTACTTGCTTTATTTCAAGGAAGAAAAGAAGTGTGATTTCCTGCTGTATGCTGCCCTATTTATTTTGTGGGCCAATTTTCAGGTTTCTGTTTTTATGGGTCTGGTTATTCTGATGGCCGAAATGACCCGGAAATTCTTATTATTCCCAGGTAAAAGGCGCCGGGTAATATCGATTGCAGCACTCAGTGTTTTTTCCACCTTCATCAATCCCTATGGTTATAAATTATGGTCATATTTTATTTTTGTAATAACCGAAATGGATGGTCACAGGATGATTCAAGAATGGCAGGCGGTTGATTTCAATGAACCGTGGGTCTTGTTCTTATATCTTGGAACCGCCGGGGTAGTACTGTTGTTACAATTTAAATACAAGAATTCTTGTAGAGTAATACATGAGGAGCAGTTATCCGCCGATTCAGGAGTTGCTGAAAAACTGTCTTTATGGACGCGTTTACTGACTTGGGTGCAAACGTTGCTAACCAGGGAAAACTGCCTGATAATTGGGTACTGGTGTTTCTTCATTTACGCCTTATATTCAGTTCGAATGATGATGTTTGCGTTGATACTGTGGACGATCGTGGTCTCCCATTTGGTCAGTAAAACCAAGCGCTTAAACTTTAGCTTTAAGACCTATTACATATGCTTGCTATTGTTTGTCACCTTGATGCTGGTTAATCTGGTCGACGCCGGTTTCAATGTAAAGGATGTTTTTTCTTATAAAAAAGATGTTACTCCGGTGGAAGAAGTCGCTTTTCTGAAGGATAACCCAGCTTATTCCGATCACTTGTTCAACGAGTATATGTTTGGCGCCTATCTGATTCTGAATGACATACCGGTTTTTGTCGATGCCCGCTGTGATTCCTACATTAAATTCGGCATTCTCAAAAAGTTCAATGATATTAAAGGCTTAAAGGAGGATCCGCAGACCTTATTCGATGAGCTGGGTGTGAATAATCTTTTGATCAAAGATGGCGCGTTGAAGAAGTATATCGATATACATCCGCAATGGAAACTGGTATACGGGGGACCCACAGCCTTCATTTATACCAGAACGGATAATTAAGGGGTTCTATATGGAAAACCATTTAGACCGTGAAGCGTATGATCTTGAAACCAAGATATTCTGATAGAACGTATTGACGGAGGTTGGCATGGTGGTAAGTATAGTGGTCCCCTGCCATAACGAAGGAGCGGTAATAGAGCTTTTTTACCGGGAACTGTGTGCGGTGCTTGATGGTATTCAAGGATATGTCTTCGAATTAGTTCTGGTCAATGACGGCAGCAGGGATACCACCCTGGACAAGATACAGTCATTGGCGATGAAGGACGACCGGATTAGATTCATATCTTTCTCCCGCAACTTCGGGAAGGAATCCGCGGTCTACGCCGGGTTGTCATATGCCCAGGGAGATATAGTTACTGTTATGGATGCCGACCTTCAGGATCCCCCTGCGCTGCTTCCGCAAATGCTGGACTATATCCAAAAAGGCTATGATTCTGTCGCTACCCGCCGGGTGACCAGAACCGGAGAGCCTATAATCCGCAGTTTCTTCGCCCGTCAGTTCTACAAGTTGATCAAGCGAACATCCAATGTGGACATGGTAGACGGGGCCAGGGATTACCGGATGATGACCCGGCAGGTGGTTGAGGCGATCCTGTCCATGCAGGAATATCATAGGTTCTCCAAGGGTATTTTCGGGTGGGTGGGATTTAAAACCTACTGGATACCTTATGAAAACGTTGAACGTGCGGCGGGGGAGACGAGTTGGTCGTTCTGGAAGCTGTTTGCTTATGCTATCGAAGGCATCATTGCATTCACGGTGATGCCGCTTAGAGTCGCATCCTTTTCAGGGATATTGTTCTCAGTTCTGGCTTTTATCTATTTAATCTATATAGTTATCAGGACCTTTGTCTTGGGTATAGACGTTCCGGGTTATGCTTCGACTATAGCCGTGGTTCTGTTCATGGGCGGGATTCAACTTGTATCAGTGGGTGTACTTGGAGAATACATGGCGCGTACTTATATGGAAGTGAAGCAGCGGCCGGCTTTTATTATCAAGGAGACCAATATATACCCGTTGCAGCGGGATGCACAGATAAATGGTTAGGCAGGCAGAATAATTAGCTGCATCGACGGTATTTTCATCGAATTCTGCCTTAAGGGAGTCATAACAGCATGGTTCGGATTGACCTTCTCAGCAAATATCGATCGTACTGGCGTTTTGGCATGGTGGGCTGTTCAAACACTATTGTCGATTTTGCCGTCTTTACGATTTTACGGGAGTTATTAGGTGTCAATTATTTGTGGTGCCAGGCATGGGGATACATATTTGGAACCCTTAACAGCTTCATCCTGAATAAGAGATGGACATTTGAATCGAAGACCTCCCGTTTTCAAACCTCTATGCAGCTTGTTCAGTTTATATGTGTAAACCTGATTTCGATGGGCGTATCATTAATTGGGTTAAGACTATTAAGTGGGCATTGGAACATGAACGTCTACATTGCCAAAGCGCTCATAACGGTCCTAGCGCAGGCTGTGAACTACTCCGGTTACCGCTTTTGGGTCTTTTCCGACAAAAAACCTGTCCTCCAGAAAAAGATTTGTCATAAAATTTAGAAAATACTGGACAAGCAATACAAATTATGGTTAAATACCTTTATACTCTCTTGAACAAAGGCAAACCTACCGAAAGGTGGGGACGCAAAGCTACGGGTCTACGACCAACAAGGTTATGACGGCCGGGTTGCCAGGAGCAAAAAGGGGATAGTATACCTGCTCGGCAATCCGTCGCAGCAGGTTTTTTATTTGGACAACTGAATAAGTTCGCACTACGGCGGGGCTCTTGCTCCACCGACAAAGGCAAACCTATCGAAAGGTAGGGACGCAAAGCCACGGGTCTAAGGCCGATGAGGTTATGACAGCCGGGCTGCCGAAGAGGAACATGCGGCTTCCGTCGTTGTTTATTTTTCGGCCCACGAGATGAAGTCCAAAAGATATTATGGCAGGAAAAATATTTTGCGAAAGGGTCAGGTGTTGGAGATGGAACAGGAAAACATGAATGAACTGGTCGGCAATTCTATCCGGAGTTACAAAAGCGGGGACAAAGATGCCTTAAATGATGTATACGACCACCTGGTCCATTTCTGCCTGCGGGTGATATCCAAGACCCGGGGCAAATACATAAACGCCAACGATGAGGAAGCGGCCATCGTGCCCAATGTTATCCTGGACGCTCTCGACAAATATGACCCGGAACAGGGCTCCTTTATGTGTTACCTGGGGCAGGCTATCCGTAACCGCACCATCGACGGTCTGCGCCGGGAGAAAAGGAATCCAGCCGCCCGCCCCATCAGCCTGGATCCGGACTTCTTCCAGACCTGCAATGAATCGGAATACTTTGAAGACATGATAGACGATATGGCACGCCGCCACGAGCTGGAGACTTACGATAAGCTCCTGGCCTCCTTCAACCTCAGCATAAACACCCTGTCGGAGATAGCGCCGCGCCGTCCCAGCACCCGGGAACAAGCCCGTCGGGCGGCCTGGGTGATAGCCCAGGACGGGGAGGCCAGTACCTACCTGCTCAACAAAGGCATGCTGCCTCATAAGATCCTGGAGCAGCGTTTCCACATCACCCGCAGCATCCTGGAAAGATACCGCAAGTTTATTATCGCGGTGGTCCTGGTGTACGTTTACGATCTGAGCTACATCAAACCTTATGTAACCCCGGCATTTATGGAAGAATCACCTTGGTACGAGCAGGAAGCCATGCATGCCTAGGCAGCCAGAAAAACATTGTCCCCCGGGTGAGGGATCTGTCCTTCTTCTACCCCGGGGGTCTTCCATTTTATAAATCCAACTTGTTGAGCAGACTCTAGTCGATGTTAATCTTGGTCTTAGCGGTGGTGGTGGGGTCGGCCTTGGGCATGTTGACTTTCAGTATTCCATCTTTGTACTCGGCGGTTATCTCATTCTCCTTGATACCCTCCACCCGGTAACGGCGGGAAACCTCGCCATAGTAACGTTCCCGTTTGATGTAGTTTTCCTTCTCTTCCTTCTTCTCTTCTTCCTGCTTGGCCGAAACCATCAGGCGGCCATCGGACCACTCCACGCTGATGTTTTCCTTCTTGAAGCCTGGCATCTCCGCCTCCAGGATGAAAGCGGTGTCGGTCTCCTTAAGGTCGGAGCGGATGACGCCGGCATCAGTCAGCCAGCCTTTGTCAAACATGTCGTTGAAACTGAGCGCACCACGGAAGAAATCGAACGGGGTCAGGGCATGATACTTACGGGGGTAATTACTCATACACATCTCTCCTTTCAAATATAAAGAAAAATGATATGGTACAACTATATTATATACAACATTTCCCAAGCAGGCAAAAATTATACCCGCCTGTTAATGTCGGGTGATATAATGTCCGCATCTTGCTTACAATGATTAGGGAGGAGGAAAGCGATGAGTCAGATGACGAACACGATAAACGATCTCATCGGCTTTTGGGCCGCTCTTGATCTCCAGGTTCAAGCTTGGGCCGGCAGCATCCATACTCCGTTGGGCATCAAGTGCTTCAACCTGGTTACCTATACCGGGTCCTCGGTGGCATTTCTGATTCTAACCCTATTTATCTCCTTTAATATGCTATCCAAACAGAGAATCTCCGAGGCGATCTTCTTAAATGTCAGCCTGTTTTCGGCCTGGTGGATAATGATCTTTCTGAAAAACGTTTTTGAACGCAGCCGCCCTGCCGGGGAGGCCCTGACAATAGCTTCCGGGTTCAGCCTGCCCAGCGGTCACGCCATGTTGTCCATGGCCTTCTATGGTTTCCTGGCGGGGTTGCTGTTGCGTCACGAAAAAAGCTCCCGCGCACGCTGGGGAGCTGCCTTGCTGTTTATATGGGTTATACTGATCGGATTCAGCCGTATCTACCTGAATGTTCATTATCTAAGCGACGTCTTGGCCGGTTTTATTCTGGGATTTATCATTATGATACTGAGTCTGGTGGGGATGGATAGAGCAAAATGCTAGTGATCAGCGCCTGCCGCGCCTGCGTTTGTGGGATTTCCGCTCTTGGCGGGAGTCCTCAGAGAAGATACGCTGGTTTCTCTCCTGCTGGGCTCTTCCCCCGATAAACTGGGACTCCATGCCTCGGGCCACTACCAGGGTATTGCCTTCGTTGTAGCTCAGGGCCACCGGCTGGTCCGATTCCCCGAAGACAATCAGGTAGCCGTTTTCTCGGATGGAAGGGTCCTCCTTGAGCATCTTCCTGATCTCCGATTTCAGCACCGCGAATCCGCTGCTGTGATGGCCTTTGCCATGGTTGATGACCAGCACATCCACCCCGTGGTCGATAGCCCAGCGGAGGTTCTTGTTGGTCTTTTCCCGGGCTTCGGCCGCATTCAGACCATGCAAATCCAGGGTCTCAATCTTCACACAATCATTCTCCCTGCCGAACATCCGGCTTATTTTACCCGTTAATTCTAGCATATTCAACCCGGTCCATAAATCCTCTGCAGCGCTGTCGTTGCAGCCTCCCTCATGTGATATAATCCTTCCATAGGGGGGATAGCTGTGCAGATGAAGGATATCAAGGTCCTGTACAACGAGCAGCAGATACGGGAGCGCATTCAGCAGCTGGGACGCCAGATCAGCGCCGACTACAGCGGGCAGGAAGTATTGGTGGTGGGGATATTAAAGGGCGCCTTTATATTTATGGCTGACCTGGTCCGGGAAATGCAGCTGCCGGTGATGATCGATTTCCTGC
>Ga0209723_1005676_pt1 | contig 12633 bp, 20 predicted proteins | sample BiotimSIPDNA_2_FD_185750 | JGI IMG/M metagenome (GOLD analysis project Ga0209723, IMG submission 185750) | Anaerobic biogas reactor microbial communites from Washington, USA - Biogas_R2 time_0 SIP DNA (SPAdes) (version 2) | ecosystem: Engineered > Bioreactor > Anaerobic > Unclassified | place... | reverse complement strand
AGAACTCCCCGAAGGCAGCAAGGCTACTATTCAGGGAAAAGTAATTGACGGCAAGAATTACCTTGTCGTTGAGGTGGAGCAGGAACCCGAATGGACTAAATTCAAAAGAGGGGATGTGCTGATATGCCCAGATGCCGAAAAAGAGATATTTGTCATTTTTGATGAATATAGGAATGGCCATAGCAGGCATTATTTTAACTGCTTATTTAACAGTGTATACGATGGGGATACTTGTTGGGTTTCAGAACTTTTTAGAAAAGCCACCGATGCAGAAAGGGCAAGATTTATCAAATGGCTTGACGAAGAAAAAGGCTTGGAATGGGATGGAGAAAAACTGGTGGAAATTCTGAAAGAGGGCGATATGTGTATTTTTTGGGACTATACATCATGTGAGGCAATCATAGCCGTTTATAGGGGGGGCATCCCCGGCAACTATGTTGACCACTTGGCTATGTATTGGGAAAACGCCATCAAATGGGATGGAACAAGGGAGCAGTACGAAAAAGTATTGAGGGGCGAACTGAAATAAGTATAGTGGTGGTGCTGACATTAGTCGTGAACAAATACGCATTGGGTCGGAAAGCTAATAGGCATATATATGAATAACCCCAATAGCACCTCACTATTTATCGGGATGGGGAAAGGTAGAACTTTAAATAAGTAATGCAAAATTAAATAACAACTTAAAATTTACATGATGAATACAGGAGATTCAGACACCAATAAGACGACAATATTTCTGGAATATATGAACGAAATATATGTCGATAGGGATTTTTACTCACGTGGTAAAATTATCGAAATGGCAAAGGATAAGTATGTGGAGCTTCATGGAAGCGTGAATAACGACAAGGAGTTAAAAGGCACTATTGTATCAAGAATCAAGCAACGCATAGAATCCGAACACCGCAAGCACCCAAATTTGGATTGGGCGGAAATTGCAGCGAGAAAGATATATGATGCATTATTGGGAGAATAAGAAACAATGACAACAAAAATCTACAACATAAAGTCAATGGACAAAATAAGGGTATTGACAACAGACGGCAGGGGCGAGTAATGGGGACCCAAATAACCATGACGTGTCAAGAAAAAATGAAAACAATGAGAATTACTCAATACTCAAACGCAACAAGTGCTAAAACAAAAAACCGCAGGGTTACTGTTCAGCGTTCCTCGGATGGAGAGGGTTTTAATGTGGAATTTTTAGTTGTGGATGGCGATACGCGCCCCCGCTCATTCCACAACTTAGAACGTGATAAGATGGTTGTTACAACCGTTGGTATAACAAATGAATCGGCGATGGCACTTTTGGTGTGTCTGTTAGATGAATTGAAAAGATGCGGAATGGCGGATGGCGCAATTAAACTATTTAAAGAGAAACAATGACAACAAAAATCTACAACATAAAGTCAATGGACAAAATAAGGGTATTGACAACTGACGGCAGGGGCGAGTAATGGGGACCCAAATAACCATGACGTGTCAAGAAAAAATGTACGAACGATAATAATCAAAACCAAAAATAACAAAAAAATGGAAGAAATATTTAGTGTTGAAAATGGGAAGAGTAAATTGAGTGTTTATTATGATAGAGATGAGCAGGAATATCTTTTTGAGATAGAAAATAGTTGTGAAGAATACCATGGTCTCTGGCTTACCGGGAATTGTGTTGCCGGGTTGATCTCGGCTCTGGATGAATTTTTAAATTTAACAAAATAAAAATGTGGATCAATATCATCAAGATTTTCTTGAAGGCATTAGCAAATGCGGAGAAATATAACAAACGTGTTACAAAATAATTTTTGTCACGTTTTATGGAATTAAGTTTAAAATTATTATCTTTGACAAATGGAAAGAAATTGTAATAGTTGCGAGAGGAAAAATGAGTGTAGCGAATACAAAGACCTGGGTGAAGAGCAAAGGGATAGGATGTCGTGTGATAAGTATTCTCCAATGGATTTTGTAGAGTATGTTATGTATATAAAGGATAAACATAGCAGTTATATGATAGACACGAGTAGTGTTAGTAAATATTTTAAGTTTTAAGAAGACTATGGAAACAGAATTGAAAAACATTAGTGGTGGGGCTGAACCCACTTATTTTGAGGAGACGGAAAATCTGGAAATATATATTGATGGAATCCGTTGGTATACATACAAACAATTAAGTGCGCTGCTCGACACGAGTATATCTTCTATCTACAAGAAGGTAAAGGCGGGCAAGATAAAAAACAGGAAAATATATGGGCTATCTGTTTACAGGCAGTAGGTTATGGCAGAATACGACAGCCGCCTATCGGAATCGCTTGTCCGTAAGATGGAGTCTATCCGCGGGCGTGGCGAACACGATAAGTCTATAAATAAACTCACTGAAGCACATATTGCGCGTGCGTTCTCCCATGCCGTGACGGGATCCGAGTTCCGTTATGGGAGCAACTGGTATATGTGGTTTAATGGGAAGAAGTATATACTTCTTGATGAGGCGCAGATAAAGGGGGCTTTGTATGACGCATTGATAGACCTCAATGTTGGCGATGTCTATGTTGTGAATAGCATTAATAAGATAATAGAGTCGGGGTTGACGGCTCTTGCGCGTCGACCATACAATCCGAATAAAGGGCTTATATCTTTCAGGAATGGGGTTTTGAACTTGGATACTATGGAAATGACATCCCCCGCGGATGAGTCTTTTGAAACTCCGACATACATAGATTTCGACTATGACCCCAACGCGCAATGCCCAAGATTTAGGACATTCCTTAGCGAGGTTCTTCCCGATGCAGCTACACAGAGGGTGTTGCAGGAGTTTTGTGGTGCGCTCTTTGTAGACCGCAAGAAGTACAAGATAGAAAAGGTGCTTTATCTACTCGGCGAGGGGCAGAACGGTAAGGGTGTCTTTCTCGAATGTGTGCAGCATGTGGTGGGTAGGGAAAATGTATCGTCATACTCAATGTATGACGTATGTACCTCACCCAGGCGTGATAACAACATTGCCGGTGTGAACGGAAAGGTTGTCAATATATGTACGGATATGAGCAAGGCGGATATAAGTGGCGGTGAGTTCAAGAAGTTTGTAAGCGGGGAACCAATGGTCGGCAAGTTGCTATTTAAGGATACCTTTACCGTATATGACATACCTTTAGCAATGGCAGCGTTGAATGATGTGCCTAAAACCACAGACCATAGTTTCGGTCATATCAGAAGGCACTTGGTAATACCATTTGACAGGAGAATCCCCGAAGAGCAGCGCGACCCGATGCTTGCAGCGAAATTAAAGGAGGAGGCAACGGGCATACTCAACTGGATGTTTCAGGGCAGGGCAAGGTTTTTGGCAAATAGCGCAAAATTCTCAAGTTCAGGCGTAATAGAGTATACGGCAAGGAGGTTGAAGTCGGAGCAGGATGTGATACTGGCTTTCATGTCAAGCAAGCAGTATCTTATGCACGAAATGCCGCATACGGAGCGTTTTGAGATAAGCAATGAAGATTTATACCAGGAGTATGCGGAATATTGTCGTCGCAACGGGCATAACGGACAGGCGTCAAATAGTTTCTCCATAAACCTATCCCGCAAGAGTGACTATTCCGTAGAAGCTATACGTATGCCCAATGGGTCACGCGGCAAGGTTTTATACAAGCCAAAGCCCGGATATGTATATGATGAGGATACGCAAGAGATGGTAAACATATATGATCTTGAACGTAAAAAAATTGAGGCCAATAAAATTGAGGACGACTTGCCGTTTTAGGTTATGAAAGGCGATATAGATTACATCAAGATATTTGAGATTCTTCCGCAGATAACAGGGCTACCTATGATACGGCGTGGGTCAAAATGGTATGCCGCGTGCAGGTTGGATGGAGAACCGCATGGCAGGTGGGACAAGACAGTGGCCAGCATACACAACAACAAGGTGCGACTAATGGAACAGGGTGGTGATAGCATGCCCATAATCGACTGGCTCATAAAATATGGTGGTGTAGGTGACGTGAAGGGTGCAATCGCGGTATTAATGGAAAGGGGAACCGCAAGAGTACATATTCCGCCACCACCACCTGAGCCACGTCTCCGTTATATATGGCCATCCGTGCTATACCGCGAAAAGGGTAAAATCGGGAAGATTAAAGACGGCCTATTTTCATGGCTTGAGCAGCATTTTGATGCCGGAGATATAGAAGATTGCTACCACCGCTACAATGTAACGCCAAACAAGGGGAAAGGAGGCATAGAGACGGTTTTCTGGAATGTGGACTCCGTAGGTCGCATATGCAAGGACAAGCGCATTGTCTACAAGCCTGACGGACACCGCGACAAGAATAAACACGCATATTCACAATACAAGACACGTGATGGGTATCGCGGGAGGTGTCTATTTGGCATACAGGATGCGAAATGGGTTGTAGAGTCCGAAAAAACGGCAATATGCTGCGCGTTGTACTTTGGTGGGGATTGGGCTGCCACTGGCGGTAAAAGCAACACCTCGCTAATAAATGATGAACATATACTATTCCCGGACGTGGATGCGTATCAGGAGTGGGAGGGGCGCTTCCCTGGTCAATGTATCAAATGGTGGGAGCGCCTGTCATATAACTATGGAGATAAAGATGATTTAGCAGATTATATATTTAAAAAACTTGAAAATGGATGATTGTTCTAAAAATATAGAAAATTGCCTACGTGATTTCAACAAGATACTTATTGCCGTAGCAAGCAGATACGAAACATCGGAACTTGAAATATTATACAACAAGGAAAGGCGGTATCTGTATGTCAAGTTTCTCATAGGGCTATATCTTTTCAACAAAGGTTACAGGCACAGGGAGATAGGTCGTGTGATAAATGCCGATCGCACCCATGTGTACAATATCATAGAACGTGCTACCGATATAATGAAATCACGCGATAAGTACTACGACCAAATGAAGGAATGTGTCAGACTCGCACTATGCGATATTGGATCGTCATGGGAAATAATGACAAAATTCATTTGAATATGTATATATCACGAAAAATATCATTATCTTTGCATATCTCGTCGACCACGTGTCGGAATGAGTTACGTTTCCGCACCTTTGCGGTTTCAGTGCCTATTTGGGCAAAATCCGATGCAGATAGGTCTGCCTCCCCATAGGTGAGAAATCCTATGACCGATGCGACAATCGAAGTCGTATCACAGCCCGCATAAAAATGCGGGCTTTTTTCACAAGAAGTATTGTTAATTAAAAATAATTGCTTACCTTTGTATTGGCTTTGTTTTCGTTTACATAAATTTTTTCATGCTTTTTTCGCCCGCAGTGATGCGGGCTTTTTTCACAAACGCTTCCCGTAATGATCACTTTTTGGTAAATTTTGCTCATCACGTAGAGCAATTTTACTCAATAGGTGGATAGCTGTAAAATGGTTAGTGCCACTACCCACTTTCGGATATTTGTCCAGTTTTTATGCACATAAACTGGACAATGAATGGTACGTATAAAGAAAATATGTACCAAAACGGTACATATTAAAGTGGTCAGATTCGACCACTTTATCAATCCTATAATTCCGAGTCGTTTGTTTTGTGAACCAGATGCGGTAATATTTACCGCTTTTAGTGCGTAGATTAAACCCTATTTAAGTTTTATCTGCAAAAGTTAAACAACGGGATTCTTATTTTAGTTACGGCGGTTAATGTAACGGCGGTTAATGTAACGGCGGTTACTATATGTTTTCAGGTAGAAACTTTTGTCGATTAATTATACTCTTTCACGTATAACCGAAATGTTTCCCATTTAATTATATGTTTTCGTGTATAACCGAAACTTTTTTCGTTTGATTATATGTTTTCGGGTAGAAACTTTTGTCGATTAATTATATTCTTTCACGTATAACCGAAACTTCCACCATATTATTTTCTAACTTTCGGCAGTATCCACCAAATTTTGCCGATAATTCTTTCAAGTATATCCGCCAAATATCCGCCAAATTTCCGCCAATATATACCAAGTATTGCCGATAATTTGTTCATTACGATAACCAATTTTCCATACTTTTTGTTCATTACGTTGACCATATTCACGTTATTTTATTCATTGCGTTGACAAATTTTCCTCAAAGTCCAGAAAATACATACATTTGTGGAATTTAATTCCAAATATCTCCAAATTTTTGTGGTTTTGGGAATGATTTATAAGGATGCCCCGTAATTTACGCACATGATAATCGGGAATTTTTCGATTATATAGTTGAAAATAATCAAAAAAGGTTGATTTTTGCGGACATAACCGAAAAATAGTGTATTTCGCATGTTGTAACCATTCCGTGAACCAGATGCGGTAAAAATTACTGCTTTCAGGCTAAATTATAAAAAAAGGACAGAATTAACCTGTCCTTAAAACATAGCATTGTAGTTCATTAACTACTATTAGACGGGGCCCTGTAATCATATACAGTGTTCATACAAAATCCACCTCATGAGTGGAGGAGTGCTGAACTCACCGTCGAGAAATGGAAGCTGAAACTTCCCTTTCTTCATTACAAAGATAATATTTATATTCGTATTTGCAAAAATAAAAGTGGATTTTTGCGAACATAACCGAAAAATGGTACACTTGGCGTGTTTTTACTGGTGCAGTTGGCATAAAAAAGGGGGCAGCAAGTTCCCCTACTGCCCCGAACGGACTTACACTATACTAAAACGGCAAATCGTCCTCCTTTGGTTCCAAATCGGCTGCGGGTACGGGTTCTGGACTTGCTGCGACCGTATGTACAGTGGCAGTTGGCGTCTGGTAGTCTGTACTTTGTTCTGACGGGGCTATTTTTGTCAGTCTCCATGCCTTAATATTGTTGTAGTATGAACCATTATACTCTCTTGTGCTAAGGTTGAAGAAACAGTCCACAACATCGCTGACAGCAATGCCATCCAACCTGTCACCGAATACATCAAAAACAGCGCTTTGCGGATAATTACCCGATATTTCGCGGATTAATACTTTCTTTAACGTGTATGGTTTTCCGTCACGCTTGCTTACTCCTTTTTCTTCTTCAATTTTTTCTACAATTCCTGTGATTTTGTTTTGATTATCCATTATTTATTATATTAGTTGGTTATTATTAAAATAATCTTTTCTCTGAACTATGGTTGATTATACGATTTTGTGCTATTTCAAAGTATCCCTTATCAAGTTCAAATCCTATATAGTTGCGATTGGTGTTTATGCAAGCAATTGCAGTTGTACCGCTGCCTATGCAATTATCAAGTACCAATTCTCCCTCATTAGTGTAGGTCTTTATCAAATACTCCATAAGCGGAACAGGTTTTTGAGTGGGATGCTGCTTTTGTGAATCAAGACTAAATTTCTGTATACTTCTGGGATACCTTTCGCCACGATTTTCTGTTAAAACACTTTTAATGGGGGATCTTACCGTAGAATTTGAGTATTCGTTTCTCTGTCTGCCGCTTTTTTGTTTATAAGGCTCCCCGCTTTCCATTTGTGGGAAATATTTCATATTACCAATACGGCTATATGATACTGCCATTTTACCAAACACCATAATATCTTCATGTACCTTTGCTGGTTGATACTTGAAGTTTAGGAAGTTTGCGCCACTTGGCTTTTCCCATTTCCAGTCATATTTATACATCTCAACATTACTTATTCTCAATAGACTACTAAATGGCTCTGACCCAAACAGCACAATTGCCCCGTTATCCTTAATAATCCTCTTATATTGTGCCCACAACGGCTCAAAGGGAATAACCACATCCCATTTACAGGCACTTGTCCCATACGGCAAATCGCATAGAATCATGTCAATGCTTTTATCGGGGATACGCCGCATCCCGATTAGACAATCTTCGTTATATATTTTATTTATCATCATCTTTTTCTTCTTCGTCTTCTATTATAGAGCCCTTCCAAGGCTCTCTTATGGGGTCGTCTTTCGGTATATCAAGCATGTCCGCGTGTGTGTATCTCACGCCATTTTCTTCTGCGTATTTTTTATATTTACAATATTTACACTCATCCTGCAATGCGAGTTCACAGTATGCCAGATAACGGCACGGACCGGTGCGACAAGATTCGGGAAGGTATCTGCGCGGTGCCTCAAATGACATGGTGGTGTCTTTGAACACCTGTGCTGCTGCAATTTTTATAGCATCCCACTGGTCTGACGAGTTTGGGTCAAGCGCCTTGTCAGCAATCAGTTTTTTCAATGTTATGGAAAACTCCTCTGAAAACGCCTCTTCGGTTTGCTTTTTATCCGACTTTTTCGGTGTGAGAAGGTCTTCAAATTGTGTTATCCTGATTTCCATATATTCCTTTGCGTCCATGGATGACCACAAGGCAGATGCTCTTGAACGGCATTGCGCCTTTGAGAGTTGTGGCGCACAGAATATGTTATATATCTCATCCCGCGGCTTCATGGATATGATGGAATAGTCAAGAGCGTCTTTTTCGCGCTCTGTCAGGCTCCACGGCTTATCGAGTGTTGTCCTGTTGGGTATCTTGTATATCATTTTGCAAATTTAATAAAATTTTTCTTATCCCACGTAGTAGTTTTTGTTTTTATTGAGGTGCAGTAATTTATGATGAGCAGTGGATTTACGATAGACCCACTATCTTCCATATTAATGTCCACGGGATCTTGTGTTGCCAGTATGGTTTCTATGATATACTTAAACCCATCCAACGAATCACAAAAATACCCACAATCTGTACGGTATGCGAGCCACCGCGCCTGCCCAAGCAAATGGTCTACAGAATGCCTTGTCCCAGGTAACTTCAATTCTATACCGCCAAATATATATCCGAAACGAAACATCAAATCTGGTATGTCCTTTATCAAGCCGAGTGACAGCTTTTTCCCGGAGCTTACCGCTCCCTGCTCCGTAAAATTCCCCCACAGGGATCCGCGCATTGTCGGGTATTTCTCGGCGAACCAAATCACGCAATCCGCCTGTAACTGATGCTCGTGTGTGTATTTCTTGTCCATAATTTAGTTGTATTTCTTATCCATAATTTAGTTGTATTTCTTATCCATCATTTAGTTGTATATCTTATTTATTTCCATTACTCTTCCTTCTTTTCATCGTTAACGGCTGTACAAATCCCCAGCGAATCAGCTCCAGGAATACGGTGTTGGCGATCCACCCCTCGATGTAGGCGTTGTTCTCGGTGTTCTGTGGTGTGGAGTTCAGCCCTCGCCCCTGAGCCAGCAAATCGCAGGCGTGCCGGATCTCGTGGACTATATCCCCGTAAGTCATCCGCTCAAACTCATGGTCGAAGTTCAGGATGATGAATATACATTCCTCTCCCTTGTATGTGACAAGAAAAGAATGGGCATACAATTCCCCGCTGCTCCATTTGTCAAAGCCCGGAATCAACTTCTCCACTTTTTCGTAGTCGTTGCTTGCCACTATGTATAGTTTCCCTTTGTAAATCGGGATTTCCCTTCCTTTTATGTAATAATACTTGCCTGTTTGATATTTCTTCATTTCTTCAATTTATTTTTCAATATGTTTTTCTTAAAAAAGTACCAGTACTGCGGTGATATGGACTTTCCATGTTTTGTACGCATAATTTCAATAGCTTCCATGAACGCCTTCTTTGGATTTTGTGAATTCTTTATACACACGTTCATAAGTATCCAGTTGGTACTTTTGCCATCCAATATCCATTTGGCAACATACGATTGTAGCGTATCCCTCTCCGCACCGGGCTGTGTAACCTGGTCGGCAATACGCACCAATTCCACCTCGTAAATTTCCTTCTCCGTGAGGAATCTGTATCCACAGAACGGGCATATGCGGTAGGATAAATGTATGAGCCTCTTGCACCCCGGACACTCTTTTGTGGAAGCTATGCCACCGCCCTTAAGCTCGTTGTGCCACAACACCTGCGTTCTATCAAACTCCGGGGATCCGAACTTTTGCACATTCTCCCCGAAGTCCAATAACGTATAATGCGTCTTTCCCGGAGCAGGCCTACCACCTCTGGCTGCCTTTTGCGAGTAATTGGGGTACGACTCCGTGGCGATGTCCAGTATAACCGTCTGTATGTCGGGGTTGTTATACCCGACACCAAGTATATCCACATTAAGCAATACTTTAAGACTTCCCGTCTCGAACTGCTTCATCACATCACCTCGCACACCACTCATTGCGGAGTCCGTTTCGGGCATTGGTTTGGATAGTACGTAAGCCGCATCTATGCCATTATCCACAAATTCCTTGCATAACTCCACACAATGTTCTGACGATGTGGTGTATACAAGTGTCTTTGTGTTGTATGCCAGACGTGACCACTCCTTGACAATGCCGCCATATCGTGTCCTGTTCCTAAATTTCATGGCAAGTTGCCTCTGGTTCCAATCTCCCGAACTATAATCCCAGTCCACATCGGATAAGTCTGGTGCGTCAAACCCGTAACATTGTGCAGGAACAATGAAGCCCATATCTATCAACTCTGATGCAGGTGTGCCGGGGACTATGATGTCGTATAGCAACCCTAGTTGTGTTTGCTTTCCGCTTCGGCTCCATGTGCCAGAAAACCCGATGACGTATGCCCTTTCATCTATGAAGTCAAATACCCAGTCATTCCATTGCAGGTGTCCCTCGTCTATCAATACCACATAACATTGTCGTATCATTTCACGTACGGATTCCATCTTACCTGCGCGTGACATGAGTGTTTGCGACATAGCGATATTGCATTTCGCGGTGGTGTCTATCACTTTTGTGGCAGATGTTATGATTTGTGTATCCACGCCAAGTTCTGTGAATAAATTGTGGTTTTGCTTTGTGATTTGCTTACGATGCGACAATATGAGCACACGATGTCCGTTTTCCATAGAGCGCAATGCCATAGCAGCAATAAGGTATGACTTCCCGCCACCCTGCTGCAATCTCACTGCAATCCTCCTGTGTGACCTCATGGCGGTACGTATATCATTGACAAGGCGCTCCTGATATGGTCTTAATACAACGTCACTCATCTTTTTTTATTTTCAGTTTCAAGAAGTATATTGAATCAAAAGGCACACCGCGAAGGTACCACTGGTTTAGCAGCCCCCATGACGATATGTTATACAACTCCATAACGTGCTTTTCCGTTGTGCGGGCTATCATGTTCAGATGGTCAATATTGGTAATAGTGCCAACCGTGCCGTCCTGAAAAGTGCATTTGTTACCAACCGCTATTTCTATGTTATTTGTAATAGCCGCGTATGGAACGATAATCTCCCGTTGGAATTTATGTGATATTTCGTGTATCGGTGTTGACTCGATTTCTGGTGACGGAGATTCTGCTGTTTCGTGATTCATATATTTTGTTTGTTTCTAAACGTTTGTTCCGGGGGTATATGGTTATTGATTCTATATCTAAGTTAGCGCACATTTAGAACGCCATCAATCCATTGTTTAAGCGGTTCACCACTTCCAACTTCTTTGTGGTTTATCCAAAATTTTCCGTCTTTGTCGAATACTACCTCATAAGCATTCCCTTTCACTTCCCCGAGCGAAGAAGATAAACGTGCGCTAACATCAGATAAAACACATTTAGCGTGTTCATCCAACATTGCGCGAACATCATTTACTGATAAGTGTTGTATTATGTCAAATTCATCATCCCATTTTTCAGGCTTTTTTCCAAATAGGTGTTTTTCAATTAACTGTTCTGTATTCATAATTAAACGTGTTTTATCTGTTATCCGTTATAGCCAATTAAAGATACTCCCATTCAAATGTCCCGAATATTGGCTCAGGTTCTTGTTGTCCGTAAAATGGATTTTTACCTGACATACTGCCATTGTCCCTGAAGGTGTATCTAAGATATTCTTCAAGTTCTTCTTCTGTGTGTTCAACATCATTAAGTTCAACTTCAAATTCAATTTTTACTTTCATTTTGATTAAGAATTAACTGGCTATAACCCGTTTTAATTATTAATCCATATAACCGCCACCACGCTCCCGGCTAGTACTACCATTGCCGTCATTATAACAACCGTCAATGCCCTCTGAAAGAACCTGGCAATCTTGCCTGAATATCTGTCTGCCTGGTCCTGAAAGAGCCACCCGGCAACGATAACAATAAGTGCCGATATTATTAATTTTCCATATAATGCTGCTTCCATTATTAGAACATTTTCATTTGATTATTTAACATTTTTCTGCGATATTTTTCTTTCGCATCATATCGCAAATGGCATAACTGACATAGAGCAGCAAGCCGATCCAGTTTTACATCATGATTGCATTCATCATGATCAAGATGTGCGATTGTGAGCACTACCCTAATAAATCCATGATATTTTAGGCTTTCGGTCATGTTGCTGTGGCAGTATTTAATTCTTGAATATATCATATCCCATTCTGTTTGGTATGGATTTCTCCACGTTCCGTCAGGCAATCTTTTTATGATAGAGTGGTTTTTTATCCCACAAAACTCGCACTTGTTCCCAGCTCTTTCAAGAACGGCCGGTCGGATTTCCGTTTTCCAGTTCTTTGGATATTTCTTATAGTCTATCGGCATAACATTTTCGTTAGTTTTGCGTATAATGCTGCTTCCATTTTTTATTTTTTTCTTAAGACAATAAATAACATTTTATCTTCAAACACCTCACCAAGCCAGTTCCTTGACATTTTTTCAT
>Ga0209723_1005672_pt1 | contig 12637 bp, 14 predicted proteins | sample BiotimSIPDNA_2_FD_185750 | JGI IMG/M metagenome (GOLD analysis project Ga0209723, IMG submission 185750) | Anaerobic biogas reactor microbial communites from Washington, USA - Biogas_R2 time_0 SIP DNA (SPAdes) (version 2) | ecosystem: Engineered > Bioreactor > Anaerobic > Unclassified | place... | reverse complement strand
CTAGTATCTCGATATTCTTCTTTATCCTCTCCCGATAAACTATTATTAATTTTATCATCCGCAACTGTTACTCCATAATAAATAATTAATGCATAGGCCTTTTTTAATTCTGATGGGCTCTTAATATGTTTATCAATAAAATCTAATACTAGGTCTTCTCTTGTATCTAAATTAAAGCACTTTAAAATTTTATCTAAAGCCCAAAGAGGTTTAGTTTCTGAAAAACGATCAAAATGATGTAAAAATTTATCTATCACTTCATCGGCTCCATTATTAAAAATATCTTTAGCCACTAAATTACTGAGCGATTCAAATTTAGGAAAAATTTTGGAATAATATAAATCAGATTGCTGTTTATTTTCAATCATCTTATCAGCAACAAAAGACGGCAAAGTTTCAAAACTATAATAATCACGATCTCTATAAAAACTGTCTAAAACTTGAAATTTATTTAAAACCAATAAAGCGTTAGAATCAAGATCTCTTTTTTCGAGATTGTATTTATTAGCACCTTTATTTCTATTATATTCATTTTTATTTGATAAATAATTTTTAGCCGCTTTATAAAAATCTTCTTTCTTGCCATCATTAATCACAACATCAAGTATGTCCTCACGGTCTACGTCCTGTTCTTTTTTATATTGCAATTCTGAGTTTTTCTGAATTTCCGAAGTGCCAAGGCTTAATAATAGCAAGTGATTATAATAGCAGCTATCAACCGTGGCTTTTTCACTCAATAAATCATTTTCGGCTTTAGCAGTTAATAATTCTTTTAAATCAGAAATATCTTTCTCCGGATTTTGAATTGGACTAGTTTCATTATTTGATCGCCAATCCATTAATTCTTGCAACCATTCCTGAATAATATCCTCCGCTTTTTTTTCTTGACCGATTTTTTTAAAATAATGACTAAAAAGCTCCGCTGATAAGCCAAGTTCTCTATCAATTTTTTCCCAATATTCAATTTTATTCTCCTTTTTTATTTGCTCAAATTTCATATTTTATCCAGTAAAATCTTATCTTTACTTTACCAATAATTTAGCCATTTGTAAATCAAAACAAGTGTACTCTAATTAAGAGCGCCCTTGCTAAAAACCTGCTAATTTGGCTAATTTTCTATTCCCACAAAGGTGTTAGCACCTATCTAGGAATCGAACTCGAAAACACTCGGCTTTCGGGTACCTTTCACAGAAAATGTCATGGCACGGGGTGTAGGAATTGAACCCACGCTAGAGCGTTTGGAGTGCCCTGTACTACCACTATACGAACCCCGCATTATTTATATATTTAATCAATCTATTTATTATTATAAAAACCTCTTTAAAGATTTTACTATCACCATATCTAACAGATATACATCCTTTATAACCAGGCTTCTTATTAATACCAGTATGTGGTTTATTATATATAGAAAACCTATTTTTTTCAATACCAGTAATACTAGACCAAAAAATTATCATTTCTTCTCTGTTATGATATTCGTGCAAGTGTAATCTCACACGAAACTTATCTTCATTGATAATAAAAGATTTTCTCAATAAATACAAAAATATATTAATCATATCTGGATCAGAATTTATAAAATTAATATAATTATCAGTTTTACCACCCTCACACCAATATAATAAAGCTAAAAACAATTTATAATCATCAAAACCATATTCTTTATTCTTTAAAACCGAACAATTATTATCAATCACTTCCAATTCTCTTTTTCTTTTTTCTCTACTAGTTATTTTCCCTTTTTCTCGTCCAACATCATCTAAATTCTTAATTCTTTCTTTAGCTCTATTATTCAAAAACTCATTTCTACACCATAGCGATGTGGTACTCTTAGCAATATCACAGCATAAACTTATTTCTCTAAAAGAATAACCTTTTTTTCTTAATAACTTAGCTTGTTTTTTAATATCTTTTTTCATATTAAAATAATAACAAACTTAAGTTAAAAATAATTTAAATTAAAGAACTAAAAAATAATATAGACAATAACCCCTAAAGCGTAAGGTTAGCTCCATTTAATTAGTTTAGAGTTTTCATATTTTTTTATATTATTAATAAGTCAAAGCTTTAAAATCTTTAAAATTTAATTTTTTTAATTCATTCTCAATTATTTCGTCAGTTAATTCTTTAGTATAATAAATACTACTAAAATCGCTTTCCTTTTCCTTGCGAGCTAAATACCAATTATCTAAAATTTTATTTACACTTATGTCAAAGCGAATTTCTTTTTGTGGAACCAAAGATAAAGTTTTTTTTAAATTTACTTTTAAATCCACCATAATCATAGCAAAATCATAAAAATCACGATAGCGCACTCTATCACTCATAGCTCTAATTTTTTCAGCCGCTATTTCTCTAACATCCATTACCCTAACTTTTGTTTTAACTCCATAAAAATTAACATAATCAAGCTCTAAGGGTGGTAATATTACGCTTTGCAAAAAATCAATTTCAACTTTTAAAGAATTAGGTTGGTTTAATGGTCCAAAATACTGTAACTTCTCTATTTTTATAGTTGCGTTTGAAACAAAATCTTTTTTTATACTTAGAAAATCAAAATTAGAAAAAACACTTCTAACCTCTTCTATATCCATCTCAATGGATCCGCTAGAAAAATCTAAATCTTCAGAAAATCTCAATTGCGGAAGATAAACATGATGCAAGGCTGTACCACCTTTAAAAATCAACTTATCCTTAATACTAGATTCAAATATAATTTTAGAAACAATAGCCAAAAAATAATCCTTCTCTGCTATAGCCAAAGGATATTTTGCAATCTTATTGCGCAAAATTAAATCTTCTTTATTTAAAAATTCTATCATCATAATATATTCGCCATTTGGCATTAAAAATCTTAGAATCTTCGGTAAATTTAGAAAAACTTTTTTCTTTCTTTACTTTCTCAAATAAATAGCTTGAATCTATTTCTAATTGATCTAATAAAAAACCAAGCTTTCTTTGTACGGAGACACCAAATTTAGAAGCTATAATCTGAATCATTTTAAAATCAATTATATTTTTATGATTTTTCATTTTTTCATAAACTAAACTAAGAGCTGAAAAACTATTATCTAAATACAAAAAATCAACTAAAGCTTTTTCCTTAGAAGCCATATTTAAAACTTTCCCCTCATATCTGATTTCAGAAAAACCAAAATAATATTTTTTAGATATTTTAATAAAACGAATTATATTTTTAGAAAAATTATAATTCTTGCTAATATCATAATTAATAACAGCAATTGATTTACTATACTGATCAAACATCTGATAATAGTTCAGGGCTGAATGCAATGATATATATGAGTCTTTTTTTATAGCTTTGGCTATTAAAAACAAAGATGTATCACTTACAAATCTTGATGTCAGGTTTTCCACTATCAAATACATTCCTTTTTTTATACGCAAAAACCAACCAAACTTATACAATTTTTGTATTCTGTTATGAGCTGAGGCTTTACTATATTTTTTTTCAAAAACACTAAGTAAATCTTCAGATTTAACAATTCTACCAAATTTTAATATAACTTCTTCTATTATTTGGCTATCCTTTTCGCTTAATATTGTTTTTTTTGTTCTCATATATAAATTATAATCAATGTATATATAACATTATTATATACTAATTAAAAAATAATGTCAAGATATGTATTAGTAAGCGCTAATATAGTATTGTTATTTTAAAAAAATCATATTAACCATTAAAACATTTATTAAAATTACAAGATAACAACTACTTTAGTTAGCTTTAGATATTTTGTTTAAAATCAATTAATTTTATTATTTTATCTAAATTAATGAATTAAAAAATTAATCTTAGAGAGCTTGTGAAAAAACTGCTCTTTTTTGTTTATTGAATCGTATATGATAATTCCTTAACAATATAGAATAAAAGAACCGTATAAATGGTCCTTTTATTAAATTTAAAAATTTGTCTTAAATATTTATTCAATTTTTTCTTTTTTTTCTTCCTTCTCTACCATTTCTTTACCACAACAAATTATCGGAGTACCACTATCTTTAACAAACTCAACTTCATTTCCACAAATAGTACAATAAAAAACTTTTCCTATCCTATTTTCCATAAAATTATTTTAATTATTAGATATTAATATGTTTCTTCAAAAACTTCAAAATATCCTTGAGGATGAGAACAAGCCGGACATTTCTCCGGTGCTTCTTCTCCTTCATGAATATATCCACAATTATTACATTTCCAACGCTTAACTTCTGGTTTTTTAAATACTTCTCCTTTCCCCATATTATCTAAAAGTTTTTGATATCGTTTTTCATGAGCTTCTTCTACTTCACCTACTTCTTTAAACATTTTGGCAATATCTTCATGACCTTCTTCTAAAGCTTCATTATACATACGAGGATACATACTTTCAGTTTCAAATTTTTCTCCTTCAATAGCCATTTTTAAAATATCATTTAATTCACTAGGAATAAGTCCTAATTCTTTAGCCCATAATTTAGCATGTTCTTTTTCATTACGAGCTGTTTCTTCAAAAATATTAGCAATTTGAATATAACCAGCTTTTTTAAAAGCACTAGCAAAATAGTCATATTTATTACGAGCCATTGATTCACCAGCAAAGGCTTCTTCTAAATTTTTTTTTGTTTTTTCTCCTAACATAAATTTAAATTAATTATAAAATATAATTATATTATTATTTTTTAATTTCTTCTCCAATTGATAAACTTTCCAATTCTTTACCATATTCCATTTGATAAATACTTAAAACAGTAACCACTAAAGATAAAATTATAGGTCCTAAAACTAATCCCCAAAAACCAAATAACATTATTCCGCCCATAAGAGCTAATATTAAAAAAATAGGATTAATTTTAGCTGTTCCATGAAGAATATAGGCTCTAATAATATTATCAGCGTTTCCTATAATCACTGCTCCCCAAATTAAAATAAAAATTCCCTGCCAAATTTGTCCAGCTAGTATTAAATAAACACCAATAGGAACATAAACAAACATTCCTCCGACATAGGGTATGAGACAAGCAAATGAAATTAATATTCCTGGAAATAAAGCTGGAATACCGACTATTAAAAATCCAATTGTTCCAATTATTCCCTGAATACCGGCTGTAACAAAAGTTGATATTAAAGCACTATAACTTATTTCTCTAAATTTTTTAAATATAATTAAATCATATTTGCCCGGCAAAGGAGACCATAATTTTAATTTATTTAACATTTTTTCTCCATCAACAAAGAAAAAGAATACCGCTAAAACTATTAACACTAATGATATTAAGAAATCAGTTGTTCCCTTGAATATTGAAGCAATAATAGAAGTTAACCAAGAACTCATTTTTTCAGCTGTGTTCAATAAAAAAGATTGAACATTTTCTCCATTTAAATCCAAACCAAATTTACTGGAAAAATTATCAGTAAAACTTTTACCAGTAGTGGTTATAAACCGAACTGTTTCATTATAGGCGCTAGGAGCTTTTTTACTAAGCTGAATTATTAAAAGACTAATTGGCACTATTACGATTAATAACAAAAAAAGACTCATTAAAAAAGCAGCCACCTTTCTTTTGCCCTTAAAAAATTTACTTAATTTTAAATATGGTTTATAAAAAACAGAAGCAAAAACAGCCGCAATAATTATTTCTATTAAAAAAGGTTTAAATAACCAAAAACAAGATACTATAGCTAGTATTAATAAAAATATTAAAAAATATTTAGAAAGAGTTTTGTCTTTCATTATTTTTTTATTTAATATTACTTAGTTTCTTTATGAAGAGTTGATTTACGACAAAACTTACAAAATTTTTTCAATTCTAAACGAATTCCTTTTAATGTTTTTTTGTTCTTATGGGAATGATGAGAAACTTGTTTACACTCAGTACATTCCATTCTAATCATATTATCTTGTGACATATTTTTCTATATAAGACATCATTAAGATATACTTATTTTATCAATAAATTATTATTTCATATAGAGTATAACAAATAAGGCTTAAAAGTCAATTGATATAAAAAAATATTTATTTTTGACAATAAGAACAAAAATGAGTTCCTCGTCCAGCTATTTTGTCTTTTTCTATAACCCGACCACATTTGTAACATTTATCACCATCTCTACCATAAACCTTTAATAATTTGGAAAAACCACCACTTAATCCCCTAGCATCAACATAATTGCTAAAAGTAGTCCCTCGTTTTTTAACTGCTAATTTTAATATTCTTTTAATATTTTGAAAAATTAATTTTTTTTGTTTTTCACTTAAATCTCCAACTTTTTTTAAAGGATTAACACCTGAAGCAAATAAAGTCTCATCGGCATAAATATTCCCTATCCCAGCTATTAAACCTTGATCTAACAAAAAGGCTTTTATATTTCTTTTAGGATGTTTAATTATCAATATAGAAAAATTTTTCCACGTAAAATTATTTGATAGAGGTTCTAAACCAAAACGTTTTTTTTCTAAAGCAAACATAGCCGGACTAATAATTTTAACATAAGCGAAACGACGAGCATCATTTAAAACTAATCTATATCCATCAGAAAAAAACACTTGAAAACGAACATATTTTAAATCATTAATTGTAAAATCTTCATTACCAGAATGCCCACCAGCTAATAAAATTTTTTCAACTTCTGATTTTACTTTTAATTTATTATTACGACAAAAAATTAATTGCCCGGTCATTTTTAAATGAACTAACATTTTAGCTTCATGATTATTAAAAGAAAAAACCAACATTTTTCCTAAACGTTCTATTTTTGAAAAAGAATCACCTCGTAATCTCTTTAAAAATGATAAATTTAAATTAAGCTTTTTATCATTAATAATAAAAGTCTTTATTTTTTTATTTAAAACAAAACGGCCCAAGCCGCTTCTTATTGTTTCTACTTCCGGTAATTCTGGCATAAAAAATTATTATTTTAAATAGAAAAGGATAAAAAATACCACTCCCAATATTAACAATAATATTAAAAATATTTTTATGAAACTTAAACCTATTTTATCTGGATTTATAAGCATATAGAATGAGGATAAAAACAGTGGGCCGAGTAAGATTCGAACTTACGAAGGCTAACGCCAGCAGATTTACAGTCTGCCCCAGTTGACCGCTTTGGTATCGACCCTAAAAGACATTTTCTATTCTACAAGAATAAAAAAATATGTCAATAATTATTTAAGCTCCTATAGCTTTAATAACAAACTTTACTAAAGCATAGGATAAAAATATAACTGCCAAACCTACGGCCGCCCACATTAAAATATTTTTACCTTTAGTAACACTTTGTTCATTACCGGAAGCAGTCATCCAAGTAAAACCACCATATATAAACATTACTAAAGCTAAAGATCCAACTATTCCCAATATTGCATCAATTATTCTTCCTATTAATGTTGGAACAGAATTAGTACCTAAAGGATTAGATAGCTTAACAACGGTGGAGTTAGATTCAGTAGTAGTGGCAGCAGTAGTAGTGGCAGCAAGCGTAGTATTAAACTGAGCACTGAAAATAACTACTGAACAAAAAAACAAAGACAAAATTAATAGAAATATATTTTTATAATTCATAAATATAAAAATTAGTTTATATGTATAATTATAGTATTTTATACAAAAAAAATCAAATAAAAAAGGAGCCTTTTGAACTCCTTTGTTTTTTATACTATTTTTTTAGCTAGTTTCATCAACCTCAAAATTGATTTTTATTATATCTATCCCAGTTTCTTCTTCTAATTCTGAAATTAATGAAATAATGTCAGAATCACAGAAATCTTCAAATTTTCCATTTTCTTTAGAAGTCGTAAAACTTCGTAATATAAACTTATCTAAACCATATATTTGGAAAAAACAATCAAAACATGGAAAAAAACGGTCGCGAATATGATTTTGAAAATTGTTAAAGATAAAAAGTTTTTCTTTTTTACAGAATTTATAATATGCTTCTACCTTTTCAATTTTGAAAGAAAAATCAAAAGATACTAATCCTTCTCTAATTTTATTCGCATCATCTTCTTTTTTTACTTTAGTAACTTTTATTTTATTTTCTCCAAAAATTTGATTTTCTCTTGGAATAAGAAAAATTTCCCTAAACTTGGTTGTAAAGAAGAAAAAATATATTTTCCCCTCTTCAAGAAAATATTCTTTCTTTTTCCTTCCAATTAAAATTATTTCTTTTGACATCTCCCTATCAATTTTATAAAAACCTAATATGATTTTTAAAAAAAGTATAGAAAAATATGAAACAGCAAAAAAGATTATTCCGGTTTTAATATCAAGAATTATTGATATATAAAAAGTTGGAACAAGAATAGCAATAAATAAAATTGCAAAAAATAAAATCCATATTTTAGGATTTATAAATATAAATTTTTTCATTATAGATCTGATTTTGTTATTAAATTTTTCAAGAACTTTAACGAATCATCCTAACATTTTTATTTAAAATAGTCAAGACATAAAAAAAGGATAGATTTTGTGTCTATCCTTTTATTTAAAATTATTTAAGAAACATTATTTTTGTGACAACTGAATGAATAATCATCAATCCAGTTTTCTTGGTTATTCCAAAAATAATTTTCTAAAAAAAACAAAACCTCATACGGAATCATGTCTCCAAATAGCCTTTGATATCTTTCGTAAAAATAGACCGTAATATAAGTCTTATTTTTTTCGACATCAAAGCCATTACGACTTAGAGGAATAATATGATGATCCGTTACAGAATCTTCTCTCACATTTCTTCTTCTCCTTTTGTTTGTCTTTTTGCTTTTTAAAAAACTTTTATGATTATTAAATAAATACTCGTCTACTAAATTTTTGTGACGATAAAATGAATATTCATTTATCCATCTTTTTTGATTTTTCCAAAAATAAGTTTCTAAAAAAGCCAAAATCTCACCGGGGGTCATGTTTCCAAATAGTTCATGATATCTTTTGTGGAAAAAAATAATGACAGAAGCCTTATTTTTTTCGACATCAAAGCCATTACGACTTAGAGGAATAATATGATGATCCGTTATGGAATCTTCTCTTTTATTCCTTTTTTTTACTTTTTTTATTTTACCTTTACCTTCACTTTTAATTTTTAAAGAATTTTTGTTTCTAACCATTTTAAAAAATTTTAAATTCGGAGCCGTTGACCGGGATTGAACCGGTGACCTTTTCCTTACCATGGAAATGCTCTACCAGCTGAGCTACAACGGCTAAAGTATTATTCTAAATCATTAATTTTTTCTTCCCATTCTGAAATATTATTATTGTCTGGATTTATTTCTTTTATTTTATTTAAATATCTAAGAGCTGATTGTTTTTCTTTTTTTATTATACATAAATCCAACATTAAATCAAGATAACGAGGATTATTAGGATCAATTTCTAGGGATTTTAATAAATTATCTTTAGATCCATTTAAATCATCTAATTCTCTATTTATTAAAGCTAAAGAGTAATTAAGATTAGATACTTCATTTCCGGAAACTTTTTCTGGAAACATTTCAGCTAATTTATTAGCGTATAATAGAGTTTGTTTAGCTTCTTGCCATTTCTCTTCTGATTGATAAACTTCTCCTAATTTAAAAAAAGCTAGAAAGTTTTTATCATCCAAACTTATAATATCAATTAACTTCTTTTCAGCTTCTTCCCAATTTTCATCTTTTAGTAATTCTTCAACCCGAGAGAATAATACTTTATTTTTTTCTACTAAACTAGCATTAAATAAATATTCTTCTTCTTGTATTTTTTGATTTTTTTTCTGTAAATCAAGTAATTTAGATTGAAAAAAATTATAGATCCTATCTGAAAGACTTATTATTTTTTTTGATAATTTATTAAAAAAAGAAAATTTTCTATTTATTCTATTTTTTATAAGTTTCTCTTTAACTTGTCGTTCTTTTTCTTCAGGAATATTATCAGCATCTAAAACAGCCAAAGCTGGAAAATGTCTAGCTATTATTATAATGATAGCTATAGCGGCTAATGAAATTATTATTATAAAAGCTAAATTACTCATATTTAAAAATTATTAACAATATTTAAAAAATCTCCAACCCTTAAACTGGTTCCTCCGATAAGTAGACCAGAAATATCTGGACAATTTTTAAAATTTGAAAAATTATTTATATTAACACTACCTCCATAAATAATTCCCAACTCTTTCGGTAAATTATTATGACAAATTTTTTCTACTAAACTTTTTATTTTTTTATGAATAGCAATAGCATCCGCTACAGTAACTACTCTACCAGTACCAATAGCCCAAACCGGTTCATAGGCTATAATTATTTTTTTATTTGCCAATTTTCCTATTTTAGAAAAAGCTGTTTTTATTTGTTTTTCTAAAACTGATAAAGTTTTACCCGATCTTTTTTGTCCTAAAGTTTCACCAATACATAAAATTGGAGTTATATTACTATTTTCTAAAACATTTTTCATCTTATCAGCTATCATTTCATCATCAAAAAAATATTGTCGTCTTTCGCTATGGCCTATTAAAGTATAGGAACAATTTAATTGTTTTAAAGATTCCAAAGACACCTCACCTGTATAAGCTCCTAGCTTATTTCCAGCCACATCTTGAGCTCCTAATATTACAGGTTTTTTAATAACTTGAGAAATAGATGATAGAGCAGAAAAATCTGGCAAGATAACAACTTCATTTTTTATTCTTTTCCCCTTTAAATTGTTTATTATTTTTTTACCCAAAATAACAGAATCTTTATAACTCAAATTCATTTTCCAATTACCAATTATTATTTTCTTTGATATATTTTTCATAGAATAAAATTAATTATTTTATACTTTTAGTCCATTTAATAGTCAAATCAATTCCAGTGTTCAAATCAACCTTTGGTTCCCATTTTAAAATTAATTTAGCTTTAGAACAATCCAAACAACTATTTCGTTCTTCACCGGCTTTAGGTGATAAATATTCTATTTTCATTTTTGATCCATCAGCTGATTCAATGGCAAAAATAATATCTAATAAATTTTTTTCCACTCCGGTACCAATATTAAATTCACCTTGAATATCATTATCTAATCCGGAAATAAAAGCTCTGACTACATCATCAACAAAAATATAGTCACGAGTTTGGAAACCATCGCCATAGATATAGCTAACTTTATCATTAACAATGTTGTTTATAAAGATAGAAACAACTCCGGCTTCTCCCCCTTTATATTGTCGTGGGCCATAAACATTAGCTAAACGAAAAGCAATATAGGGTTGACCATAAACTTTATAATAATAATTAAGATATTTTTCAAAACTTAATTTATTTATTCCATAAGGAGAAACTGGATAAGTAGGATAATTTTCAGGGGTTGGAATTTTTTCCGGAAAACCATAGATAGCTCCCCCCGAAGAAGCGAACATAATTTTCTTCACTTTATAATCACAACAATTTTTTAAAATATTTAAAGCTCCAATAATATTTATTTGATTATCTAAAACTGGATCATCAACTGAACGACGAACATCTATTTGAGCCGCTAAATGATAAACGTAATCAAATTTTTCTTTAGAAAAAATATCCGATACACTATCATTATCATTAATATCAACTTGATAAAATTTGGCTTGAGGATTTAAATATTCCTTTTTACCACTAAATAAATTATCTATAACCACTACTTGATGACCTAAATCTATTAATTTATCAACTAAATTTGATCCAATAAATCCAGCCCCACCACTTACAAGTATTTTTGACATAAATATTAAATGTTTAAATTGTTAGTATATAAAAATTATACTATAAACTAATTAAATTAACAAATTATTTATTGGCCATACTTAGTAAAAAATGATAAAAAACACCATAAAAACACCTATTTTTTATTAATATTTTCTTTGACTTTAAAATAAAAAATTGCTATAATATTAACAGATAGATGCTTTAAACATCATTTTTTATTTGATTATAAAATTATTTAAATATATAAGTATGGTAGCAAAAAAACAAAAAAATAACGATTATGGAGCTGATGCAATAACCGTCTTAGAGGGTTTAGAACCAGTAAGAAAAAGACCTGGAATGTATATTGGTTCAACTTCGGCCGCTGGTCTACATCATTTAATTTGGGAAGTAGTTGATAATTGTATTGATGAAGCTATGGCTGGTTTTGCTGATGAAGTAATTGTAACCTTAACAGCTGATGAAATGGTAAGAGTAGAAGATAACGGTAGAGGAATTCCAGTTGAAAAACATAAGGTTACTGGACTTTCAGCCTTAGAAACTGTTTTAACCAAACTTCATGCCGGAGGAAAGTTTGGTGGTAGTGGTTATAAAGTTTCGGGTGGATTACATGGAGTTGGAGTTTCAGTTGTAAATGCCTTAAGTGAATATTTAAAAGCTGAGGTTTATCGTGATGGACAAATTTGGATGCAAGAGTATAAAATGGGTAAGGCTTTAAAAAATATAAAGCCAATTGGCAAAAGTTCAAAAAGTGGTACTATTATAACTTTCAAACCAGATCCAACAATTTTTACTGAACTTGAGTTTAATTGGGGAAAAATATTAGATCGTTTACGTCAACAAGCTTATTTAAGTAAAGGTATAAGAATTAATATTATTGATGAAAGAAAAAATCATTCACCAAAAAAATATCGTTTCTATTTTGAGGGAGGAATAAAATC
>Ga0209723_1005670_pt1 | contig 12639 bp, 13 predicted proteins | sample BiotimSIPDNA_2_FD_185750 | JGI IMG/M metagenome (GOLD analysis project Ga0209723, IMG submission 185750) | Anaerobic biogas reactor microbial communites from Washington, USA - Biogas_R2 time_0 SIP DNA (SPAdes) (version 2) | ecosystem: Engineered > Bioreactor > Anaerobic > Unclassified | place... | reverse complement strand
CTCGGGCACTACGACGTGAATTTTGGAGAGAGACGACGGCTAGGGCGGTTAATATGCCGATAATGGCTATTACTACTAATAGTTCTATGAGGGTGAAGGCGGGTTGGTTATTATTGTTTTGTTTATTATTACTGTTCATTATATATTTATTATAATATTGTTTGTATATATAATTATATTAACAAAATGTTTATTATAATTCAATGTATAGCTGAATAAAATGTGCATCAATAGTGGAAAAGGAATATTGAAAAATAAATTTAAGTAATATAATATATAAACATAAAATAATTATAAATAAATGTCAGATAAAAATAATTCAATTGAAAAATTACCACCTCAAAACTTAGAAGCTGAACAATCTCTTTTAGGTTGTTTATTATTAGATAAAGAATCAATCTATAAAATAGTGGATATTTTAAATCCCGAAGATTTCTATAACAACAATAATAAAGAAATCTTTGCTGCCATGTTAGAACTTTTTAATAGTCAACAACCAATTGATATAATAACTTTATCTAATCGTTTAGAAGAAAAAAAGATTTTACAAGAAGTCGGTGGTAGAACCTATTTAGCTCAATTATCCAATGCTGTAGCTACGGCAGCTAATACTGTTAATTATGCTAACTTAATACAAAAGAAAGCAACTCTAAGACGTCTACAAATTTCAGCCAGTGAAATAATGGATCTAAGTTTTGAAGAAGAAAGAGAAATTGATGAAGTTTTAGATCAAGCCGAAAAAAAGATTTTTGGAGTATCAAGAAAATATTTAAAAAATTCTTTTTCTAGTATTGACGGATTATTAAATCAAGCCTTTGAAAGAATTGATGAGCTTCATAAACGTAGTGGTAATTTGCGAGGTCTATCAACTGGTTTTTATGATTTAGATAATCTATTAGCTGGTCTACAAAAATCTGATTTAATAATATTAGCTGCTCGTCCTAGTGTTGGAAAAACTTCTTTAGCTTTAGATATAGCTCGACAAGCAGCTATTAAGAATAAAATTGGAGTGGGAATATTTTCCTTAGAAATGAGTAAAGAACAATTAATAGATAGAATGTTATGTGCTCAAGCTAATGTTAATTTATGGAAAATGAGAACCGGAAATTTATCTGATAAAAATGAAGATAATGATTTTACAAAAATAGCTGATGCTATGGGAATTTTATCAGAATCTTCTATCTATATAGATGATTCTCCAAATATTTCTGTCATGGAAATAAGGGCTAAAACTAGAAGAATACAAGCTGAAAAAGGTTTAGGTTTGATAGTCATAGATTATCTACAATTAATGGAGGGACGAGGAAAATATAGTGATAATAGAGTTCAAGAAATATCAGAAATTAGTCGTGGATTAAAAGGTATTGCCAGAGAATTAAATATTCCAGTATTAGCTTTAGCTCAATTATCTAGAGCTGCCGAACAACAAAGTGGAGCAGCTATTCCTAGATTATCCCACTTAAGAGATTCAGGATCAATTGAGCAAGATGCTGATGTTGTTATGTTCATATATAGAAAAGCAGCTGATCGAGCCTATAATATTCAAGATTTACCGATGGATGAAAGATATAAAGCGGAAATTCATATCGCTAAACATCGTAATGGACCTACTGGACAAGTTGATTTATTCTTTTCCGAAGAAACTGCCAGTTTTAAAAATATTAGTAAAAAAATAGATTAATAAAATAATAAAATTAATTTTCCGCTTAAACAATAGCGGATATAAGTTTATGTTTAACAAATTAAAACAATTCAAAGATTTACGAGGACAAGCTAAAGTTATGCAAAGTGCTTTAGGACAAGAAAAAATAGAAGTAGAAAAAAATGGTATTAAGATTGTTATGAACGGTAACATGGAAATTACTGATCTAACTATTGAAAATCAATCCGATCCTTCTATTATAGCTAAAACAATGAAAGACTTATTTAATGATGCTATCAAAAAAACCCAAAGAATAATGGCAAAAAAAATGCAAGAGATGGGTGGCTTTCCGGGTTTAACATAAAAAAATGGAATATCCTAAATCAGTAGAAAATTTAATAAAACAATTTTCACAATTACCAACAGTTGGAAGAAAAACAGCTGAGCGTTATGTTTTTCATTTATTAAAACAAAATCCTAATCAAATAAAATTATTTTCTAAGCATTTATTAGAATTATTTGATGGACTAAAAACTTGTTCTAATTGTGGAGCTCTATCAGAACAAGATCCTTGTGATATTTGTTCCGACAAAAAAAGAAAAGATGATATTATTTGTGTTGTCGCTAATTTTCAAGATTTATTAGCAATTGAAAATACTAAACTATATGAAGGAAAATATTTTATTCTAGGAGGATTAATAAACTCAATTGAAGGTATTGGACCAGAAAAACTTAATATAAAAAATTTGGTAAAAGAAATTAATTCTAAATTAAAAAAATATTCCAGTATAGAAATAATATTAGCTCTAAGTCCTACCATAGAAGGTGAATCAACCTGTCTTTATTTACAAAAAATATTAAAAAATTCTAAAATAAAAACTAGCAAACTAGCTAGAGGTTTATCTACTGGAACAAGTTTAGAATATGTTGATGGAAATACTTTAGCCGAGGCTTTAAAGTTTAGGAAATAAAGATTTTGTAAAATTATTTATATCCTCTTCTATCTCATCTCGTACAACTTTTTTAGTTAATAAGCTTAAAGTAGCTATAGGTTCTTTATTACTCAACTTAATCATATCAGATAAAGCTCCTTGATTTCCTTCCCCACCCTGAGTACAGAAAAAAGCAACTTTTTTAAATTTATCTTTTTGTTCTACTATAAGGGATCTGACGGGGCTAGACATAGTCCAAGCCCAGACTGGAGTACCAATAATTACTAAATCATAATCTGATACATCATGAGTAATCGGATTTATTTTATTATTTTTTTTTGAAACAGCCTCCTTGCCAGAAATTAAATAACCTCTAAGCCCAGAGCGATTAATATTATCAGAGATTTCTTCAATATCAGCTTCTAAAATTTTAGCCATTTTTTCAGCTACTTTTCTGGTTGTGCCAGTGCGAGAATAAAATAAAATTAATGTTTTCATATTTTTAAATTAAAAATAAAAACTTATCACAAAAAAGAGATTCTTATCAAATCTCTTTTTTTATCTAAAAATTTAAGCTATCTTATCTATCTTTACTTGAGTATAATTCTGTCGATGACCAGTAGTTTTTTTATATCTAGTTTTATTTTTGTATTTAACTACTAGAACTTTTTTACCCTTTCCCTCTTTTAATACTTCAGCTTCAACTTTTTCTCCCAAATTAGGTTTGCCTAATTCTAAAGAAGCACCATCGGTATCAGCTATCATTAATGTTAAAAATTTAACTTTTTTTCCCGGTTCAGTAGAAAGTTTTTCTATTTTAATAGTATCACCTTCTTTAACTTTGTATTGTTTACCACCGGTTTTAATAATTGCAATCTTTCCCATAAGTTTATATTTATTTAAATTTAATAATCATATATTAAATGAAAGGCTATTGATTGTCAAGAATTAATCAATTCTGACTATATCAGCCCCTAATTTTCTTAAACGTTCATCTATATTTTCATAACCTCTATCAATTTGATAAATATTATCTATTTCAGTTGTTCCCTTAGCTATTAAAGCAGCTATAACTAACCCAATTCCAGCTCTAATATCAGGACTTATTAATTTTTTACCGTATAGTTTACTTGGACCATTAATAACCACTCGATGTGGATCACACATAATTATATTAGCTCCCATCTGAGATAACATATCAGTCCAAATTAAACGTCGATCATAAATAGTTTCATGAATTAGACAATTACCTTTAGCTTGAGTCATTAAAACAGCATAAGGTGATTGTAAATCAGTTGGAAATCCGGGATATTCATGAGTTTGAATATTATATGGTTTTAAATCTTTATGTTTATTTATTTTTATCCAATCCTTACCAACTTCAAAATTTACTCCTATTTTCTTAAAAATTGATAATAATATGGCAACATGTTCTGGATCACAATCTTTAATAATTATTTCTGAATTAGTAGCCGCAGCCATAATAGCAAAAGATCCAGTTTCTATTCTATCCGGCATAATTTTTATACTTCCTCCCCTTATCTTTTTAACACCGATAATAGTAATAACTGGAGTTCCAGCCCCACTAATTTTAGCTCCACACTTATTTAAATGATCAGCTAAATATTTTATTTCTGGTTCCATGGCACAATTTCTCAAAATAGTTTTTCCTTCGGCTAAACAAGCAGTCATCATTAAACTTTCAGTTCCAGTAACTGAAACTATTGGAAAAAAGAAATCACATCCAATTAATTTTTTAGCTGAAAGACAATAACAACGATTTTCTATTTTAATATCAGCCCCAAAAGCTGAAAAACCATCTAAAAATAAATCTATGGGACGACCGCCAGCTCCAATAACACATCCTCCGGGATGAGGAAATTTAATTTTTTTAAAACGAGCTAAAAGCGGACCAACAAACATTATGGAAGTACGAAATTTATTAGCTAAAGCTGAAGGTAATTCATTAGTCTTTAATTTCTTTGCTTCTATAATAACTCGTCCTTTTTCATCTTCTTGATAAGAAAAACCCAACTCTTGTACCATTTGCAAGGATTTAGAAATATCTTCAATTTTTGGCAGATTATCAATAATAGTAGCTTCTTCAGATAATAGAGCTCCGGGTATCACTTTTAATGCTAGGTTTTTAGCTCCCTTAACTTTAATTATTCCTGATAAGGGTTTTTGTCCATTTATTAAAAATTTAGCCATATTATTTATATTAATTATTGTATAAGTAATTTATATACTCCCGATTGATTATTAATACTACCATTGAAATAAAGGACGCTACCTAACTTATCTAAAACTAAATTCCCCACCTTATCCAATGTTACCAATTTGATTGAATAATTATTATGTTTTAAATCTAAAATCACGATATCATTTTCAGTAGAATAAATTAAATAATTCTTAGGATGCCAAACCAAACCTGATATAATAGAATTAAAACGACCTATTAAAAACTCTTCAGCTAAAATAGAATTATACGAATAAATTTCAAAACCAGAAGAATAAACAAAATTACCATTATCAATAAAATTTATATTCTCAACATTATTCAAAACAGCCCAATAAGAACTAAATTTAGATGCTAGATTTATTATATAAAGAGTTTTAAAATTATGATCATAAACATAAATAAAATTAGTAGGAGCAAAAGATGATAATATTTCATATTCTCCATTACTTGGCAAAGTAGTTACTAAAATTGGTTCTTTTTGCCAATAAGAATAGGCCTTTAAAACATAATTATCAACATCGGAAAATATATAACAATATCCGTTGTTATACAAATCATACTCAATTAATCTTTTGTCATTTAATACATATTCTTCTTTTTTGGTAAAAAAGTTATAACTATGTAAACCATTATTTAAATAGTATAAATTTCCATCAATTATCTTTATTTTTTTAGAATTACCAAGATCAAGATTATCTACTGATAAATATTTTTCACGAGAATAATCAAAAATTGAATTTCCATTTACTAATATTTTTTTATCACCCAAAAAAGAAACATTGTAGGTATTATCACTTAAAATAATTTCTTGACTATTAGATAAATTTACAACTTGATTAGTTTTTTGCAAGGCAATACTTTTACCATAAGAATCTATATTTATGTTTTGCACTTCCGAATTAAAAAATATAATTGGTGAACTTTTTTTAAATAATACCACATCTTCAATATAAGTTGTTTGTTCAGAATAAACAGAAACCTTTTGTTGCCAAGACCAATAGCCGTCTAGTTCAAAAGATAATAAATAATCACCCGGTAATAGACTTTTTATTTTATAGGGGGTAAATATATTTTTATTCTTTATAATTTCTTCTTCTGAAAAGAAATTATTATATTGATTAATTAAACTTATTTTAGCTCCACTAGGATTGGAATTAACAGCTAAAGTTCCAGTTTTCTGAATAAAACTTTTACCACTCATTAAAGCTGATAAAGAAATTCTATAACCGCTAGCTGACAAAGAAAAAATGGTTGTCAAAACAAAAAAAACTAGAACAAAACAAATAAATAAAATGTTACGAAATTTATATGACATAATTAAAATGTTTTCACTAAATCTTTTATCATTTTCTTTAAATCTTCACCTATTTCATCATTCTTTATTCCCAATTTTAAAGTGGCTTTTATAAAATTTAATTTATTACCGGTATCCAACCATTCCCCTTCTATTTTTTTACCATACAAAGGAATACCTTTTTGCAACATTATTTCATAAGCGTCGGCCAAACGAATTTCTCCTGATTTTCCATTCTTCATATCTTTTAAAATATCAAAAACATCCGGAGTAATAATATTTATACCAACCTGAACTAAATTAGAGGGAGCATCTTCTTTTTTCGGTTTTTCAATAAACTTATCAATTTTATAAACCCCATCACCTAATTCCTCTCCTCCTATAACACCAAATTGACTAACTTCACTCGGATCAACTTCTGATAAACCAATAATAGTTTTACCATATTTTTTATAAGCATCAATTACTTGTTTAACTGGAGAAATTTCAGCATCATATAATGTATCACCAAACATAATTAAAACTGGTTCATTAAAAACCAAATGAGATGCACAATTTACCGCATGACCGTCACCCAAAGGAACTGCCTGACGAACATAAGAAAATTTTGCTAATGAATCTATCTCTTCCACCTTTTTAACTAAATCTAATTTATTTTTTTCTACTAAAGTTTTTTCTAATTCAAAAGAATAATCAAAATGATCCTCAATTGATCTTTTTCCTCGACCAGTAACAAAAATTATTTCTTCAATTCCCGCTGAAACAGCATCTTCTACTAAATATTGAATAACTGGTTTATCTATAACTGGCAACATCTCCTTAGGTTGAGCTTTAGTGGCTGGTAAAAATCTAGTTCCGAAACCAGCTACCGGCATAATAGCCTTTTTTATTGTTTTCATATTTAAAATTTTAATTATAATCCACTTATTTTCTTTTCCAACCCCATTTTTTAAAATATCTATACCATGATTTTATATGTTCTTTGGTTATTTTATCTTTAAAAATAGCTATATACCAAGGATATCGAGCACTAGATCTCATGTGATAATGAATTACTTCAGCTTCAGGATGATATATTACTTTCTTTCCAATTTTTTTGGCTCGACGACAAACATCAACATCTTCAAAATACATAAAAAAATTTTTATCATCAAAACCCTCAAAACCTTCTTTCCTTATTAATAAACAAGACCCCATTAACCAATCCACTTCTTGTATTATATCATGAGAAATATTTTTCATCAAAAACCAATCTAAGTGTTTTCTAAAAAATCTTCCCATAAAAGTTCGTCGTAAAATTGGAGTCCATAATTTAGGAAAACGTGAACAAGATAATTGTAGGCTTAAATCAATATTTAAAAGTTTTGGACCAACGATATAAACGTCAGAATAAGAATTTATATAATTAAATAATACTTTAATAGCTGCTGGTTTTAAAATTGTATCTGGATTTAATATCAAAACAAATTTTCCCTTAGCTTCCATAATACCCAAATTATTTCCACCACCCATACCACGATTAATATCGCTTTGAATAAATTTAAAATCAATAATTTCCGATTTCAAATCAGACAAATCTTCTCCGGAGGCATTATCAACTACAATAACTTCATAATTTAAACCTTGTAAATCTGATTCTACCACTGATTTTAAACAATTTTTTATTTTATCTCTTGTTTTATAATTAACTATAATTATTGATAAATCCATATCATTAAACATTTAATACTCTTATAATAATCTTAAATAAAAAATAATAAAGACTAAAAAAGATATTAGCTAGTTTTAAACTCAAACTTTCTATTTCTTGATAAGAAATTTTAGATGAAATCAAAGAAAGTAAGGCTCCATCTTTTATAACTCTATTTTTTTGAACTTTTTTTCTTTCCTTTATTATCTTTATCCAAGAATAAGGATTAAGAAAATAAAGCCAAACCTTTATTTTCTTTAAAAACCAACCATTAAAAATAGAAAAAAATAATAAACCTAATTCCATTATTATTAAAGCTGGAAGTATAAATAATAAAGAAATGATATTATAATTTTTAAATATAGTTATCAGTCTATTTCTATCCATGAAATAATATTTAGCTATAGATTTACTAAATTCATACTTGTGATATACAATTGATTTTAAAGATACCACACAACGATAACCACTCAACCAAATTCTCCAACCTAAATCTTGATCTTCATTATACATAAAATAAGTTTCATCAAATAAAGAAACTTTTTTTAAAACTTCAGTCTTAAATAAAACAGCTGCTCCCGAGGGGTAAAAAATATCAGCCCCATCTTTTATTCTTATCTTCTCATATTTATCACGATAATTTAAACAATAACCAAAACCTAAAAAATGAGTACTATTACCTAAACTATTAATTTCATCTTTTGGAGACCACAGCATTAAACGAGCTTGAACGGCTCCTATTTTAGAATCACTATCAGCCATTTTTATTAATTCTTCTATTGCCCGTTCATCTATAACTGTATCCATATTAAAAAGAATAATATAATCACAATTATCTTTAAAAGCTTGTTTAATGGCATCATTATTACCCTTAGCAAAACCATCATTATCTTCATTCCTTATAATCACAGCCTCCGGAGCTTGATTTTTTAAAAAACCAAAAGAGTCATCAGAACTAGAATTATCAACAATATATAAAATTGATTGTCCAGTAAAAGTTTGTTTTCTTAAACCAGCTAAACAATCAATTAAATATTTTTTAGCATAATCTTTATAGTTTATTAAAATAATAGCGACTTTCTTATCCATAAATCTAATTTTTAAAACCACTTTTAGGTTTAACAAAAAAAGAAAAAATAAAGGTTAATAATTTTCCTAGAGGCCAAAAAAACTTTAAAATATAATACTGCCATTTAGGTTGCCACTTCTTAAAATATTTAAGCATTGATTCTGAAAAATATTTTTGAGTTCGACCCCTTTTTAATAAAGAAAAACTTTGTCCAATATAATCAATACAGAAAGATTTGGCATTATACCAAACTTCTCCCCCCATTTTATATACTTGACGACAAAAGTCAACTTCTTCAAACCAAACAAAATAACGTTCATCTAATAACGGATCTTCGCCTCCACTTATAGATTGATAAGCTTTTTTATTTATAAGGAAAAAAGAACCACGAACTGAATCAACTTTTTGACTTAAATTATAATCAAAATCATGGTATAAATAAGATTTTAAAATTTTAGGAAGGATATGAGGTAATTTTAATATGATTAATAGTTGATCACTTAATTTAGGAAAACGACGAACATGTTTTATTGTTTCATTATTACCATTTAATAATAAACAACTAGAAACTACTGCTTGTGGATTTTGTTTAGCAAAAACTAAGGAATTAATAAAAGTTTCTGGAAAAATTAACATATCAGGATTTAATAAAAGAATAAAATTACTTTTAGCCTGACGAATAGCTATATTATTAGCTTTAGCAAAACCTAAATTTCTTTCATTCTTTATTAATTTAACTTGAGGAAATTTTTCGGCTACCATCTCAGCCGAACCATCAATAGAAGCATTATCAACTACAAAAACCTCTAGAGGAAAATCTTTGTAAAATTCAAAAATAGCTGATAAATTTTTTTTTAATTTTTCTTTTACGTTATAAGAAACAATAATAATAGATAATTCCATATATAAATTTTAATTATTTTTTATTCTTATTAATTTAAGACGATCGGTTTTCCCATTAATAATAACAACATTATCTTTTAAAACACTAAATTCCTTAGCTAAAAAATTAATTAAAGCTTTATTAGCTTTATTTTTATCAGCTGCCGCCGCTATTTTTATCATAATCATTTCTGTTTCTTGACCATCAATATTATTCCTATCAATACTTTTTATAGCCGTAATATTAGAATTGGTAATTACCTTACATAATAAATACACTTGCCCTTCTTGTTTTATTTTTTTTATATACTCATCTAACATAACCATCATTTTATTGAAAATAAAATAGCATTGGGAATATTTCTACCCGGTCCTACCATGTATTCGTCATTATAATACAAAGCTGAAGAATAACCTCCATCTAAATTAATAGCGTAATCAATATCCATAGTTTTTAAAATTTCAGCTAAATCAATTACTGTGGCTAAACGAACAACTACTAAATATATCTTTCCTTTACCTCCATTATTATCAGATTTATAAGCAATGGCATTACGTAAAGTTTTAACTTCCGATTGACTTTTATCTACCTCCCAATCAATTAATAAATTTTTACCATTTTCTATTAAACGTGGTTTATTACCAATAGCTGCTTGTAATTTAGTTCCATAAACTAATTCAAAATTATCAACACTTTTAAAATCACGACTGTCTTTAAAATAATAAAAATTATTATTAATATCAAAAGCCATAATAGGACCAGTAGTTGGATATTTTAATTGATTATTATTAATAAAAGTTTGTAGCCGTGAATTATACACTGGAAAAAAATAATAATTCAATTTTGATGAGGAAGTATCAAAATAAGAAGCATTGATGCCAGCAAAAGCATTATTATCAATAACATAATCTATAAGAGGTTTAGCTAAACATTGAGCTAAACAATCTTCGGAATTAGCCGTATCAGTTATTATTTTTAAATTAGGGTTATTTAAATCAATAGTAACCACATCAATAAAATATTCTTTATTATCAACCACAATTAATTGCTTATACTTATAAGAACTGTAATCATCAATGCTTTCTGAAAAAGTATTTTTATGTATTACAGCCAAATCATTTCTATTGATACCTAAACCTAATTCTCGCATAATTTTAAAAGCATCATCTGGTCGTCCTAAATAATATTTTTTAAAATCAGATGGATTTATATACCAGGCCTCACCATTTTTTTCTACTTGTAAAACTATTTTACCGGCTAACTTTTGAGTTAATTCTAAATTGCCATCAATTGGCATCCCCGCTTGGGCTATTTGTTGAAAATCATATTCAGTAATTCCTAAACCCAATTCTCGCATAATTTTAAAAGCATCATTAGGTCGTCCTAAATAATACCTTTTATTATTTTCTGGATAAATATACCAAGCTTCCCCATTTCTTTCAACATCTAAAAGTATTCTACCTGATAATTTTTCTCCTAAAGATTCAGCCTGAACCTTTATTATTGGAAAAAATAATAAAAATAATACTAAAAAGATATAATATTTACTTATTTTCATAAAATAATTTAAATTTATATCCATTATATCATTTAAAAAACAAAAAACAAAATTAAATATTGTTTATTTGCTAAGCCCATAAATATTTGATATTATAAAAATGTAATTAATATAAATTAACAAAAAATATGAAAGATATTTATATTTATGATGAATTTTCACCTGAAGATACTGCTATGATGCAAGCTCTCTACTCTCGTAGCTCCAAGAGTGTAACTGAACATGTTGAAAAAGTTAAGAGTAGTGGTTCAGGTAAGTTTATGGAAACATTTTATGTAGGTTATGGACATGCCAGTATTGCTGATTGCGGAAGTACTACTATATTTATAGAAAACATATCCATACTAGCCGATAAGGCCATTCAGGATTGGCAATTATACTCTGGTCAAGAAACATCAACTCGTTATATAGATATGGGAAGTAGAGAAATAATTGATCCCCTTAATAATCAAGAATCAAAAAATATTATAAAAAAATGGATGGATTTCTATAATAATAATCAAGAAGAAGTTCAAAACCATTTAAAAAATAAATATCCTAAAAAAGAAGATGAAGATGAAACTATATACAATAAAGCCATAAAAGCTCGTTGTTTTGATATTACTCGTGGTTTTTTACCAGCTGGAATTACTACTCAATTAAGTTGGCACACCAATTTACGACAAGCTTACGATAAACTATGTTGGTTAAAACATAATCCTTTAAATGAAGTTAGAGAAATAGCTGAAATAATATCTAACAAACTAAAAGAAAAATATACTAATAGTTTTTGCCAACCACTAATAGACGAACAAGAAAATTATCGAAAAAAAATAATGACTAAATATAATTTTCTAAAACCTGAAAATATTTCTGGAATAAAAATTAAAACCAATATTAAAAATGAAGACTTAGAAGAATTTAGTTATATATTAGAAAATCGTCCCTTAAAAACTGGACTACCAAATTTTTTAGGTGAATTAGGAACAATAACTTTTGAATTTATATTAGACTTTGGATCTTTTAGAGATATACAAAGACATCGTAATGGAATTTGTCGCATGCCATTATTAAGCACTTCTATTGGCTTTAATAATTGGTATTTAGAACAATTACCGAAACAAGTTAGAGTTGAAGCTGAAAAATTAATATCCGAACAAATTCAAGCTATAAATAATTTAGATTGTTCTGATGAAATTAAACAATACTATATTGCTATGGGCTTTAATGTTTTTTGTCGCAATACCTATAATCTTCCAGCTACCGCTTATGTGGTAGAATTAAGATCTGGTAAATTAGTTCACCCCACTTTAAGAAAGGTAGCTCATGAAATGTATCAAGTTCTAAATA
>Ga0209723_1005661_pt1 | contig 12658 bp, 9 predicted proteins | sample BiotimSIPDNA_2_FD_185750 | JGI IMG/M metagenome (GOLD analysis project Ga0209723, IMG submission 185750) | Anaerobic biogas reactor microbial communites from Washington, USA - Biogas_R2 time_0 SIP DNA (SPAdes) (version 2) | ecosystem: Engineered > Bioreactor > Anaerobic > Unclassified | place... | reverse complement strand
TTTAATTGTTAACTGATCATTGCTCATTGGTTATTGGTGCAAAAAGTCTTCAGTAGTAATTCCTGCCTGTTTAAGTATAGCTTTTAATGTTCCTTCCGGCATATCCCCTGGATGGTTAGGGATAGTTGTATATAGGATTGTTGTTTTATTAAACCAGATTTCGTGGCTTCCGGCTGCCTGGTGGTAAAACTCAAAACCAAGTTTTTTTAACTTTTTAATTATTTCTCTGTATTTAAAACCGGCTAATCTTCCCATAATAACAGGTTATAAGTTAACTACCAGCGGCAAATCACAATTATTTGTAAATTCAACGTATTTTATTGCATTTTCAGCAGTATCTTCTTTGGCTTCTAAAAGTTTCTTCGCAACGTCCCGCGCAATTTCTAAAGTTTCTGTAATTGTTCTGCCTTGTGCTACAAGCCCCTGTATATCATCTGATGTAGCCAGATATACTCCTTCAGAAAGCTTTTCCATATGTATGTTAATAATTTTTTCCATTTTATAATCCGATATTTTTCGTAACAAATATAGAAATAAATACCATTAAATACAGCAGCAGGATAAATAGACAATTCTTAATTCTTAATTTTTAATTTTGCCTGTCCCGAGTTTTTTTCGGGGGAATGCTGCCTATTTAATTTTGAATTTTGAATTTTTAATGCTTAATGTTTCTTTCGTTCTGTTTACCCGGCGAAGACGTGGCGGTTTTATTGCTTTTCATTAAAAATTAAAAATTGAGAATTCAAAATTGTTTTTGTCACTCCTTTGGAGTTCTTTATTTGTATCTGTATTTATTTTTCTATAAATATGTCATCCCTACGGGATTGAAAGACAGTTCTTAGTACACAGTAATTAGACTTAAAACTTACGACTTATAACTAAAAGCTGTTTCTTCATTGTTTATTGTTTTTCCTCAATCTTAGCCTTCACCTTAATTTCCCAACCTTAGCCTAAACCTTATCCTGATCCTTAACCTTCTTCTTTTCGCCGTCGGTATGACTGTAGTAATAGTAATATTTATAGTACGAGCCGGGTCCTTCGGTGTAACTGAAGTTATTAAGAATTGCACCGATAAAGTTTTTCTTTTCGTTAGCAAGCATTTCCGATGCTTTCTGCATAAGTTCAACTTCGCTTTTACCGGCGGACAGGACAAGAATAGTGGCGTCAACCTTTTTAGAAAGAAGCTCGGCATCTGTAACAGGGATTATAGGGGAACTATCGAGCAGTATAATATCGTAATCGGCGCTTACAGCCTCAATAAATTTATCCATTAAATCCGACCCGAGAATTTCGGAAGGATTATGAGGAATAGTGCCTGCAGTAATAACATCAAGATTTGGGGCAACATCAGTTCTTATTACTTTATCAAATTTACAACTTCCGGCAAGATAATCTGTTAAACCCGGCTGCTTATCCAGATTAAACACTTTATGAATACGCGGCTTACGTAGATCGCAATCAACTAAAAGCACTTTTTTATCGGAAAAGGCAAATGTTCCTGCAAGGTTAACAGATGTGGTGGTTTTTCCTTCCTGCGGCAGTGCGGAAGTAACCAGAATTGTTTTAATTCCGCTTCCGGGTCTGCTAAATTGCACTCTTGTTCGTATAGTTCTGTACGATTCGCTTGGAATTGATTTAGGATTGCTGCTTACAATAAACTCGCTTTCCTTGGCTTCCCCGTTAAACTGCGGTATCCATCCGAGAATGTTGATATTTTTCTTTTGAATATCTTCGGGTGTTTTAATTGTTGTGTTGAAGTAACTTAAAACAATAATGTAACCGAAACTTATTCCTATTCCGGCAAAAAGACCGATAATTATAATAAGCATTCTGTTCGGTTTGGAAGGTCCAAGAGGTATCCGTGCTTTATCAACCACAATAACGTTTCCGGGAATAGATTGTTCGTTAATTACAGCTTCCTGATATTTTTCTTCGAGGAGAGAATATAGCTTTTCTAAAGCTATGCGTTTCCGCTCGAAACGCGCTAATTCGAGCGTGGCTTGCGGAAGATTATTAAATTTTGTTTCGTAATCCTTTAAAAATGAGGATAACTGATTATAAGATGCTGTTGCAGCTTGAAGTTTAACTTCTTCTTCAAATATTTCTTTGGTAAGCTCTTTAATTTCTTCGGGGCTCGATGAAAGCACTTTAGATTGATAACTGCTTAAATGATTATCCAGCTTTGTTTTAAGTTCAACTATCTGGTTATTATATTCATCAACAAGGGTTTTATTCTGGCTGGCAAATTTTGTGTTCGAAAGCGCCAGATCTCTTTGGGTTTCGAGCTTGGCAATTTGTTCCTGCAGCATTTGGATGTAAGGTTCGCTCGATTTTCCTGCCATATATTGCGAAAGAGAGGGATCGCGTTTTTTCATTTCATTCTGCAGCCTCACCAATGTTTCTTTAGCAATTGCCATATCTATTCCCGAAGCATTTTTACGCGCTTCAAAATCCGATATATTTGAAATAAGATTGGTAGCCTGTTCATCAAGCTGAACGACGCCGGCAACAAGTTTATAAAATTTCAGCGAGTCTTCAATGCCTTCAAGCTGATGGTATCTATCCTGTTTTTGAGCTTCAAGAAATTTTGTAACGTTCGAAACTTGTCTTCTGTTTTCACCAAGATTATATTCTTTATAAACATCTGCATAAGCGCTTGCCATAACATAAGCTTCCTTAGGCGAAGGAGATTCAATTGCTATTTCGATATAATCGAGTCCCGATTTCTGCGCAATATCAACTTTTCGGCTGAACATTTCCGCCAGTGTAATTTCATCCAACAAGGCAGGTTTGTCGCTATTGAAAAAATCGTGACTATATACCAAATAATAATTGCTGCTGTCCCGGTCTGTATTAAAAGAGTCGATAACGGCTTTTGCCACATATTCGCGTATGGTATAGCTTTTTAGAAGTTCTATTTCGTTGGCAATATATCTGTCGTTCTGGTTATTAGCAAATTCTTCAAATATTCCCGCATCAAGAATACTTCCCTTAGGTGGCATAATTTTCATAACGGTTACGGATTTATATATGTTTTTTGAAGCAACTGCGTATATTATTGCTGCGGACAGTATAAGCAACGTAATAATAATAATAGCTTTACGGTGAAGCATTACCAGGTTTATGTAATCCCTGAAAGAGCGGGTTTCGCCTTCAATCAGTTCGTTTAATTCTTCAAGTATTTTTTGGTTTTCCAAGATTTTACTCCGGTGGATATTTAATTTTGAACTTTATTTTAATTAAGGTTGCGGTAAAGAAAAGGCAGGTTAAGGCTGAGGTTGAGTCTTAAGAAAGAAAGGTTGAGGATAAGGCTAAGGTTGAGAAAAAGCCAAAACTGAACCAAAATCTTAATCTTAACCTATCTTTTATACTTAACCTTAATCTTAACCTTATGCTGTTTTTTCCTTAACCTATTTATTTTCCCGCAATGTTTTAATCAATTTGTTTAACGATAAAATCAAATCAGATAATTTTTTATCTAAAATATTTACTATATCCTCATTGAAATATTTTACTCTTTTACCATATTCCAAATGACTTTGTGTTTCGAATACTGAACCGCGCGAGTATAAGTAAAAGTTAATTTTATCAAGTGTATGCTCTCTTCCGAATCCTTCAGCAATATTCGCTGAAATACTCACGGATGATCTCCTGATTTGCGAAGTTAGACCATAGTCCTCTTTATGCGGCAATGTTTCTGTAATCAAAAAGATATCAGCAGCAACATCCATCGCCTTTTGCCAAATTTCCATATCCTTAAAGCTTTTATACACTGTCAAAACCCTTGTTGAGTTAAGGCTAAGGTTGAGTAAAAGCAAAAACCTTCTGTTGTAGTTTTATACTTAACCTTAACCTATCTTTCCTCTTAACCTTAACCTGCTTTTCCCTTAACCTTAACCTATCTTTCCTCTTAACCTTAACCTGCTTTTCCTAATCTGTAATGTTAATTATTAAAATTGCTAAGGAAACCAGCGCGGAAAATATTGAAAGTGTAATGGTTGTCCAGTCCTTAAAATAAAGCCGCTGCCCCCCGGTCACGGCTACTACATCGCTTGCTTTCAGGTCTGTCTGCTGATATTTCATTTCAGTTTTGCTTTCATTCCACATAAGCTTATTGTAATCGTAGCTTAAAATTATTTCCTTTCCGTTTTCCGGGTCAACTCTATACAGTCTGATATCTTCCAGCTCAGCATCTTCGGTTGGTCCGCCGGCATAAGATATAAGATCGATTATTGTAGTATTAACTGGTATAAGATATTTACCGGGGTAACGGACAAAACCCCATATTGCCACTTCCATATTCAGGGTGTTAGTTCTGCTGTAATCGTAATATCCGCCTTGCCGTTGCTGAATATTTCCGGTAGCTGAACCTATAGAAAGGTCTTTCACCTGGCAATAACCTATAGATACAAATATAAAAACCAATAATAAATATTTTAATTTCATTTACTTCCCTTCGTTAATAGTAAATTTTATTGTTGATCTGTAGTTTGAGCATATCAAATTTTCAGTGTCTCCGGGTACAGCTCCGCCACGTTAGTCACATTTATCTCCCTTTAGCTCACAAATATTTATTGCACTATCACAAACTAGTACAACATTTATAATATATAAAACGTAATCGTGAGTTTTTTTTAGTCGTAAATATATTTAATTTTTACCTGATATAATAAATTTATTTTACTTTTATATTTGCTATAGGAAGCTTTACAATAACCGAACGCTGAAGCAAATCTATTGTAACTGCAAGCATATTATCATTTCCTGAAACAGAATAAACAACTCCTTCAATTCCGTCAAAAGGACCGCCTGTTACAATAATTTTTTTCCCTTCAATAATTTTATATTCTACAAATATTTCCTTATTAGAATTCAACATTTTTTTAAGGTTTTCAATCTGATAATCAGGAATTGCTGCAGGTAAACCGGAAAATGATACAGTATTAATTATTGCTTTTTGCTGCAAACCTAAAAGCCGTTCTTTTTCGGTAACTTTTACAAAAATATATCCTTTAAATAACGGCTCGTTTATATTCTTCCACCTGTCGGACCATCTCTTTTTTACAATAATAGCGGGAAGAAAAGTTTCACCGCATATATTATTTAACTGCTCCAATGCTTTAAATTCGTGTTTTGGTTTAGTGTAATATGCATACCACTTTCTATTAACATCATTCATATACAAATGATTGGATTTTTAATCTTCAAATATAAATTATTTTCACAAATAATTAACATAAAGATTTGTTTTCTCTCTCGTGTTCTGTATTATAAGATACCTCTCTGCAAGCAACGGGGAACTAACACCAAAGAGATTAGATTAACTTTTGCCTAAAGATTTATTTATAAATCGGGTTAAAACTCATTCATGTTATATTATATAAAAAAAACCGGGGCAAATATATAATGTTTCTCATTAGTTGACCATGACGTACTTTTACAAATTTAATCGGCTTATGTATTGCTTAATACAAATTGCTTTAGAGAAAAGTCAATCAAAATTTATTATACATAATACCTGCCTGCCAGTGAAAAGCCTTATTTACAAACCGGCAGGCACGGTATTATAAATTATTTATTGTATTTACAATTGCTTAGAAAGAACAATAATGGTGAGGGCTGCAGACATTATTGCAAACACATCTCGTATAGTTGCGCCTACATCAAATTTCTCAGTTTCGGGCTGAGGAGGAGGTGTTTTTGTAACTTTAATGATTGCTCCGTCTTTTACTTCTGGGTTAGAACTCAGAAATCCGAAATTAATACGCTTGGAACTTCCATCGGCGCTATAAAGAATTATATAATCGGCATCGTTAGTTTCACCGCCGGCGCGTTTAATATAGTCTTTAACATCATCGCCTGGAATATATTTAAACAAACCTTCGTTATTTACTTCACCTGTTAAAAATACCGTGTTTGGCGTTGCAGGCACGTAAATGGAATCGCCGTTTTTCAGGAAAATATCCTCGTCCTCGTCTTCATTATAATAAACTTTTTCCATATCGAGCGCAACTCTTTTATTGCCGCGGGAAAAGTATGTTCCGTAAAGGAACGCTTCCGAAGTAGGTCCCCCTGCTTCTGAAAGCAGCTCCGATATTTTCTGATTTTTTTTCATCAGCACGTAAGTACCTGGATATTTTACTTCTCCTGTAATTTTTACTACTCTTTGCTCTTCGTAATACGGATTTTTGCGTACAACAATTACGTCTTTCTGCTGAAGAAGGAAATCTTTACTGTTTACCTTGGAAATATCAATAAGATACTCGCCTTTTTCATTTTCTATAACTGGAACGGTAATATTAAAAGAATGGCTTAAAGTATCCCCGGGCATACCAAGCGGGTCTATACGGTTTACATAAATCTGTGTTTTATCTGCATTGTCCTGGAATCCGCCTGCCTGAATAACCGCATCAAGAGGCGACATATTTTCACTTAATCTGAAAACCCCGGGCTGGCGTACTTCACCTTTTACCGTAACGTATTTATCGTAAATTTTATCCACATCGCCTTTATAAATTTTAACAGCGTCACCAGGTTCAATATCAATATTATACGAAGGATCGTTAAGCACTTTTTCGAGGTCGAAATGTATTATTGTGGTTGTAATTCTGTCGGGATTCAAGCGTATAATATCGCCTCGGGCAGTATAAGCTTTTCTTGCGTGCATAGGGTCCAGCAAGCCGCCTGCGCGGTAAATCATATCGTAAAGCGTAAGACTGTCGGCATACTGAATTGTAAACGGATTTTTAACATATCCTTCAATTGAAACGTACATTCTTTCTTCAATTTCGTAAATTGAATAAATCTTTATCTGGTCGCGCGGGAAAAGTAGTATATTATTTTCGCTGTCGTTATTTTGCGCCTTCGATAAATCAACCGTGAAGAACTCATTTTTTTTATTCGGCAGGGTTCTTATTACATCAACTTTTCCAAGATTAGCCTGAGGCAGGAGACCGTATGCTTCATTAACAAGATCCATCAGCCTTTTGCCTTCTTTATATTCATAAGTTCCCGGTCTGTAAACAGCTCCTTCAATTGCAACATAGTTTTCAATTTCATCAAGAATTGGATATATTATTACTTCATCGCCGTTTTGAAGAAAGAAATTACTGCTTCTGTTTTTCATAATATCAGTAAGATTTATATCAATAATTTCCATATCAAACTGATTCTGTTTTCTTTTATCGTAAGGAATTATTCTTTTAATCTGAACCCTGTCCGTAAATGCAGTGGCTTTTAATCCGCCGGCAAATTTAACAAGTTCAAGTATTCCTTCGCCTTCAACAAGCTCGTAAATATAGGGACGGAGAATTTCGCCTGTAATCTGGACGGTGCTTTTACGAGGGGATATAAAAATAATATCGTTATTACGCAGACGGGCATCATTTTTTATTTCGCCATTCAGAAGATAGTCGTATAAATCTACTGTTGTTTCGGTTTTGTTGTTACGTATAATTTTAATTTCGCGCATGCTTCCCGATTCAAGCGGACCTCCTATGCTGTAAAGAGCATTAAATACAGTAGAAAAGCTGCTTACATCGTATCCGCCCGGCTGTTTTACTTCACCAAGCGCAAAAACCTTTATAGGACGAAGTTTGCTGATAGATATATCCAAAAATACTGTAGGCGGATTTCCAACAAGTCCTTCGTAAAATTTTGAAAGATAATTTGTCATTTTCTGCTGAAGCTGGCTGTACTGTATTCCTAAAACAAAAACCTGCCCTGCCGTGGGGATGAAAATATTACCTACCTGATCGACTGTAAGATTGTACTGAAATTCAACATCGCCCCACATATAAAGTCTTAATTCATCGCCGGGTCCTATTAAGTAGCCGGGGTCAACCGGACCAACAGAAGCCGGTTCGAAAGCGGCAGGAATGTTTTTAAATATATCATAACCGAAATATTCGGATTTTTTCGATTTTTCTTCCTTGCGTTCGGTTAATTCTATTTTTTCTTTCAGTTCGGGTTTAAGATTTTCTTCAACAACAGCAGTTTGAACATCAACCGGAGTAATTTTTTCTTCCTTAACATTTTCAGCAGGAGTTTGAATACCGGGATCGGATTTCTTAGTTTTCATCACATATTCGCTGATAAAATCATCGTAATTCATACCGTACTGCTTGGCAAGTCTGCGCGCATCATCTTCTGTCATATTGCGCTTCTGAAGCTCGGCATCTATATCCGCCTTGCTGTGAATCCCTGATTTTTCAAGCTGCTGCTTAACCTGCATTTCCGTTTGCGGGTACAAAACAATGCTAAATAATACAATTAAAATAAAAACTGAATACAATCTATTTTTCATTTATTCACCAAATCCAAATTACGATTTAAATATGTTGTCTTTTTTAATTCCGTTCTTTTCAAAAGCGTTACGCGTATCTAAAATTATTTTTGCGTTTTCGGCAATAAAATTATAGTCATAATCGCTGTGGTCTGTGCTTAAAACCAGCATATCATACTTTTTGATATTATCCATGGTAAGTTCCACAGAATCCATATGGAACTCGTATTTTCTTGTTTTAGGAAGTTTTGGAACATAAGGATCGTTATAATCAACTTCAGCACCTTTTTCGCGTAATATTTCAATTAATTTAAGTGATGGCGATTCGCGCATATCGTCTATATCCTTTTTATATGCAGCTCCAAGCACTAGCACTTTTGAACCGTTCAAGGCTTTTTTAAATTTATTTAACACTTCCATTGCGTTTTCAACAACATAAAACGGCTGGTATGTATTTATTTCTCCTGCAAGTTCAATAAATTTTGTATTTATTTCGAACTCGCGCGCTTTCCAGGTAAGATAAAAAGGATCGATAGGAATGCAGTGTCCGCCAAGTCCGGGTCCCGGATAAAAAGCGTGATAACCGAACGGCTTTGTTTTGGCAGCTTCTATCACTTCCCAAACATCAATACCCATCCTGCTGAACACCATTTTAAGTTCATTTACCAAAGCAATATTAATCGATCTGTAAATATTTTCGAGAAGTTTTGTTGCTTCAGCAGCACGCGGTGAAGATACGGGAACAGTTTTAACAATTACCTGATTATATAAAGCAACTGCAGTTTTAAGGCAGTTTTCTGTAACTCCGCCCACTACTTTAGGTATTGTAGCTGTTGAATAGTTCGGATTGTTGGGATCTTCTCTTTCAGGTGAAAATGCAAGATAAAAATCCTCTCCAACTACAAATTTTTTGCCTGTTCTTAAACCTGAATTTTCGAACAGCGGAAGTAGAATTTCTTCAGTAGTTCCGGGATAAGTTGTAGATTCAAGCGAAACAAGCTGACCTTTGCGTAAATATTTTGCCACCATATCAGCTGTATTTTGAACATAGGACATATCCGGCTCGCGATGTTCGTCAAGCGGAGTAGGAACACAGATAATAATTGCGTCTGCTTCAGGAATCCGGCTGAAATCGGATGTTGCTGAAAATTTGCCGCTGTTTACGGCTTTCGATATTTTTTCTTCAGATATGTGTTTTATATAACTTTTACCGGCTGAAAGAATAGGTATTTTTCTTTCATCAATATCAAACCCTATTACTTTTATTCCTTTTAATGCAAATTCAAGTCCTAACGGCAAACCCACATAACCAAGCCCTACAATTCCAACAACTGCAGTTTTATCGTTTATTTTTTTCAGCAATTCCATACTGCCCTCACTTATTTTTATTATCAATACTTACTTTTTAAAAATTATAACTTGTAAATGTAATAAATTTTACAAAAAATAATTCATACAAATCATTTTATTAACATATTTTTGTTAACAGCAATAACTAAACTGTTTTGGGAAAGTAAATTAAAAAAAGGGCTTGTTTTTCAAGCCCTTTTAAAGTTTAAGCCCACTTAATCAATCCCAATTCAAAAGGATTGATAAGTATAGGGTGACAAGGAAGAATTCTTAATGTAAAGCCGTATTGCCCGGTTGAATCGCAGTTAATTTTACCTTTATACTTAAATTTTCCACCTTCCACATCCGGATTTTGGCATTCCATAGCAATATTTTTATTTGAATGCGGTTTTTCCATATCGTCTTTTTTTCCGTAATAAATCTGTACGGAAACATCGGCAGGTTTCAAGTTTCCGAGGAACACTTCTGCATTGATAACAAATTCGGTTCCTACTTTTACTTCGCTTCCGCTATTTTCGGATTTATAATTAATAAAACGGACATCTTTCCAGGAACCGAACATATTTTCCTTCCATGTAGTAAAAGCTTTTGCTTTTTCCCAGTCGTTAGCTTTTATAAATTTTCTTTTTTCGTAAGCCTTAATGTAGAATTTTTCGGTATATTCGCTTACCATTCTTTCGGTATTAAAAAATGATCCGAGATTCTGCATAGAAGATTTCATCATCGATATCCACTTGCGCGGCAGTTTATCGTCTCCCCTGCTATAAAAAGTAGGAACAATTTCTTTTTCAAGGGTTTCATAAATCATTCTCGATTCAATTTCATCCTGGTAATCCAGATCTTCGTATTCTTCACCATTTCCTATCTTCCAGCCGAGTTCGGGATTGTAACCTTCATCCCACCAGCCGTCAAGCACGCTGAAATTAAGTCCTCCGTTTGCAATAACTTTCATACCTGATGTTCCGCTTGCTTCAAGAGGTCTGCGTGGATTATTAAGCCATACATCGCAGCCTTCAACCATATATCGGGCAGTGTTCATATCATAGTTTTCGAGAAAAACTATTTTTTTGCGAAGTTTTTCGTCTTTTGCAATTCTTACAATATCCTGAATCAGTTTTTTTCCTGCATCATCTTTCGGATGAGCTTTTCCGGCAATTATAAGCTGAACAGGAAAATCGGTATCGCACAAAATATCAGTAAGCCGTTCAATATCTCTGTAAAACAAAGTTGCTCTTTTATACGTGGCAAATCTGCGTGCAAATCCTATTGTAAGCGATGAAGGATTAAGAACTTCTTTTGCTGCATCAGCTTCTGCATTGCTTCCTCCGCGCCGTTTTACCTGTTTATATAAAACAGAACGTGCAAAAGCAACAAGTCTTTCCCTTCTTCTTTCGTGAGTCCGCCACAATTCTTCATCAGGAATATCGTTAATTCTTTCCCATACTTTCGGGTCGCCCGGACTTAAAATAAATTTTTCGCCCATGTATCTGTAAAGCAATTCTTCCATTTCGTTTGATATGTGCGAGCGTGTATGTATTCCGTTTGTTACGTAATCTATAGGTATTTCATCAAACGGAACTCCTTTAAATCCTTCAACCCACATTTTTTTGGATACTTCTCCATGAAGTCTGCTAACGCCATTTACAAAGCCCGCCATATTCATTGCAAGATGAGCCATATTGAAGCTGTAAGGTTCTCTGTCGCGCAAAATTGTTCCAAGCTGGAAGAATGTTTTATCTGATATTTTAAGTTCGTGTCTGTAATATCTTCCGAAATATTTCTCCACAAGTTCGTTGGGAAAAACATCTATTCCAGCAGGTACGGGAGTATGAGTTGTAAACACATTGGAATAAAAACCAATATCTTTTGCCTGATCGAATGTTAATCCCTCATTTTTTATCAGCACCCTAATTCTTTCAAGCGCAAGAAAAGCTGAGTGTCCTTCGTTCATATGGCATATCTGCGGCTGGATTCCTAAAGCGTGCAATGCTCTTATTCCGCCTATTCCTAAAAGAATTTCCTGCTGAATTCTGGTTTCGATGCTTCCGCCGTAAAGAGTACGAGTTATAAATTTATCGTCGTCACTGTTTTCAGGAACGTTTGTATCGAGCAAATATAAAGGTGTCCTTCCCACTTGTATTTTCCAGATTTGGAAAAACACTTTTCTTCCTGGGAATTCCAAATCGAGTTTTATTGCTTCTCCTTTCTCATCTTTAACCAACGACATAGGCTGGTTATAAAAATCGGTGAGTTCGTATCTTTCCTGCTGCCAGCCATCGGATGTTAAATACTGCTGGAAATATCCTTCTTTATAGCACAATCCCACTCCAACCAATGGAATTCCCAAATCGCTTGCAGATTTAAGGTGATCGCCTGCTAAAATTCCCAAGCCGCCGGAATAAATCTGCAGGCATTCGGTTAATCCGAATTCTGCCGAAAAATATGCAATAAATGAATTGCCTTCCGATTTATAATTCCGCTGATACCAATTTACTTCGTTTATATAATTTCTTAAATCGAGCAAGGCACGGTTCATATGCGAAATAAATCCATCGTCTTTTACAACTTCTTTTAATCTTTCCTGCGAAATTTTGCCAAGTAAAAGAACAGGATTATGATGTGTTGTTTCCCAAAGTTTGTTATCGAGCCTTCTGAAAAGCTCTATTGCGTCTTTATTCCACGACCAGTAAAGGTTTTTTGATATTTCAATTAAAGGTTCAAGTTTTTCTGGTAACGAAGGGGCAACATTGAAATTTCCTTTAAAATCTATCATATTTTTTACTCCTTGAATTTCGTTAAAATTATAAATTCCAATAATTTTGTAAACTTAATTGAATTGTTCTAAATATATAAAAAAATATTTCCAAAATGAATAATAAATATTAAATATTTTCCAGCATTTTATTAAGAAACAATTTATTTTTTCCTAATATTCTAAGATTATCGGCTGTTTTTACCGGTTTGTTATATTTTTATGCAAGTTCGTTTATTGCGTTTATTCGGCAGACTGTAAAACTTTAATCT